>Ga0315906_10005409_pt1 | contig 16092 bp, 14 predicted proteins | sample LakEriMetagenome_4_FD_203526 | JGI IMG/M metagenome (GOLD analysis project Ga0315906, IMG submission 203526) | Freshwater fungal communities from buoy surface, Lake Erie, Ohio, United States - Buoy 2 MA122 | ecosystem: Environmental > Aquatic > Freshwater > Lake > Lake biofilm | place: USA...
CAGTCATGCGCGATATGGCAGTAGCCCATGATCCAGTTGTGGTCGCCGAGGCGCGTGATACCACCACCGCCAGGCGTACCGCGATTGATGCTGCAATATTCGCGAATGGTGTTGTGGTCGCCAATCTCGAGGCGGGTGGCGGTGCCCGGTGCAAACTTCTTGTCCTGGGGATCCTCCCCGATGGAGCAAAACGCATAAATGCGGTTGTTGCAGCCAATGCGTGTAGGTCCCTTGAGCAGGCAGTGTGGTCCAATGGTGGTGCCTGCGCCGATTTCCACCCCTTCTCCGACGATCGACCATGGCCCGATTTCCACATCCTCGGCAATCCTGGCCGAGGGATGGATGCGTGCGGACGGATCGATCACGCGCTGCCCTCTGCCTCGGTGGTCATGAATTCGGCAGTGGATACCAGATCATTTCCCACATGTGCTTGGGCGGCGAATTTGTAGATGCCACGGATGCAGCGAACCAGGCGGGCGGTCAGGATCAGCTGGTCACCCGGTTCCACCGGCCGCTTGAAACGTGCCTTGTCAACACCCACCAGGTAATACACCTTCTGGTTGCTTGATTGCGCCTTGTGGGAATGGAAGGCGAGCAGGCCTGTCGCCTGGGCCATGGATTCGAGAATCAGCACCCCCGGCATGATGGGCTTGCCGGGAAAGTGCCCCTGAAAGAAAGGTTCGGTCACCGTCACGTTCTTGATGGCGCGGATGCTCTCGAAGGGCACAACCTCCAGCACCCGGTCCACAAGCAGAAAGGGATACCGATGGGGGAGAAGGTTGAAAATCTCTCTAACAGCAATCTCGGTCATGGGTATTCCTCTGGGCGGTGTCATCCCCCAGTCGGGGGTGACCGGTCATTTTGCCTCGGGCCGCCCTCGGCGGCGGCTCGCCGCAGGCTTCCTCGGCATCCAGTGCCGGATGAAAAAACGGGCCTTGAGGCCCGTCGAATCAGACGGCGGTCGGAGCCCCTTGTGCCCCGTCCGCCGCAGCCTGGTCTCAGCGGCCAGCTTTCTTCATGCGCTCGGTTACCTGGTCGGTGATGTCGACCGCCTTGCTGGAGTAGATCACGCCTTCACCCAGCACGAGGTCATATTTCTGCTCGTTGGCGATGGCCTGAATCGCTTCCAGAATCTGGCGCTGGATCTTGCCGAATTCCTCGTTGCGTCGGAAGTTGACGTCTTCCCGGAACTCGTCAGAGGAGCGCTTGAGGTCGCGACGCTTGTTCAGGATGTCGCGTTCGAGGCGGGTACGCTCGGTCTCGCTCATGATGGCGGCATCCTTGGCCAGGCGATCTTCCAGAGTCTTGAGGGTCTTCTGGTCGTTGGCAATCTGCTTGTCGCGGCCGGCGAATTCGGATTCCAGCTTCTTCTTGGCCATTTCAGCCTGGGGCGCCGCTTCCAGCACTCGCACAGCCTGCACGACACCGATCTTGTAATCCGCAGCCAGGGTAGTCCCGGAAAACGCCATCGCGCCTACGGCCATCCAGAAAAATTGCTTGATTTTCAGCATATTCAAGTCACGTCTCCACTAGAGATTGTTGGTTTGAAAGTCGACAGGAAACACTCAGAAATTGGTTCCGAAAGTGAACTGGAACTTCTGGATCTCGTCCACGGGCTGCCCGGTGAAGACATTGCGTGAATCGTCGTAGTTGAAAGGCTGGGCCACACTGACCGACAGCATGCCGAAGGGCGAGAGCCAGATCGCGCCGATACCGGCCGACATGCGCAGTTCTTCCAGCTTGAACTTGTTCTCGAGCACGACGATGCTGCCGTTCCCGAGAATAATCTTCTGGTCTCCGAAGACGTTACCCACGTCGAAGAAAGTGGACACGCGCACCGACTTCATGTCTTTCAGGAACGGGATGGGCAGGATGAGCTCGGCGTTGCCCACCACCATGGTGTGCCCGCCGAGCGCCCGGCCGAAGCGATCTTTGGGCCCCAGCGAGAATTCCTCGTAGCCGCGCACCGTGCGCGGGCCGCCTGCGTAGAAATTCTCGAAGAATGGCAGCTCGAAGGTGTCGCCGTAGGAATCCCCGTAACCCACCCTTGCCTTGACGAGGAAAGTGAAGTCTTTGCCCAGCGGAAAGAAGTAGCGTGAGTCGTAATCCACCTTGAAGAACTGGAGGTCACCGCCGGGTGCGGCGATTTCACCGCGGATGGACTGCAGCATGCCGTCCGTCGGGAAGATGGTGGAATTGCGCGAGTCGTAGGAGAAGCCCGTGTTCAGACGGATGATGTCAAAGTCATTGCCCTCGATGGTGGTGAAGGCGAAGACCTCATCCGACAGGAAGAAAGGGCTCACATCGAGCTTGGTCTTTTCGTAGTTGGCGCCGAAGGCAAAGCTGTTGTACTCGGTCAACGGAATGCCGAAGCTCACGCCACCGGAGTAGGTCTCGGTGTTGTAGCGGACCAGGCGGTTGTCGTTACCCGCGTCCACCTGCTGATAGCTCACGTTGAAGCCGCGGCTCACCCCGTCGATGGTCCAGTAGGGGTTCATGTAGCCCAGGCGGAAAAGCGTGTTGAAGTCGCTGTTGTTGAAGGCCGCACTGACGCTCTTGCCGCTGCCCAGGAAGTTGTCCTGGGTGACGCTGGTATTGAAGATGATGCCCTGGGCCTGCGAGAAGCCGACACCCAGCATGAGGTTGCCGGACGGACGCTCCTTGACGGTGTAGTTGACGTCCACCTGGTCCGTCATGCCGGTGACCGCAGGCGTCTCCACGTTCACTTCCTCGAAGTAACCGAGACGCTGCAGGCGAATCTTGGAGCGCTCCACCCATTTGGTGGAAATCCAGCCGCCTTCCATCTGTCTCATTTCGCGGCGCAGCACCTCGTCACGGGTCTTGGCATTGCCGTTGAAGTTCACCCGGCGCACATAGACCCGCTGGCCGGGATCCACGAAGTAGGTGAGCATCACGGTGCGCTTCGCCTTGTCCATCTTGGGGATGGCGTTCACGTTGGCGAAGGCATAACCCTCGTCACCCAGGCGGTCGGTGATGTTCTTGGTGGTCTGGGTCACGGACTTGCGGGAGAACATCTCGCCCTGGCGGGTCTCCACGCGCTCGAAGAGTTCCTTCTCGTCCACGATCAGCTTGCCGGCCAGCTTGACTCCGGACACCGTGAACTGCTCGCCCTCGGTGATGTTGATGGTGACGTAGACGTCCGCCTTGTCAGGCGTGATGGAGACCTGGGTGGAATCCACGCGGAAGTCGATGTAGCCATTGTCCTGGTAGCGGGAGCGCAGGGTTTCGAGGTCGCCTGAGAGCTTCTGCTTGGAGTACTGGTCATCCTTGGTGAACCAGCTGGTCCAGGTTGGGGTGGTCAGCTTGAATTCCGAGAGCAGTTCCTTGTCGGTGAACGATTCGTTGCCGACGATGTTGATCTGCTTGATGAGGGCGGCTTCACCCTCGGTGATCTTGAAATGGATGGTGAGGCTGTTGTCATCCAACGGGGTGATGGTGGGTTCGATCTTCACCCCGTACTTGCCGTTGGCGTAGTACTGTCGGCGAAGCTCCTGTACCACCTTGTCCATCTTCGATTCGTTGTAGACCTCACCCTTGGCGAAGCCTGCCTCGCCGAGTCCCTTTTCGAGCTCCTCGGTCTTGACCGCCTTGTTACCCTCGAAGGTGATATCGGCAATGGATTCACGTTCGCTGACCCGGACCACCAGCACGTCGCCCTCGCGGTCCAGGCTCACGTCCTTGAAGAAACCGGTCTTGAACAGCGCACGGACGGCATCCTGAGTGCGTTTTTCATCCACCCTGTCGCCCACGGTGATGGGCAGGTAGTTGAAGACGGTACCGGGAGAGATGCGGTTCAGACCCTCCACCTGAATGTCGTCGACGATGAACTCATCGGCGAGCGCGGACTTCACGAGCAGCATCGACAGGATGCATGCGACCCATTTGGAGGCTCTGGAAATCACCATTGAGGAGCTTTTACCGTCTGGCTGTCAGCGTTAGAAAATGCGCATCAAATCGTTATAGAGAGCCAGCCCCATGAGACCGAGCAACAGGAACAGGCCCAACTGTTGACCATATACCTGGATGACCTCAGGCACCGGCCTGCGCGCCACGGATTCTATCAGGTAAAAAATCAGGTGTCCGCCATCAAGCATCGGAACCGGCAAAAGATTCAGCACCGCGAGGCTGACGCTGACCAGCCCCAGAAACTCGAGAAAGCGCGAAGGCCCGAGCCGTGCCGACTCTCCCGCATATTGCGCGATACTGAGCGGGCCGCTGAGATTTTCCGGTGACGCCCGGCCGCTCAGCATCTGTCCAAGAAACTTCAAGGTGGTGCTCGTCACCTCGGCCGTGCGACCGAAGGCGCGGGTCAAGGCCTCGATCGGCCCATAGCGCTCGGTCGCCATGGGCACGGTTTCAGACACTTCGGGCCTTGCGACCTCGGCCCCGATGCGCCCTACGCGCTGCCCGCCTTCTTCGGCCGCACGTGGCGTCAGTTCCAGGACGAGGCGCTGGCCTCCCCGCTCGAGCTCGACGGTCAGGGGTACCTCGGGGTGGGTCCGCACCGTTTCCACCCAGGCCACCCAGTCCTCTATCGGCTGGCCCTGCACCGTGGTGAGAAGATCACCGACCTGCAGACCCGCCTCCGCTGCGGCCTCGCCCGCGACGAGGCGTCCGATCCGCGCCGGCAGATGCGCCCTCAAGGGAGAGAAGCCCGCCTTGGCGAAGAATTCGCCGCGCGAGAGGTCGTCGATGCTGAAGTGGCTGAAGTCGAGCACCACCTGACGCTCGCCATGGTCGGAATGCAGGACGGTGAGGCTCAGGATGCCGCCGTCGAAAATCGCGTCGATGGCATGGTTCAACACGTTGTCCCACAGCGCGACGGGATGGTCATTGACCGCCCGGATTTCGTCTCCCGGATGCAGGCCCGCCTCGGCGGCCAGTCCCGCGGGGGCCACCGTACCGATTATCGGGCGGGGCCCGGTGACGCCACCGAGGTAGCAAAGCCAGTACACCAGTATCGCAAGCGCGAAATTGGCCAGCGGGCCGGCACTCACGATGGCTGCCCGCACCGCGACCGGTTGGCGGTTGAAGGCGCGGTGGCAGTCCTCAGGGGCCACATCACCCTCACGCTCGTCCAGCATCTTGACGTAGCCACCCAGCGGGATGGCCGCGATTGCAAATTCGGTGTGGTCTCGGCCCGAACGCCAGCGCAGCAGCGGTTTGCCGAAACCGACCGAGAACCTGAGGATCTTTACCCCCAGTCGCTTGGCAACCCAGTAATGGCCGTACTCATGGAAGGTGACCAGCACCCCCAGGGCAAAGACGAAGGCCAGCAGGGTCTGGAGAAAGCCGGTCATGGGCTGGTGCGGCGTTCCACCAGGCGGGCCGCAGTCTCACGTGCGCGGCTGTCATCCGCGAGTACGGCCTCGAGGGTATCTGCGGGCTGGTGCGCCAGCGTGGTCAGGGTCTCCTCCACCACCGCGGCGATGTGCGGAAAGCACAGGCGCCCGTCCAGGAACGCCGCGACGGCGATTTCATTGGCGGCATTGAGCAAGGTCGGTGCAGTGCCCCCGGCGGCAATGGCCTCGCGCGCCAAGCGCAGACTGGGGAAGCGGGTGTCGTCCGGCTCCTCGAACTCGAGCTTGCGCACGTCGAACAGATTGAGCCGGCCAACGCCGGACTCCATGCGAGCCGGCCAGGCCAGCGCGTGGGCGATGGGCGTGCGCATGTCCGGATTGCCCAACTGGGCCAGCACCGAACCGTCCACATACTCCACCATGGAATGAATCACGCTTTGCGGATGGATCACGACCTCGATGTTCTCCTGCCCCGTGCCGAACAGCCAGCAGGCTTCTATGATCTCCAGACCCTTGTTCATCATGGTGGCGGAGTCGACCGAGATCTTGCGACCCATCACCCATTTCGGGTGCGCGCAGGCTTCATCCGGGGTGACGGACATCAACCCGGCCAACTCTCGCGTGCGGAAGGGCCCGCCGGAGGCGGTGAGCAGGATACGGTTCACACCCACCTGCGGCAGCCCGCGGGAGAAATCCCCAGGCATGCACTGGAACACCGCATTGTGTTCGCTGTCGATTGGCAGCAGCTCCGCCCCGCTTGCCCTCACCGCATCCATGAAAAGCTGGCCGGACATCACCAGCGATTCCTTGTTCGCCAGCATCAGACGCTTGCCGGCCCGCGCCGCCGCCAGGTTGGGCATGAGCCCCGCGGCGCCCACGATGCCGGCCATCACGTAATGGGTTTCCGGATGGGCGGAAACTTCAACGAGTCCGGCTTCGCCCTCAAGGACCTCGGTGCCGATTCCCTCTGTGCGCAACGCGGTGCGCAGTTCGGACGCAGCACGTGCATCGACCATCACCGCAAACGGCGGCCGCCATTGCCGGCACTGCGCCAGCAGGCCCTCCACATTGCGGTTGGCCGTGAGGGCCACGACACGGAAGCGGCCAGGATCTCTCCCCACCACATCCAGCGTGTTGACGCCGATGGTGCCGGTGGATCCGAGGATGGTGATACCAATCATTGAAAGTCAGCCCTGAGCAGATGGATGAGAGCATATACCGGCGCGGCCGCGAGCAGGCTGTCGATGCGATCGAGGATTCCGCCATGACCGGGCAGCAGGGTACCGCTGTCCTTGGCGCCCGCCTGCCGCTTGAACAGGCTTTCGAGCAAATCCCCAGTGATGGCGCTGACGACGATCAGGCCAGCCACGGCCCCCGCCTGCCAAGCTGGCCACGGCGCGTGGACGGGTAACAGGTTGAGCAGCATTGCAACCAGCGGCGCTACACAGAGCGCAGACCAGGCTCCCGCCCAGGTCTTGCCGGGACTGATGCGGGAGGCCAGTCGAGCGCGCCCCCAGGCGCGGCCGCCGAAGTAGGCCGCAGTATCCGCAGTCACCACCAGCAGTAACAACTGCGGCAGCAGCCAGGGATCCAGATCCTGCAGTACCACGAGGGCAAGGAAGGCCGGCACGAGGGCCAGTACACCAGCCGCCAGCCACCCTGCGGCCCATGCGGGAAGCAGGCCGGCCGTGGCCTGGATGCGCCACAGCAGCGCCAGTGCAAATGCCCAGAAAAGGGCCGCGACTGCCAGCACATTGAGCTTCAAGTGCATTGGTAGCGTGAGCGCAATGAGGCTGGCGGCGATAATGCCGACCACGAAGAGCGTCGATCGCAACCGGGAAGAGCCAGCGGCAAGCAGCGCCCACTCGGCTGCGGCGCACGCCAGGATGCCCAGGAAGACGAGTGTGATGAGGGGCTGGTAATCAAGCAGCAGCAGCCCAGCAAGAGAGGCCACCAGCAAACCCGCTGTCCGCACGCGGGTCAAAAGGCCGCCGGGAGTTGCGGTGGAGGGTGCGCGCACGCCGCCCATGCAGCCCGCGTCAGTCGATGGGCGCCGCGGTCTCCCGCCCATGCGCCGCTTCGAGTTGTTCACCAATCATGCCGAAGCGCCGCTGCCGCCCACCGAAGCTCGCGAGCGCGCGGTCATACTCGTCCTGGTCGAAGTCAGGCCAGAGGCATTCCGTGAAATGGAATTCGGTATAGGCCAGCTGCCACAGCAGGAAATTGCTGATGCGCTGCTCGCCCCCCGAGCGGATGAACAGATCAGGATCCGGGAGATCCGCCGTGCTGAGGAACCCGGCCAGGTGCTGCGGTGTGATTTGCGCGGGCTCCAGGGCACCGGCCTTCACCGCCTCCGCCAGCTGGCGGGCGGCCTGGGTGATGTCCCAATGACCACCATAGTTGGCCGCAATCACGAGCTTGAGCCCTTGATTGTGGCGGGTAAGTGCCTCGGCCGCGGCGATGCTGTCCTGCAGCTTGCGTGGGAACGGACTGCGATCGCCGATGACGCGCAACTGCACCCGATTCTCGTGGAGCTTCTGCGCTTCCTGGTCGAGTGCCATCACGAAGAGGTCCATCAACAGCCGCACTTCGAGCGGCGGCCGGCGCCAGTTCTCGCTGCTGAAGGCAAAAAGAGTGAGCACTTCCACGCCCGCTTCGGCCGAGCGGCGCACCAGCGCCCGCACATTTTCCACTCCCGCGCGATGGCCCGCGATCCTCGGCAGGTTGCGTTGCTTGGCCCAGCGTCCATTGCCATCCATGATGATGGCCACATGGCGTGGCACCCCGGCAGGTCTGGAGGACAGGTCTGTCACGTCGTCAGACAGCCATGATCTCTTGTTCCTTGCCCCCTGTGAGTTCGTCGATCTTCTTCACATGGGCATCGGTGAGCTTCTGTACGTCTTCCTGTCCCTTGCGCTCGTCGTCTTCGGAGATTTCCTTTTCCTTCAGCAGATCCTTCAAATCCGAAATGGCGTCCCTACGGATGTTGCGCACGGCAACCTTGGCCTGTTCGGCCTCGGACTTGATCACCTTGGTGAGATCCCGCCGACGCTCCTGGGTCAGCGGCGGCAACGGGATACGGATGACCGTGCCGGCGGTCTGCGGATTCAGTCCGAGGTCAGATTCAAGAATTGCCCGCTCGATAGCCGAGACCATGGCCTTGTCCCAGGCGCTGACAACGAGGGTGCGGGCATCCTCCACGGTGACATTGGCTGCTCGCCCCACCGGCGTGACCGAGCCGTAATAGTCGACGTTCACATGGTCCAACAGACTGGGATGAGCCCGTCCGGTGCGGATCTTCGCCAGTTCGAGCTTGAAGCTCTCCACCGACTTGTCCATGCGCGTCTGCGTGTCCTTGAGTATGTCCTGCAGCATGTTGTTATCCCGCTGTTACCAGTGTGCCCACGTTGTCCCCGAGCGCCGCCCGTACGAAGGTCCCCGGCTGCGTCATGTCCACGACTCGCAGCGGCATGAGATTGTCACGGCACAACACGACGGCCGTGGCATCCATAACCGCAAGCTTGCGCTCGAGCACCTCGTCATAACCAAGCTGCTCGTAACGTACGGCGGACGGGTCCCGATTGGGATCAGCCGAGTACACCCCGTCCACCTTGGTGGCCTTGATCATGAGCTCGGCACCGATTTCGATGGCTCTCAGGCTGGCCGCTGAGTCGGTGGTGAAGAAGGGATTGCCGGTGCCGGCGGCCAGCACCACGACCCGTCCCTTCTCCAGATGCCGGATTGCGCGGCGGCGGATGTAGTCCTCGCACACCGCGTTGATCTTGATGGCGGACATTACCCGCGCGAACAGCGACGCGCGCTCCAGCGCATCCTGGATCGCCAGTGCGTTAATCACTGTGGCAAGCATACCCATGTGATCGGCTGTGACGCGATCCATGCCACGCTCGGCGAGTCCGGCGCCACGGAAGATGTTGCCACCACCGATGACTATGGCGACCTGCACCCCCGCCTGGATGAGCTCCCTCACCTCTTCGGCCACACGAGTGAGGATTACAGGATCGATCCCGTAATCACCCTCACCCATCAGGGCTTCACCACTGAGCTTGATCAGTACCCGGCGGTAGCGTGGTTGTTGCGAATGCATCTCGACCCTTCCGGTGCCGGTTCAGTCTGCCGCCCGCGCCTGGGCCTTGACTTCCTCTGCGAAGTCCACCGTCTTCTTCTCGATGCCTTCGCCCACTTCATAGCGCACGAAGTTGAGCACCTTGGCCTTGCCGCCGAGCAGCTTGCCGACCGTGGTGTCCGGATCCTTCACGAAAGCCTGCCCGAGCAGCGTGATTTCCGCCACGAACTTGCGCATTTGTCCGGAGACCATCTTCTCCACGATGTCCGCCGGCTTGCCGCTGGTTGCGGCCTGGGCAACGCGGATTTCCTTTTCCTTGGCGAGCAGCTCGGCGGGAACCTCGTCCTCGGAAATGCAGGTGGGATTGGTCGCCGCCACATGCATTGCGATGTCCTTGGCCAGTTCCGGGGTTCCACCTTCCAAGGTCACCAGCACGCCGATGCGCTTGCCGTGGCGGTAGGCGCCCAGCGTCTGGCCTGCGGCAGCCTTGCGTTGTTCAAAGCGGCGAATGGAGATGTTCTCTCCTATCTTGAGGACCAGCTGCTGGCGCGCAGCTTCGATTGTCTCACCTGAACCAGGCATGGTAAGCGCACCCAAGCCCTCGACGTCGGCCGGCGTATGGTCGAGCAGGGCCTCGCCGACAGTGGTGGAGAAGTGGGTGAAGTTGTCATCATTGGCCACGAAATCGGTTTCACTGTTGATTTCGACGACCACGGCCTGGCCGGCGCGCTCGGCGACAACCACGGTGCCCTCGGCCGCTATGCGGCCAGCTTTCTTGGCAGCTTTGGCAGCGCCGGATTTGCGCAGGTGTTCGAGGGCGGCCTCGAGATCACCGCCGGTTTCCACCAGCGCGTTCTTGCATTCCATCATGCCTGCGCCGGAACGCTCACGTAGCTCTTTCACAGCGGCTGCACTGATCTGCATGGTTGAATTCCTCTGACTGATTGGATTGGGGTTTGCTCGCAGTCCCGGGTCAGCCGCCCTTGGGCGGCGGCGGACTGGCTGCTATCGGCGGGGCGCGGGTGTCGCGTTCCCGGGGGGACTGGCGCGCCTGATGGCCCGCCGCCCCCGCCAATGCCTCGTCTACTCCGCGCTGGCCGGTGCCTCGCCGGCAGGCTTGCGGGCGGGCGCCTTCTTGCGCGGTGCCGCAGCAGGCACAACCTTCTTGCGCCCGCGGCGGGCATCATCATCGCCGCCACGCTCACCGGAGGCCTCACGGCGCACCAGCGGATTACCCTCCTCGTCCAGTTCGACAAATTCATCCTGTCCGCCCGGACCAGCAGTGGTGATGGTCATGCGGGCATCGAGGACTGCATCGGCCGCGGCCTGGGCGTAGAGGTTGACGGCGCTGATGGCGTCATCGTTGCCCGGAATCACGTAGTCGATGCCGTCCGGCTTGCAGTTGGTGTCGACGATGGCGACCACCGGGATGCCGAGCTTGTTGGCTTCGGCGATGGCTATCTTCTCGAAGCCCACGTCAATGACGAACAGGGCGTCCGGCAGGTTTTCCATGTCCTTGATGCCGGCGAGGCCAAGATTAAGCTTGTCGTACTCGCGGCGGAGCTGCAGGCCCTCACGCTTGGAGATGCGGTCCAGCGAACCATTGTTGATGCGCTCCTCGAGCTCCTTGAGGCGCTTGATGGACTGCTTGACGGTCTTGAAATTGGTGAGCATGCCGCCCAGCCAGCGGCGGTTGACGTAGGGCATGCTGCAGCGGGCGGCCTCGCGCGCGATAGCTTCCTGGGCGGAGCGCTTGGTGCCCACGAACAGTACTTTGCCGCGGCGGCTGACAATACGTCCGAGGAAGTTCATGCCATCCCTGAACAGGGGCACGGTCTTCTCGAGATTGATGATGTGAATCTTGTTGCGATCCCCGAAGATGTACGGGGCCATCTTGGGATGCCAGAAACGGGTCTGATGCCCGAAGTGAACGCCAGCTTCCAACATCTGGCGCATGCTTACGTCAGCCATTGCAGTCTCCTGTGTGGGTTACGCCTCCACGGGTCCTGTGCCTCCATCGCGGGCGGCCAGAGGCGGCACCGCGACACCCAGAGGCACAGTGCATGACACGTGTGTGGGGTGGGTCGAAGTAGGTTACATTGCTCGAAGAGCGCGCGCTTTATACCATGTAAAACCTGTAGCAACAACGAGTTGGAACCCCCTGCGCATGCCTGTGAGCATCAAGAACGCCGCCGACATCGAACACATGCGCCTGGCCTGCCGGCTGGCCGCGGACGTGCTGGAGATGATCGCCCCTCACATCCAGCCCGGCGTGACCACCGATGAGCTGGATCGGCTGTGCCACGAGTACATCGTCGGGGTACAGGACGCCATCCCGGCCCCCCTCAACTACCACGGCTTCCCGAAGTCCATCTGCACCTCGGTCAACCATGTGGTCTGCCACGGCATTCCGAGCGAGAAGCGCTTGAAGGAAGGCGATGTGGTGAATGTGGACATTACCGTCATCAAGAACGGCTTTCACGGCGACACCAGCAAGATGTTCTTCGTGGGCCCCCCGGGCATCAAGGCCCAGCGGCTGGTGGAGACCTGCTATGAGTGCCTGTGCATAGGCATCGGGATGGTTCGGCCCGGGGTGCGGCTGGGGGATATCGGCGCCGCCATCCAGGCCCATGCCGAGGGCCGCAATTTCTCCATCGTGCGGGAATATTGCGGGCACGGCATCGGTCGCGAATTCCATGAGGATCCGCAGGTGTTGCACTACGGACAACCCGGCACGGGCCTGGTGCTCCAGCCCGGCATGACCTTCACCATCGAACCCATGGTCAACGCCGGCAAACGCCAGGTGAAGCTGCTGCCCGACGGCTGGACCGTGGTCACCAAGGATCACAGCCTCTCCGCCCAGTGGGAGCACACCATCCTCGTGACCGACACCGGTTTTGAAGTCCTGACGGCGCGCCCGGATGAACATTTCAACACTCACTGAGCCCGCCCGGGCCGAGCCAGCGGTGCCAACTCTGGACCCTGCGGAGCTTGCGGCCCTGCTGGTGCGGGCACCCGACGGCAGCCTGCCGCCCATCACCGAGGTCAAGCCCCTGCTCCAGCGCTTCCACGAGGCGCAAAAGGCCGCTTTCTTTGGCGGCCTGCCGGCGCGCGTCATCGTGGCGGCGCGTGCCGCCGCCCTGGACCAGCTGGTGGGCGCGGTATGGCGGATGTTCGGGCTGGATCGCACGCCCCACGCCCTGCTGGCCGTGGGAGGCTATGGCCGCGGCGAGCTGCATCCGTTTTCCGATGTGGACATCAGCATCCTGACCGCCGAGGGCGCGAGTGCGGCCGATCGCCAGGAATGCGAAGGTTTTGTGCGTTACCTGTGGGATGTCGGACTGGAAGTGGGCAACACCGTGCGCAGTGTAGCCGAGAGCGCGGAGGCGGCACGGGCGGACATCACAGTGATGACCGCACTGCTGGAGGCGCGTGTGCTGTGCGGTCCAGAGGCACTGTTCCAAGCCGTGCACACGGCCATCGCACCTGCCGAGATGTGGAACAGCGAGGAGTTCTTCACCGCCAAGTTCGACGAGCAGGACCACCGGCATGCGCGCTACAACGATGCCTTCCAGCAGCTGGAGCCCAATCTCAAGGAAAGTCCGGGCGGCCTGCGCGACATCCAGGTCATCGCCTGGGTGGCAAACCGCCATTTTGATTCCCGGGGCCTCGGCAACCTCGTCGGCCATGGGTTCCTGAGCACCACGGAATTCGCGGCACTCGAGCGCGGCCGCGAGCACCTGTGGCAGATCCGCTGCGCCCTGCACTTCCTCGCCGGCAGGCGCGAGGATCGCCTGCTCTTCGATCACCAGAAGCGGGTGGCTGAGCTCTTCGGATACACCGATGCGGCCCACAACCGGGCGGTTGAGCAGTTCATGAAGGACTTCTACCGCACGGTGCGGGAATTGAGCCGGCTGAACGAAATCCTGCTCGGCCTGTTCCAGGAGGCCATCCTGCAGAAGGATCGCGCGATACGCACTTCGCCTTTGTCGCGGCGCTTCCAGATCCGAGGCAACTTCATCGAAGCGGTGAACGATAACGTCTTCAAGCGCACACCACCCGCGTTGCTGGAAATCTTTCTGCTTATGCAGAAAAACCCGAGCATCAAGGGCGTACGCGCAAGCACCATCCGCCTCATCCGCGAACACCTCTATCTCATCGACGAGAAGTTCCGCAAGGATATCCGTGCCCGCAGCCTGTTCATGGAAATCATCCGTGAACCTCGTCGCGTGGGGCACGAGCTGCAGCGCATGCATCGCTACGGCGTGCTGTCCGCCTATCTGCCGGCCTTCGGCCGTATCGAAGGACTCATGCAGTTCGACCTCTTCCACGTCTACACCGTGGACGAGCATCTGCTGTTCGTGGTGCTGCAGATGCGCCGCTTCTCCTATCCCATCACCAATGAAGATCAGTCCTACCTGCTGCGCCAGGCCATCGAGCGGATTCCGAAGCTGGAGCTGCTTTATCTCGCCGGCCTGTTCCACGACATCGCCAAGGGTCGCGGTGGGGATCATTCGGATGGTGGTGCTGAGGATGCCGCAGAATTCTGCAAGCTGCACGGCCTGAGCCAGTACGACACCAACCTGGTGGCATGGCTGGTAAAACACCATCTGCTGATGAGCAATGTCTCGCAACGTCAGGACATCAACGACCCGGCGGTCATCCACGATTTTGCGGCCATGGTGGGCGACCCGATCCACCTCGACTACCTCTTTCTGCTCACCATCGCGGACATCCGCGGCACCAACCCGCGGCTGTGGACCAGCTGGAAGCAGTCGCTCCTGTCGGAGTTATACCTGCTTACCCTGCGCCGCCTGCGCGGCAGCGGCCAGACCGCAGGCGACCGCACTCAGCGTGTGGAAGACACGCGCGCTGAAGCTCGCCAGCATCTCGATCCCAACCGTTTCCCGGACCATGCCGTGGCCTTGCTCTGGAGCACGTTGGGGGAAGAGTATTTCCTGCGGCATCGTCCGGCCGAGATTGCCTGGCACACGGAAACGATCCTGGATGCGGATGAGGACGATCTGCCGCTGGTGGCCGTACGCAATTTCGAGCAGCGCGGTGGCACGTCTATCTTCGTCTACACGCGGAATGTGGATCTGTTGTTCGCAATTTCCACCGCGGCGCTGGACCGCCTGCGGCTCGACGTGCAGGACGCCCGCATCATCACCTCGGAGGCGGATTACACGCTCGACACCTACAACGTGCTCGATGCGGAAACCCGCAGCCCGGTGGAGGATCCGATGCGCATCCAGGAGATCTGCACCCGCCTGCGCAGCGCGATCCGCTCTGCGGAGATCCCCGCCGCCCGACAGGCGCCTGCACAGCGCAAGCTGCAGCATTTCCGCTTTCCGGCCACGGTGGAGTTCAGTGATGACGCCGCGCATGGACGCACCGTGATGGAAGTCATCGCCACCGACCAGCCCGGTTTCCTCTCCGTGGTGGGTCGCGCCATGCGCGACTGCAACGTACGCCTGCACGATGCCCGCATCGCCACCATTGGCGAACGCGCGGAAGACTATTTCTACATCACCGATCTCCACGATCAGCCGGTGACAGATGACGCCACGCGCACGCGGCTGCAGCAGAGCATCGTCAGCGAACTCGATGCGTGACGCAGCCCCCGGCGACTGAGGCGGAACTGCTGGCGCGTGCCCACGCGCTCGCCGGCCTGCGCCTCGGGGAGCTCGCGGCATCCCTGAATCTTGCGGTGCCCACCACGCCCCGTCAGGGCAAAGGCTGGATGGGACAATTGCTGGAAACCGTGCTTGGCGCCGACGCCGGCAACCTGCCCGAGCCGGATTTCCGCGCGCTGGGAGTCGAGCTGAAGACCATTCCTGTTGACATGGCCGGGAGGCCAAAGGAATCCACTTATGTCTGCCGCGCGCCCGCACGGCCTGAACCTGCCAGCCGCTGGGAGGATTCCGTGGTGCGCCGGAAACTCACCCGCGTGCTCTGGCTGCCGATCGAAGCTGCAAGCCTCGCGCCCCTTCCCGCGCGGCGTATCGGCTGGGCGCGGCTGTGGAGCCCTGACACACAGGCGGAAGCGCTGCTGCGGAGCGATTGGGAGGAGCTCACGGCCCTGCTGGTCCTCGGCCGGCAGGAGGAGATCAGCGCCCGCCTCGGCTCCGTGATGCAGCTGCGGCCCAAGGCTGCGGACGCCTCTGTGACTGCGCCGGCTTTTGACGCGGACGGCGTGCCCGCCACCCGCGCCCCACTTGCCTGGTATCTGCGCGCGGCCTTCACTGGTGGGATTCTCGCCGAGCCCGGTTGAGCGGCTTCAGCGTTCAATCTTCCGCGCGCAAGCGGTAGAGCGTGCCCACCACACTGGGTGCGTAGCGTCGCGGCGCAAACGCATTGGCAAGCGACTGCTTGGCTCGCCAACCCGTGCAGTGGCCAGGAGCCACCAAGCGCGGATCCACCCGCTCCAGCAGATCGGTCACGGTTTCCGGAATGCGCTGCTCCATCATCCGGCCAGCCAGATGGTAGCCCCCGAGCACCAGATCGACAGCTTCATCAGGGAAACGGTGCTTGGCGTCCAGACACGCATTCACGATACCGGCATGCGAACAGGCCGAGAAAACGCTGACGCCGCGCCCGCGGACTTTTGCCACCAGATACCGCTCGTCCATGATGAGGGGGTCAGCCTCCAGCACATCGCCACGGAAGGTGTGATGCCCGGCAAGC
>Ga0315906_10005411_pt1 | contig 16086 bp, 31 predicted proteins | sample LakEriMetagenome_4_FD_203526 | JGI IMG/M metagenome (GOLD analysis project Ga0315906, IMG submission 203526) | Freshwater fungal communities from buoy surface, Lake Erie, Ohio, United States - Buoy 2 MA122 | ecosystem: Environmental > Aquatic > Freshwater > Lake > Lake biofilm | place: USA...
ATGGTCGTTGACGGATACGTTGGAATGTACGATTACAGCCATGCGCAATACGGCGCAGGAGCGTCCATCATGGGCGGAATCACATTTCATGACCAATCCACCTGCTCAAGTGCGTCTCTGGACGCCACAGTCTTCGTCGTAGGGTCGCCCATCGTTCTGACAGACGCATGGGGCGGCGGGCAAGTGTATTTCATCCGCCGCAGCGGTATCAACGGTTCCAGCATTCTAGGAGTAGCCTGACATGATTCTGCCCAGCCCCATCACCATCCAGCCGCCGCCGTTTGTCAACAGCAAGGGTCAGTCGAAGCCGTTCCCGGAGATGAAGTTCGCGGAGTTGGATTTCACCATCTCGGACAACGCTACCAGGAAGATCGCCCGTGCTGGCATCCGCCGGTGCCCGTTCGCTGTGACGCTGTGGGAGGGGGATGCCTACGATGCGGCCGGTGACTACACGCAGGCACAGGCGGAGGCGAGGCTGCTGGAGGTGCTGGGCAGCGACTTGAAGGCTGGGCTGGAGGCACTGTTCGTGCCGCCGGTGCGGAAGTAGTGGTGGCGCTGCTGGGGTAGCGGTCGAGTTCCGGACTGCACGCGCGTACACTGTCTGCATGCACGCAGGCAGGACGCGCGATGAGACCCATGACCCCCGAAGAACAGGCACTCGCCGAAGAGGCGATGAAGATAGTGCCTGTCGTCATCAACTCGATGGGTCGGTCGTTTCCGGGAATTAAAAAAAAGCTGGCGCGTATAGACGCAAGGTCGGTAGCGTACGTCGCCGTATGCCGGGCCACCCAGACATACGACTCCGAGAAGAGCCGTGTCACCACGTACTTCTCGTCGGCCATCCGCAACGCCTTGCTGAAAGAGCTGGCTCGTAGCCAGAAGTTGAGATACGACAGCCCAGATAGGGTGTCGCTTGAGCTTGCAGAGAGAGCGACAGTGCGCCAGAGCAGCCAGCAGGCGAAGCTGCCAGCTGCTCTGGGCGTCCTGCCGTGTAGCGCGCGCCGCTTAATAGCAAGCAGATACTACGACGGACTTTCCATCCGCGAGATGTCGGTCCTCTTCAAGTGCAACGAGAAGACCGTCAGGCACCGGCTGCGTCGCGCGGTCGCCGCACTGGCGGAACTTTTGGGAAGTTCGCCTTTGCCGCCCGATATGCAGCCTTGACCGTGTTCGGGTTCCAGGCCAGGCCTCGCGGCCGGACCTGCTTCCGCATGGCTATGACGATGTCGTCCCAGCTCATGCCGGACTCCCGGAACCCGACGATCATGTAGCACTGGTCCCGTTCCTTCTGGCACGGCAGAAACTGGGACTCTTGCTTGAGCCCCACCTTCCGCCAGCCGTATGGGATGTGAGACCCGTACGGCTTGCCAGCATCTCGCTTGACGGCCAGAGCGTCGCGAGTCCGCTCCGCCGTCTGCTCGCGGTCCAGCTGGGCGAATGCCATGACCACTGTCAGGCACGCCCTGCCGGATGCCGTGCTCGTGTCGACCTGCCTGTCGGCCGACTGGAAGCTGACGTTCTTGGTCGCCAGCATCTCCATCGACCGCAGGCCGTCGAGCGTCTTGCCGAAGGCCCGGTCTAGCTTGGCAACCACAACGTGGTCGCCCGGCTGGACCAGTGCCCACAGCTCCCTGCCCTTCGGCCGCTCGAACAGTGGCGTGGCACGACTGACCGCCGTGTCGTATAGCCACCCGCCGTACTTCGCATCCGGCAGATGGAGCGCGATGTACGCCTCGACCTTCGTCCGCTGGGCCTCTTCGGTGAGGCCCTGCTTGTCGGTCGAGTGACGGCCGTAGCCGTACACGACACTCATGGCTGACCCTCCTTCTCGGGCTCCGGCTCAGGCGGCAGCCGGCCGGACTCTTCCCTCGCGAACGTCCAGCTCGCATGGCGCGGCAGCGACGGATCGCTGAGCGCCCCGATGAGAAACTGGTTGAACTCGTCGTGGTCGTATCCAGACTGCCGGAGCGGGTGGTCCCCGAACGGCAGGTACATGTACTCGGGCACCTCCACCTGAGCCCACACACTCAGGCGCACATTGACAAACATCCCCATCGTTCGCACCCCCTTAGACGCAAGGAATGTAGATATGGCTCGCGGCCCACTGCCGCGCAGCCTCGACCACCCGGCCCTGATGTCGCGTCACGCAGAATGGCACGCCCGTCTGGTACGTCTCATCGCCGACCCACTCGTTCGTCCCGCTGGGGCCTTGAGGGTGCAGCATCTGCACCGTGTAGGCCACGTCGCAGAACTCATCGAACGCCCGGAAGTCTCCGGCGCAGCTGATGGCCAGGTCCGGAGTCGCCCGCCATCCGCCGTCGCCGGCCGCGCACGGGCTCTTGAGCCGCACCGTCAGGCCGTAGCGAGCAGACAGGTGGACATGCCTATTCCCCGACAGGTCGCCGCTGGGGTCGGGAGTTCGCAAGATGGAACGAAACTGGAACCTGTCGTACGGCGAATCAACGCTGTCTTCGTCCGGCATGAATGGAGTGTACCGCACAACGATGTCCCGGAACGGCGCCACCGCAGCGCAGATCCTGTGCACAAGCGCGCTCGCCGCCTCCCGCCACTTCTCCGGCAGGTGGACTGCCGCATTCACGCGCGCAACCATCTGCTTCTCCGAAGGGTTGCAGCAGTCCGGGCCGGCGTCCGGGTAGTACGGTCCGTGTCCCGGCTGGTACACGCCGTGCTGCCCGTGAAACCACTGCTCGCTGCGGTAGGAGCTGCTCTTCCGGCGGTCCGACGCGTTGAGCGGCAGGCGCGCGTTGGCGAACCAGCCGTTCACGGAGTCGTCGATCTTGTATGCCGTCCGTCCACCGGCGCCCGGATAGACGAACACCCAACAGTTGAGATTGGACTTGTCCAGCGGCTCCTGCTTGGGCGTGTGCAGATACCAGAGCCCGATGCAGTTCGGCATGCCGACGGCGACGATGCGCTCGTCCATCTGGGCGATGCGTGCGTCTGCGTTGTGTCTCTGGTGGTGCTCCGCTCGGGCAAGGGCGAACTGCGAGATGTCCGTCTGCTTCGGCAGGCGGGCGTTGGCGGCGATCGCTGCGTCGATTGTCTGCCAGTCCCAGATCAGCTTCTTGGTCTGGCGCTTCGGTCGTGCTTCTGTGGTCATGGTTGCCTTTCTGAAAAGAAGGGGCCGGCGGCAGCCCGCGATCGAGCTGCCGCCGGCCGAAGGAGTCACGCGAGTACGGCTCGCCCTAGCGGGCGATCACGACCGTACCGTTGAGGCGCCGACGGGGATGCACTGGGGCATCGACCGGCAGCTCGAACTGGTCGCCCGCAACGATGGCGTTGAGGGCCGCGACGTCCAGCGTGTCGGACCGCTGGGAGCGCTGGGTGGCACGCACGAACGGCGGGAGCTGCACGCCGCGCTTACGGTAGAAGCGGGTGCGGGCAGCGGCCTGCCGGTAGGTGAGGCCGATGCGGTCGGCGAACCGCCGCATCGTGTGCCCTGCCGCGTGCGACTCCATGTAGAGCTGCACGAACAGGGCGGGGGTCAGGATCTTCGTCATCTTCATTCTCGAGTCCTTTCAGTAAAGAGGAACCGTCTTGCACCAGGCAGGAATCTGCTGGCGGTAGTAGCTGTCGCAGGTGAGGGCCACGATGACCTTCGCACGCGTCTGGCGTTCCGGCCAGCCAGTCATCGCGTCGGTGATGAGCACGATGCTGTCTGGATGGTCCGCCCGATCCACGTCGGTGAGCGCCCGGGCCATGTCTGTCCCGCCGCCACCGACCCACTCGAAGTTGTCCACATCCTGCAGCCGTACGCTGTTGCGGATGTGGGTGTCGGCGCACACGACCTTGACACTACGGAGCTTCTTCAGGCCATCGGCGATGACCTGAAGCGCACGCTCCTTCGTCTCTCGGTCGCCCATCGACCCCGACGTATCGACGATCACGACTGCCGAAGCCTGCGTGGTGAGCTGACCACGCAGCCTGCATACGTCGGCCGGCTGCTTGCGAGACAGCCGGCGGTACGTGGCCAACCGACCACCCAGAGGTGACGCCGTATGAGTGGCGACCACGCTCTTGAGGTGGGCGAATGGATCACGCTGCGGACGCAGGTAGTGCTCGAGCGAGTCCTTGATCAAGCCAGGCACGGAGCCTGGATGCTGGGCCTCGTGTCGTCGCACTGACTCCTCCAGGCGGGAAGCGGACAGGCTCTCTTGGAAAGCCCCCCACGACTCGTCTGGCTTCTCGTGCGGACGCGGCACGCCGTCGCATGCCGATCCGCCAGAGCCGGGCTTGCAGGCAGCTGCCCTGCCGTTGGGCTTCGACTGAGAGCCAGGCTTGCCGCTCTGCTTCTGCGGCCGCTTGTCGCTCGCGCGACTTTCGGAACCGCCGCTGGAGCCGGCATCGTCCTGGCCCTTGCCTTCGCCCTCGCCCTCCCCATCCCCGTCGCCCTTCGGCTGCTGGCGGATCTGGGCCATGATCATGCCGTAGTATTCCAGCATGTTCAGGTTCGTCGGGAAGTTGAGGTGGACCCCCAACTGCTCGCACTCACCGCCCAGATGCACCGCACCCGGAGGCCGCAGCGGACGCATGAACGCCATCGTCTGCTCGATGACCAGGTCACCGGCGACGTTCATTGCCAACTGCTGCGTCGGGCTAGGGTGCTCCCCGTACGCCTCGATCGACCGGGCATGGTGCCGGAAGATGAGGTGGAGAGCCTCGTGCAGAATCACGTAGGCCAGTGAGTCTGCGTCGAGCGACTGCACGAACTCGGGGTCCCAGTGAAGGACTCCGTCTCGACTCACGCCGCAGGTGCCGGTGCCGCGCACCTCCTGCTGCTTGAGCGAGTAGATGTAGTGGGCAAGGTAGGGTGCGTACTCGAAGGTCCGCACCCGACCATGCGCCAGCTTGTCTCTCGGCGTCATGGGATCCTTTCTAGTTCTCGGAAAACTTGGGGCACGAGTCCACGTGGGCCTCGTCGATGAACCCCATCGCCACCGCCGCCGCCGCCTGAGCGAGGGCGTTGAGGGCGAGGTTCGCAGCGCGCGCGACCTCCTCCTCGTCGTGCCCCTGCTTGGTGCGGGCTTTGGCCCACGCCGTCGCCACGCCTGCCAGCTGGGCCACGCCAGCGAACAGCATGAGCAGCTTCGGCTGCAGCTCCGTCGGCATCTCGGGGAACAGCGACTCGCAGCACTTCTGCAGGGCGACCGCCGCCCGCTTGGATGCCTCGAACATCGTGTCCTCGTCGGGCCTCTCGTCGTCGAAGTCTGAGAACATGGGTTCTCCTTTCGTGGGTTACTTGGTGTCTGCGATGCCAGCCGGAACGAGCTTCATCAACCGATTGAGAAGCGCCGCCGGAGGCATCCATCCGTCGGGGCGAACGCCGCCCTTCTGGACCGGATTCCACAGGGACTTGAACTGCGTCAGGAACACCTCGACGTCGTGCTCGCCGACGTCGCAGAAGACCTGAGCCGCACGCGTCCACCGCTCGGTCGTCGTCTCGTTCCGCAGCTCCTTGACCAGTCCGGTCAGGATGCAGATCGAGAGGTCCGGCCGATCGGCCTGGTACTTGAACTTGACCGTGCCAGCCAGCACGTCGGCCGGGCTGACCAGGTCCAGCGAACTGAGGTACCGAATGAACTCGGCACCGACCGCATCGCCGACGCAGCCGTTGACGAGCGTCGTGAACACCGGGCTCCCGAGCCCGTGACCGACCGACTCAGCGGCGGACAGGCACTTGACCACGTACGACCACGTACGAGGATTGGGAAACGCCAGCGTCTCGTCGCTGTCGGGCAGCTTCTCCATGCAGTCGGGGTTGCCGCGAAGGAACGCCTCGACCAGGCCGCCGTACTTGGGGTACAGCGACTTGTGCTCGGCCGGCACCACCGGGAACGCAGGAGCCGACCACTCGAGGCCGGCACGGTACCCCTTGAACAACTCGTTCTTGTCGACCTCCCACCGGTAGTGGAAGAACCGACTCCGCATCGACGGCGGCAGCGCGTTGCCGCCCGGAGCCAGCTCCGGCGGGTTGGCGGCAGCGACGATGATCGTGCTCTCCGGCAGCGTGTAGTCGCCCACGCGCCGCTCGGTTATGAGCGACAGCTCGGCGGCCATCGTGGTCGGGGGCACGCACGTGAACTCATCGAGGAGCAGGAAGCCAGAGCCATCGCGGAAGCGGTCGACCCAGTGGGTCGGCAGCATCCGGATCACGCCGGCCTCACGGTCGGCGTCGGGGTAACCGGAGAAGTCCTCCGGCAAGTGCGTCGACCCGATCAGCAGGTGGAAGTTTCGCTTGAGCGAAGCCGCCAGCTGCGAGAGGACCGTCGTCTTGCCGACACCCGTGCCACCCCAGACGATGGTGGGCACAACCTGGAGACCGATGAAGCACGCTTCGTTCTTGGTGGACTGGATAGCCATGTTGATCCTTTGCTGTAAAAAGAAACGGGGCGGCACGCGCCGCCCCTGCTAGAGGTACTCGCCAGCCCCTGAAATCAGGGGCCTTCTGGACTCACACCGAAACCGACAGGAGCGAGCTGACAGCCAGCCCGTTCTGTGCCGCCTCGAGCGGCTCGCGCATCCACTCGAGCTGCTGCCCGAGCGCCGCCTCGTAGGCCTTGATCTTGTCGATCACGGCCTTCGCCTTGCGGGCCAGGATCTTGGCGGCCTTCGGGGTCAGGTCGCCCTTCTCGATGGACTGGATGACTTCCTGCGACGTGACACTCACCTCCTCGTTGAGCGAGGAGATGATGTGCTCGACCGTCGCCGGGTCACTCGCCACCTCGAACGCCGCGCTCTGGTATCGCCAGAGCTGGGCGTCGTCGCGCCAGTGGTGCCACTGCTGCACGGATCCGTGCGGCAGGAAGTACACGTTGAGGCCGCCGAGCGCCACGCCGTGCAGCCGCCGCATCACTGCGTCGACCACCGTGCTCACCTGCCTGGCGGACATGGTGTTCCGCCAGTCGTCGTACGCCTTCTGCACGTCGGCACGCAGCTGCGTACCGTCGACGTCGGCGTGCCGGGAAAGCACTGAGACCTGGTCCGTGTCCTCGTCCACGCCCACGCTGAACAGGTGCGTGGCGTCGTTCTGGATCGGACCCCGAACAATCCGCACCGCCTCGAACGCGAGGTCGGTGGACAGAGCCCGGACCGACAGCGAACTGCTGTGTCCGGCGGTCTGTGGCTGCGACATCCACTTGGCCACCTGCCTGACACTCGCGTCGAGCGCGGAGTGCTTGGACGGGGGGCGGCGGATGACGTTCTTCCATCCCTGATTCTCGCAAGCCGTAGCGAGGAGCTGACGGCTGTGCGGACGATTCTTGCCGAACACGATCGCTGCCGTGCCGGCGACTGAAAGAGCCATGAAGGCCTGCCTTTCTGTAGGAAAAGCAGGCGGGCCGCAGCCGAGAGCAAGTCCCAGTGCGGCCCGCCTGCCGGAGGTGTACCAATGTACAGCACGCTGCCGTACACGAAAAGGGAGATCAGGTGTCGAGCATGATCTCCCACTTGTCCGCGATCTCCATGCAGCGGTGCTGTTGCTCCGCCGCCATCACTGCCTCTTCGAGGCTGCGATACCCACGTCCGCCGCTGCCGCCGCGCGGCTTGCCGTCGCGGTCGTCCTGCAGCAGGAACCAGAACCGCCCGGAGACCCCGAACACGTGGGCCACCGGAGCATTGTCCACCTTGACCTCTGTCACCGAACCACAATCGCCAACCATGACGCACCTCCGCATGGAGAAAGGGAAACAAAAAAGGGCGGCACACGCCGCCCGATAGGGGAACCTTCGGAAGTCGCCGCCGCAGCGGACGCTACTTCCTGAACCACGTGAGGAACCGCATGGCTGCCAGAAATAGGCAGCTCGCTGCGGTGACCTGATGGGGGTAGTGCCAGACGTAGAACGTGAGGTTGTTGATCACGCCCCACAGCATCTCGAAGCTGCCCGCCAGCTTGCTGAAGTCGATGTCGTGTCTCACGGCTTCGACTCCTGCTGGGTGGATAGGATGAAGTCGGCGAACGCCGCCTTGCTGGCGTCGTCGAACTTCTCCGATCGCAACACGTCAGCCATGTCGGCCGGCGTGGTTGTGAGAACTCGGGCCACGTTGGCCAGAGACACGAACCGCATCACGTTCTCGCTTTCCATCTGACACCTCCTCAGGAAACAGGAAGGGCCGGCGCCAACGTGGCAACCGGCCCTGCTACCAACACTCGCCAACCCCTGAAATCAGGGGCTATTCGCTACAGCAGTCGAGCGCCAGGCCCAGCTGCTGGCTGACCCGGAACTCGGCGAAGGCGGCCTCGACGTCGGCCAACTCTCGCTCCACCTCGCCCCACCACCCGCGCCATCGCTCGCACTGCAGCCGCGCCCGTGCGAGGGCGATCTCCCGCTCAAGCTCGGCGGCCGGAGTGTCGTTGTCCTCCGCGAACTTCTTCGCCCCCGTCGCCACGCACTTGCGCGCCTGGTCCAACGCGCTTGAAGCCAGGTCGTTGAGCCGGTCCTGCAAGGCGTCGACCTTGCGGGCCAGCTCGCGCACGTCCTCCTGCACCTTCTCGACACGCACCACGTCTTGGGCGGTGACCCGCCCGTGCAAAGCCACGTTCATCGGCTACTCCTTTCAGTCCCCTTCGGGACACATGTTGAGAACATCGAACAACTTGCTCTGGGCCACTGCCTCAGCGAGCTGCGTGACGGTCTGGTTCACGCGCTGCTCTGCCTGGCGTAGGCTCAGCCGCATCTCGGAGACGGCCAGCTGCAGCCTGGCGGAGTCGCGGGCTGCCTGCAGGTCGTCGATCGACTTCCGAGACCGGGCGTGCGCGGCCTGCGCATCGCTCATGACTCCGAAGTGCTTGCGCATCTGCTCGGCCACCTGCGAGCAGATGAAGCAGGAGTCCTGCGCCTGCTTCCATAGGTTTCCCGCCACAGTTATCGACTCCATACCTGGTAGCCCTCCTTTCTCAGGGACTCCGCCAGCTCGCGCTCAGCCTGCTCGGCCGACTCACGCGTCTGGTATTCCTTGCCGTCGGCCAGGTGCATGGCCAAGCCGACGCCGAACTTCTTGACCCACCCTCGATTGGCGAACCGCCCGGCCTTGTGCTGGCCGAAGCGGTGCTCGGGGGTGTGTGCCGTGCTGCCCACGTACAGGCAGGGGCCGGACGACTTCTGGTTCTCCCTGCGAAACCGACCGACTTGCCGGACGGCCGGATCGAGGGCGACAACGTAGAGGCGGAAGGAGGTGCTCATCAGTACGCATCCTTGTCGAGGACATTGATGCAGTGACGCTGCGTGCCGTAGCTGACGAAGACCGCCGACTCGTTGTCCGAGCCGTCGACGCGGTCGTCCTCAGCAATCCACCAGCTGTCGATGGTCTTGTGCCCATCGGCTGCCGGGTCGGGCAGGCGCCCCATCAGCCGTCGCTGGGCGTCGTGGAAGCTCGTGCCCTGCACGCAGAAAGCAACGAGAATCGTGTGGGGCAGAATCCTCTCCTCCGGCTGTCTTGCCGGCGGATACTTGGCATCTGGAAACGGCATGGCCGTGCTCCTTGAGGGAACGAATACGGCCGGCGCCAACGTGGCAACCGGCCGTCTACCAACACTCGCCAACCCCTGAAATCAGGCCTCAGGGGAGACCGCCAGGAGTCGCTTGATCCCGGGCGGCGGAGGCAGGTCGCAGTGGTGCAGCAGGTACTGCATATCCTCGTCCGAGAGAACCGCCTCGAACTCGCCCGGACCGCTGGGCCACGCCGGATGGGCGGCGTGGTAGAGCCAGGCCCCCTGCCGCCGCCGCCGCAGCCGGCTCAGCTCGCCGAACGCAAGCGCATACCACTGCCCGTCGAAGTGGATAAACATCGGGCGGTGCACGCCGCCGCCGAACACTGCGTACATGCGGCCGCCGTGCCAGTACTGCCCATAGACCCACCTGGAATAGAAGCTCCGGCGTGCAATTACCAGCTTGCGGACATCGCGCAATCGCACGTCCTTCACGGGCTCCTCATCGTGCGGCAACATCGTCGTCCTCCTTTCTCTGCACGCCGAACATCCACGTCTGCGGGGCTATGCCCATCAGCCAGTCGGCCAGCGTGGGGATGCGCCCCAAGTCCTCGAGCACGTGCTGCTCACCGATGAACCGCACGGGAACCTTGCGTCCGTCGGAGTTGTTGATCGTCACCCCGAACTCGCGCTCCGCCTCGAAGATGCCTGCGCTGTGGTGGCGCAGGGCACGGTGGCGGAAGTCCGCCAGGTGCTCCTTCGAGGCGTCGAACCACTGGTGAATGGCCAGGTAGTCTTCCGCCTGGCCGCCGAACTTCTTCGCCGAACTGGCGGCATGGTGCATTGGGTGCATCAGAACTTGCCCTCCTCGTCGGACCACTCCGTCTCGACCACACGCTGGCCGTGATGCAGTTGGTACGTGCCCTTCACGAGGTCCAGCTTGATCGTGCCCTCGCCGCCTTCGTTGTTCTCGAACCCTCCGGGCATTAGCTCGTACGCCAGCACCTCGATGTCGCTGCGCACCGACTGGCTAATGGCTACGAGCTCCTCGTCGCCGTCTCCGTACGCCTCGACGCAGTCGATGGCGCCGCTGTCACCGTAGCCCGAGTACTCAACGCTCACGATCCGGATGCCGGTGGCGGCAAGTCCCGGCACCACCTCGCGGGCGAACTTCTGCAGGGCCGCCTCGCGCCGGCGCATCATGTCCATTTTGTACTGCCGCGCCCACTCACTCATGTGTGCACTGGGGTCGCTCATGTGTTCTCCTTCTGGCTGGGCCACACGTACGGAAGAGAGTCCGGCTCGGACCACCCGAGCCGCCCGTAGTGGGCGGGGTCTTTCCGCAGCAGGTTGCTGCGGTGGGAAGCATGGAACTGCTGGTTGCCGACGAAAGCCGGCCTGCCAGTGGCGTCGGGGCTGTACAGCGCGGCCGCCGCCTGCTCGAACTGGGGCAGTAGCGAGTCGTTGTGCCCGCGTGCCCGCCACTCATCGCACACGGCGATGGCGTAGCAGCAGAGCGAGTACTCGTGACCGCGCCACATCTTGGTGGCGGGATGGTGTTGCCACCCCTTGCCGGCAGCAGGGCCGCCGACCGGAACGCCGAGCGCCCGCAAGATCTGCTTGCACTCGACACGCTGTTTGCCGAGCCGCTTGTCGTCCAGCACTCGGGCTGAGCGGACATAGCCGGCTTCGGGAAGGAACGTCTGCATCGTCACCTCCTGGAAAAGGGGCAGCGGCCGGCGCCAACATGGACACCGGCCGCTGCTATAGATACTCGCCAACCGCTGAAATCAGGCCGGATCCGCATCGCCGTCGGCCGTGCCCATATCCTCGATCTCCACCTGCGTCAGGTGGCGCATGGCTCCCGGCGTGAAGACCTCCGCAGAAGTGGACAGGAGTATAGCTGTCCGGATCTTGCTGTGAAGGCCCGCGAGGGATTCCATGTGGTCGTCGGTGAACTCGCCGAGACCCTCTTTGCTGTCGATGAGCGCGCCGAGCGCCACACCGAACGAAACCAACTCATCCATGAGGAACGATATCGTCGCCCCTCGAGCCGTGAGGGCGACGCGCTTCATTCCTTGTCGCCTCCCTTCCGATTGTCGGTCAGGAACTCCACGCCCTCCTCGCCCTCGTACGCACGGGCGATCTCGACCGGCATGAGGCGCGGGCCCTCGCCGTCGTCGAGCATCACGATCTCCTTGTCGGTGCTGCAGCAGGCACCGACGATCTTCTGGGTCTCCTCGTCGGAGCCATCGGCGTCCAGGACGACGAAGAACTCGTCGCCCATGTCGTTGCTGTTGATGGCCTCCAGTACGAGGTGCTTGGCGCTCCTCCTGCTGGTCACCATCGCGAAAACTCGGGCCGCGTTCGGCCTGTGCTGAAGCACCACGTAGCGGGGCAGCTTGTCATGGATCTCCATGTTTCAACCTCCTGAAAAAGAAAGCCGCAGCCAGGACTGGACCACCCAGCCGGGACTGCGGCGTTGCTATAGGTACTCGCCAAGCCCTGAAATCAGGGCACTTCGGAAAAGCCTGAGCCCAGCTCGTCGAGGATGGCGGATGCCTCATCCTCGAGCCTGCGGGAGTAGGCTCCCTGTTCGTCTGGGTCTGTGGCACTGAACGCGCCGTCAGCCGCCCGCCGCAGCAGGGCCAGCGCTCTCTCGAGAAGACTGAATTCGGCGGCATCCTTGATGATGAAGCCGTCGAACACATCCCAGTTGCCGACGCCGTCGCCGTCTGGGTCGTTGGGGCATCTGGGGGCGCCGCACATCGGGCAGTTCATCAGTTAGCTCCTAGCGAAAGAACCTGCGGTCTACGCAGGCCTGCAACGGGGCAGGAATGCCGGTCGGGCAGGGCTCCCGGCCGGCGATCGCACCTCGTCACTCAGCGACCAGCTGCTCGATGGCGTGAGCGTCGCCATTGAGAGCCCGGATCCGCTGGCACAGCGCCTCGAACCGTGCCCGGTAGGCACGGAGGTCGGCCAGCTCGGAGGTTGCAGACTGCAGCTGGTCAGCCAGCCGGCCAGTCTCCTGACGCAGCAGCGTGGCAGCGCTAGACTGTACACTGAGACGCTGGGACAGCGAAGCTACCTCCTGCTCGGCGCGCTCCTTCTCCTCGCTCAGCACAGCGACGTGCTGGGCCCGGACCGCAGCCAACTTCTCGGCTGCAGCCAGCTCCTCGCGGAGCTCCTTCTCTCGTGCGGGCGCATCGACGTAGTACTCGACCGGCGCGATGGCCGGCTCGAAGTACTTCCGGATCTGGGCCCGATACGAGCAGGCCACAACGCCGCACACGAACGCGGCGACAATCAGCAGGTCACGAACTTTCATGGGACACCTCCACAGAAACTCCCGCCCGGCAGCCGGCTGAATGCCAGCTAGGGAACCGGACGGGAAATGCGGTAGGTTTGGGGCGCCCCGACCTGCTACCAGTACTCGCCAACCCCTGAAAACAAGGGGTTTTTGGCGGTCCAGGATTCCGCCCAGCCCGCAGGCGACTGGGCGGTATCGCGGATCGTCAGTCCTCGATCGGCTGGAACCGCTCGGACTCTGGGCGGTGCTCTGGGGCGACCAGCAGCTCAGTCATGCTGAGCCCCTTGTTGAGAAACTGCACAGCCGCATCGTGGGAAGGGTACCTGCCTGTCCAGGTGAGCTTCTCATAGAGCATCTGGGCGCCCCACGCTGCGTTGTCGCCGACGAAGTCCACGACTCTCCATTCAGGCAGCTGCTGCAGCAGATCATCGAGGTCGTAGCAGTCGACATCGGTGTCCGCGTTGTAGATCGCGTCGCCCTCGATCCGGTAGTCACTGCCACGCAGGGCGAACATGGTCGTCGTTCCCAGCCGATTGGCCCGGCAGATCACCATGAAACCCAGATTGGCCAGCTTCGCGAAGTAACCCATCAATCACCTCCAATTCCTCAGGGAAACTGCCCTCATCAGTCACCGCATCACGGTGAGACCCGCCGGAGCGGGTTTCGGGCTAAGCGGACTTCTTGATGGCGATCACCTTCGGCTTCTGCCGGTCGGCAGCGGCCTTGCGATCCCGATCCGCCCGATCCTTCGACGCCTGCTCGAGCATGGAGACCCGGCTGTGCAGGGACTCCACCATGATGGCGGAGTGCAGGTCCAGCTCCTCCATCTCTTCCCGCAGCCAGTCGATCTTCTTCTCGGCCTTGCCCATCCAGCCGGCGATCTCGCGGAACACGAGAAACATTGCGATCAGGGCGCCGAAGACCGCACCGTTGTGGATGGTCTGGCCGTAGACATCGAACCACTGCGTCACGTTCTGGAACATGGGACACCTCCGAGAAACTCCTGACGGCCCACACCGGCTGACTGCCGGCTGAGATGGACCGCAGGAAGAGCGGTAGGGTTGGGGTGTTCCCATCTACAGAGACTCGCCGACCCCTGAAAACAAGGGGTTTGCGTCACTCGTCGATCGGGACCAGGACCGGCACGACGCAGCCCAAGTTGGACTTGTAGCCATGAGTGCAGTGCAGGGCACTCTTGGCGCAGCGCCAGTTGACCTCGACCTTGAACCCAACCTGGCAGCAGGTTGAGTGCAGCTCGCGCCGCGTGGCGCCGTCCCATCGCTTTTGCAGCTTCCACCAGACGAGGTAGAAGTCGCCCTGACACTGACCCATCTCCATGAACTTCTTGTTCCACGCACGCATCGTCATGCGGGTCTCGGTGATCGCTCCGTCCAGCGCGTAGTGCTGGACCATCACAGTCTTGGCCATGTGACGAACTCTCCGCGCCAGTCAGTCCGCAGTCACTCGCTGCGGTTGCTGCTGACACGGAGACTCGCCAGCGCCTGAATACAGGGGCATCGTGCGCAAGGCTGGCTTGCACAAGGAAGGCGACGACGGGCTGTGTTAAAGGACGACCCGTTGATAAGGCGCTTCGAGGGGTGCGAAAAATCCCCCGATCGTAGTCGTGTGACGCAAGTCCTTTGGCCGCGCGGGCTTGCGAGCGATTCAAGGCAGGGCCCCGAGCCCCCCAATCGCGCGCGAGATTTATATACGTACCCCTCCTGGATTTTTTCCGAAATTCATTGACCCCCCAGACACAAAACATCCAGGAGTGCGGGATGCGCCTCTGGATTCTCTCACTGGTGTGCTGGGTGTCGTCGGCCTTCGCGGGCACGACCGACGACGCCATCCCCGACGCCCGCTATCTCGAGCACGGCCAGAAGTTCGCCGCGCACACCGCCCGCCTGGACGTTGTCCGGGTCGAGGGAGTCCAGGCCGCCGGCAGCTGCGTGCTGATCTCCGACCGGGTGGCGCTGACAGCTGCCCACGTGCTGGACCGCTTCCGGTCGGGGGTGGTTGTGGCGGCCAGCGGCCGGCGGAAGGTCGTCCGGACGCAGAGGCACCCGGAGTTCCGGGAGGAGGTGTTCGGCCTCCACGACATCGCGGTCGTGGTCGTGGACGAACCGTTCGGCCTGGAGAAGTACCCGGAGCTGGCGGATGGCTCCGAGAAGGCCGGCGATACGGTGCACTTGGCGGGCTTCGGGCTGACGGGCCGGCTGAGCACCGGCTACGACAAGGCTGACGGGCTTCTTCGGGCAGGGACGGCGAAGATCAGCCGGCTGGAGAGCACGCTGCTGGTCTGCCCCGCCCGTTCCGCCGGGACGGAGCTGCCGATGTGCACGGCGCCGGGCGACTCAGGCGGCCCGGTGTTTCTCGCCGGGAAGGTGGCCGGGATCGCGTCCCACACGATGAAGGACGCCGACGGGACTCCCAGCAAGAGCAAGGACGGCGAGGAGTCCTGCCACACCCGCGTCAGCCTGTACCGGGAGTGGATTGCGGCCGCCAGTCGCTGACTGCGGACATAAAACCCGCATGAGCGACCGCATCCGCAAGCTACGCGCCTGGACGCGCAAGGAAGGCCAGGACCCCGACGGGGGCCTGAATGCCAAAGGTCGCGCGTCCTACAACCGCGAGAACAACGCCGATCTCAAGCCGCCCCAGCCGGAGGGCGGTCCTCGCCGGGACTCCTTCTGCGCCCGGATGAAGGGCATGAAGGCCAAGCTGACCAGCAAAGAAACCGCCAACGATCCGGACTCCCGGATCAACAAGTCCCTCCGCGCCTGGAAGTGCTGACATGGGGTATCTCGAAAGAATTCTGCGGCAGAGCGGCGAGTCGGCCGCTCGGGCAGCCTCGCCTCCGCTGAAGCGGTTCGTCGACAGCCGGCCGAAGCCGTACGCCTACCCGCAGTCGATTGACGTGTCGGCCGGTCCTATGGTGCCCGGCAAGGACATCTCGTACGTGCAGCCTGGCGCTCCGGTGTCAGCGGATCTGCCTCCGGACGTGCTCCCCAAGTCCCAGATGCGTGACCCGGCGCTCTACGCTCCGGCGGATCCCGGCCCGGCGCAGTCGTTCTCCCGGCCTAACGACGGCGGCCTGGACATCACGGACCTGAGGCGTGGCGATGTCATCAGCCCCTCGCAGCGCATCCGGGAGCTGCGCGTGCTGATCGACTCGCAGAACAAGGACATGGCGGCGGACCTCCGTGACGCCACCGCCCCGCGCAGAAACCCGTACAGCCGGCGGCCGCGCTGACATGGGCTTCCTGGAGCGACTCCTGCGCCAGAGCGGGGAGGCTGCGGCGAAGGCCGCTCCGCCCCCGAAGGTTCTCGA
>Ga0315906_10005414_pt1 | contig 16074 bp, 13 predicted proteins | sample LakEriMetagenome_4_FD_203526 | JGI IMG/M metagenome (GOLD analysis project Ga0315906, IMG submission 203526) | Freshwater fungal communities from buoy surface, Lake Erie, Ohio, United States - Buoy 2 MA122 | ecosystem: Environmental > Aquatic > Freshwater > Lake > Lake biofilm | place: USA...
GCCTCGGGCGGCGGCGGCGCTCCCTCGGCAGCCGGGAACTTCGTCTTGAGCTCCTCGAGGCGGCGGTTGAACTCCGCCTCCTCGGTCTTCGCGGCCTCCTGCGCCTCGCGGCGCTTCTCCTCGTAGCTCGCGCCGCGCAGGATCGCGCGCAGGACCCGGTCGATGTGCACGCAGGCGACGCTCCACGCTCGCGAGGTCGACCGGTCGCCCCAGGCGAGGCGCCCGTCCTTCGCCGCGAGCCGCAGCGGGTCCTTGCCCGCCTCGGTGTTCAGAAGAAGCGCGTCGGCCGGACCGAGGTCCGACGCGAGCGGCGCGGAGGCGATCGCCTGCTGGCCGGCCGGACCGCGGAAGGCGATCGCGAGCGCGACGAGCGACACGGCGAGGGAAGCGACGACGAGAAGGCGTTCAGCTCGGGGCATCCGGCGAGTGTAGCCGGGCGTCCGCGAGCCGCGTGGTCTCGGCGCCGAACCACGCGGCGACGCGGCCCTTCATCGCATCCATCGACGGCGCGCGCGCGCCAAGCTCGGCCGCCATGCTCGTCACCGGCCGCTGCAGCCCGCACGGCACGATCAGGCCGAAGTGCGAGAGATCCGGCGCCACGTTCAGCGCGAAGCCGTGCATCGACGCGAAGCGGGACAGGCGCACGCCGATCGCGGCGATCTTCCGCTCGGGAGCTGCGCCTCCGACCCAGACCCCGGTCGCCGTCGGGTCGCGCATGCCGACCAGTCCTTCGGGGGCGATCGCGTCGACGACGCACTGCTCGAGCCAGCGGACGAACGGATGCACCTTGAGACCGAGACGCTCGAGGTCGAGGATCGGATAGGCGACCAGCTGCCCGGGACCGTGGTAGGTCACGTCGCCGCCGCGGTCGGTCTCGCAGCGCTCGACGCCGGCGGCCGCAAGCACGGCGTCGCTCGCAAGGACATGCCCGGCCGCCCCCTGCCGCCGCGTCACGGTCACGACGGGCGGATCGTGCTCGAGGAGGAATACCGTCATGCGCTCGCGCGACGCGCGCCCGGCGACGAGCCGCTCGTGGGTCTCGCGCTGCAGCGCAAGCGCGTCGGCGTAGGAGACGCGGCCGAGATCGAGCACGCGCAGATGACTGGTCTCGAGAAGCGCGCGCACGCGCGGAGGGTACGCCTCGGCGGCGTCCCGTACAATCGCCGCGTGGCGCACGTCCATCCCTCCGCGGTCCTCACCGGCGACATCGAGCTCGCCCCCGACGCCATCGTCGGCCCGAACTGCACCCTCGCCGGCCGCATCCGCCTCGGCTCGGGCACGGTCCTCATCGCGGGCGTGCACCTGCACGGGCCGCTCACGATGGGCGCGCGCAACGTCTGCTATCCGGGCGTCGCCATCGGCTTCGCGCCGCAGGACCTCCGCTTCGACGCCTCGAAGGACGGCGCCGGCACCGTGATCGGCGACGGCAACACCTTCCGCGAAGGAACTTCGATCCACCGCGCGACGCGCGACGACCGCCCCACGCGCGTCGGCGATTCGAACTACCTGATGGCGAACTCGCACCTCGCGCACGACGTCCAGCTCGCGAGCCACTGCATCCTCGCGAACGACACCCTGCTCGCGGGGCACGTCGAGATGGCCGACCGCGTCGTCACCGGCGGCGGCGCCGGCGTGCACCAGTTCGTGCGCGTCGGGCGCGGCGCGATGCTCGGCGGCCTCTGCGGCGCGTCGAAGGACGTCTGCCCGTTCTTCACCCTCACCGCGACCAACTACATCGGCGGCTACAACCGGATCGGCATGAAGCGCGGCGGCGCGTCCGCGGACGACGTCGACATGGTGAAGACGATCTACGGCCTGCTTGTCCGCGACCGGCGGCCGTACTCGGCGCGCATCGCCGCGCTCGAGGCGCTCGCCGGCCACGCGGTCGCCGACGAGTTCATCGCCTTCGCGCGCGCCTCGAAGCGCGGACTCACGACCCGGCACGGACGCGCGACCAGCGCCCGCAGCGGCGGCGCGCTCGGCGGCGAGGAATAGCGCGTGACGCACGACGCATCGCTCTTCGCCCCGCGACGCGCGACGATCGTCGAGCCGGCCGGCCCGCTCTTCGCGCCGCCGCCGCCGCCCCGTTCGCGCGGCGCGACGATCGAGTTCGCGGTGCTCGGCTCGAGCTCCTCGGGCAACGGCTCGGTGCTGCGCGTCCGCGACGGCGGGCATCGGCGCCAGATCCTGATCGACGCCGGCCTCTCGCCGAAGATGACGAAGGGCCGCATGGCCGCGCTCGGCTTCGACTTCGAGGAGACCGACGAGATCCTCTTCACCCACTTCGACCAGGACCACGCGAAGGAAGGCTGGGGCCGCGTCGGCCGCACGGGCGGGATCGCGTTCCGCTGCGCGCGCGCGCACCGCCCCCGCGCGATCGCGCGCGGCTATCCCGCCGAATCGATCCACGACTTCGACCCGGACCGCGGCGCGTTCGCGCTCGGGCCCGTACGGGTCTCGCCGTGCGTCAATCCGCACGACGACGGCGGCACGATCGCCTTCCGCCTCGAGACGCCGGCGGGAACGCTCGGCTTCGCGACCGATCTCGGCCGCGTGTCGGGCGAGCTCGTCGCCGCCATGCGCGGCGCCGACATCCTCGCGATCGAGTCGAACTACGACCCGCGCATGCAGCTCGAATCGGCGCGGCCGGCGATGCTGAAGGACCGCATCATGGGCGGCAGCGGCCACCTCTCGAACGAGGAGTGCCTCGACGCGGTGCGCGCGATCGCGGCGCACGCCGAGCCCGCGCACGTCGTGCTGCTGCACCTCTCGCGCGAGTGCAACTGCCCGGACCTCGTGCGCGGCCGCTGGCGCGCCGCGCTTCCGCGGCTCGAGCCGCGCCTCGTGATCGCGCGCCCGTTCGAAGCGGTCGGCCCCATCGCCCTCGCGTCGCCGGAGCCGGCCGCGTGAACGCGGGAACGCCCCGCGAACCGCTCGATCCGCTCGCGTGGGCCGCGCTCGTCGCGCGCTGGGTCGAGGTCGCGCGCGCGAGCCGCGCCATCCCGCCGTCCGACGAACGCCTGCGCCGCTCGATCGCGCCCGTGATCGCGGTCGAGGCGACCACCGCCGCGCTCGGCGAACTCGCGTCGATTCCCGCAGCCGACCGCCCGCACGCGCGGGCGATCGCCGAACTCTCGATCCGGCGCGCGGCGGGCGAGCTCGACGCGCTCTGGCGCGGCGAGGAATGGCCCGAGGAGGTCGCGCGGCTCTTCGCAGACGCGGAGCGCGCGCTGCGGCTTGCGGTCTACGCAGGTCTCGAGGAGCTCGTCGTCGTCGGCGAAGGCGCGCTCGAGGTGCCCGACCTCGTGCCGTCGCTCGCGCCCGGCCGCGACGAGATCGACGCGACCGGCACCCTCGCGCTGATGCCGCCGGGCTCGCTCGCAATGCCCGGCGAACCGGTCGCCTGGTGGTGCGGTCGCGCGGCGCCCGGCTGCGCCGAGCCGCGCCTCGCGCGGCGCGCGGCGGCGCTCCCGCGGCAGGTCTACCGGTCGCTCGACGAGCGCGGCCGCTTCGTCGACGACCTCGTCGCGCCGATCGAGGACGCGGTCGCCGCCGGACTCCCGATGCTCGTCCCGATCCTCGCCGACGGCGCGCGCGTCGGGCGGCTGATGCACGCGCGCGAACCGTGGAGCGTGATGCAGCGGGCGGCGCTCGACGGGCGCGACGCGATTCCCGTGCGCCACGCCGAACCCGGCGAAGCCTGAGCGCCCGCCCTGCGTTTTCCCGCGCACGCGCGCGGCGACCCTCCGCTACCCTCCGCCGGCCGATGTCCGACGCGCTCACCCATGAATGCGGCCTCGCCTACGTGCGGCTGCGCCGTCCGCTCTCGTGGTTCGCGCGCGAGCGCCGGGATCCCCTGTGGGGGCTGCGCAAGCTCTACCTCCTGATGGAGAAGCAGCACAACCGCGGGCAGGACGGCGCCGGCATCGGCTGCGTGAAGCTCGACATGCCCGCGGGCGACGCGTTCCTCGAGCGCGAGCGCACCGCGAAGCGGAACCCGATCGAGCGCCTCTTCGACGAGGCGCTCTCCCCGGCCGACGGCCTCTCCGAGGACGAGCTCTGCGGGCTCGACGAGACCGCGCTCAAGCGCCGCTTCCGCCTGCTCGGCGAGGTGCTCCTCGGGCACCTCCGCTACGGCACCCACTCCGGCCGCACGAGCTCGATGTGCCACCCCTACGTGCGGCACTCGAACAGCGAGTCGCGCTCGATCGCGCTCGCCGGCAACTTCAACCTCACCAACTCCTCGCAGCTCTTCGCGAAGCTCGTCGAGTACGGCCTCCATCCGGTCGGCGACAGCGACACCGGCGTGGTGCTCGAGAAGATCGGCTACTTCGTCGACCGCGAGCACGCGAACCTCGAGGCGGCGATGGGCGAAGGCTCCTTCGTCGACCTCTCCGGCCGCGACCTCGCGCGCGAGATCTCGCGCCAGCTCGACCTCGCGCGCGTGCTGCGCCGCGCCACCGCCGAGTTCGACGGCGGCTACGTCTTCGCCGGACTGCTCGGGAACGGCGACAGCTTCGTCTGCCGCGATCCGGCCGGCATCCGGCCCGGCTTCTTCCTCGTGAACGACGAGTGCATCGCCGTCGCGAGCGAGCGCGCCGCGATCTCGACCGTGTTCGACGTCGATCCGCGCGACATCGAGCCGATCCCGCCCGGCCACGCGATCATCGTCAAGCGCTCGGGCGAGTACGCGATCGAGCGCTTCGCGGAGCCGCTGCCGCTGCGGCAGTGCACCTTCGAGCGCATCTACTTCTCGCGCGGCAACGACCCGGCGATCTACCGCGAGCGCAAGCAGCTCGGGCGCAACCTCGCGCCGCGCGTCCTCGGCCAGCTCGGAGGCTCGCTCGACCGCGCGGTGTTCGGCTTCATCCCGAACACCTCGGAGACCGCGTATCTCGGCCTGCTCGAGGCGCTCGGCGAGGAGCGCCACCGCCTCGCCGCCGAGCGCATCTTCCGCCGCGTGCAGGCCGGCACGGCGACCTACCAGACGATCCTCGGCGAGCTCGAGGGCCGCGTCCGCGGCGAGAAGATCGCGCACAAGGACCAGCGCCTGCGCACCTTCATCACCCACGACGCCGCGCGCAAGGACCTCGTCAACCACATCTACGACATCACCCGCGGCACCGTGTATCCCGACGACACGCTGGTCGTCGTCGACGACTCGATCGTGCGCGGCACCACGCTGCGCGAGTCGGTGATCACCATGCTCGCGCGGCTGAATCCGACGCGCATCGTGGTCGCGAGCTCGTCGCCGCCGATCATGTACCCCGACTGCTACGGGATCGACATGAGCCAGCTCGGCCGCTTCATCGCCTTCGAGGCCGCCGTCGGCCTCGCGCGCGAGCGCGGCGCCGCAGGCGTGCTCGACGAGGTCGAGGCGCTCTGCCTCGAGCAGCAGCACCGCGATCCGCGCGAGATGAAGAACCACGTCGCGCGGCTCTACCGCCTCTTCAGCCTCGAGGACATCGAGGCGAAGGTCGCGGACCTCGTGCGGTCGAAGCACCTCGCCTGGAGCGGCGACATCCGCGTCGTCTACCAGTCGGTCGAAGGCCTCCGCGCCGCGATGCCCGACCACGCCGGCGACTGGTACTTCACCGGCGAGTACCCGACGCCGGGCGGTTATCGGGTCCTCAATACCGCGTATCTCAACTGGCGCCGCGGCGCCGACGGCAAGCGCGCGTACTAGGTTCGCCCGCGAACGACGGACGGCGAGGTCGGCGCGCCCGCGCCGCACGCGCGCAACTCTTGACGGAAACGCGCGTTTCCGCTCTACTCTCCCCTTCCCCCCAAGGGGAGCCGCGCGGCGCACGGGCGCCAGCGGCAGCAATGCGTCCTCCGCGGCCGGCGCCATCGCGCCCCGCGGGAAACCTCAGGAAACTGGAAGAACCATGTCGCGCTATCTCGGTCCGAAGGTGAAGCTCTCGCGCAAGGTCGGCGTTCCGATCGCTGACATCCCGAAGCACACCTCGAAGCGCCAGCTGACCACGCCCGGCATGCACGGCTTCCGCGGCCGCCGCCAGAAGGACTACGGCATCCGCAAGGATGAGAAGCAGAAGCTCCGCTTCCACTACAACGTCCTCGAGAAGCAGTTCCGCCGCTACCTCGCCGAGGCGGGTCGTCGTCCCGGCAACACCGGCGAAGTGCTCCTGCAGCTCCTCGAGCTCCGCCTCGACAACGTCATCCGCCGCGCCGGTCTCTCCCGGACCATCTGGGGGGCGCGCCAGCTCATCGTCCACGGCCACGTGCGCGTGAACGGCGAGAAGGTCGACCGTCCCTCGTTCTCGGTGTCGATCGGCGACGTGGTCACGGTCAAGGACAAGCTGCAGAAGCTCTGCCGCGAGCAGATGGAGTCGATCCCCGGCCACCAGGTCCCGGGATGGATCGCCGTCAACCCGGCCGAACTGTCGGTCAAGGTCGTCTCGAACCCGACCAGCGACCAGATCCCGTTCGACGTGAACACCAACCTCATCGTCGAGTTCTACCGCTGACGCGGGAACCTCGGCGAATCCATCGCAAGCCGAACGAGGCCGGAGCCTGCTCCGGCCTCGTTTCTTTCCGAGGCCGGTCTCGAACGCTTCCCTCGGCTGCAGCCCTCGGCCTCGCGCTCGGACGCGCGACTTTCGCGGACGCGGGCGCTTTCGCAGGCGCCCCCGCGGCAAACGGCCGATGATCGTCCTCCCCGCCTCCGGGGCGGCGGCGCCGGCCGGAACCGGTCGAAAATCGGCTACCTTGACCCGACTGCCATGCTCAAGCTGATCCGACAGTACAACCAGTGGATCCTCGTGGTGGGCGGCACCCTGCTGCTCGTCACCTTCCTCATGCCCTCCGCGATCCAGAACTGCGCCCAGCGCAGCGCCGTGTCGGGAAGCGTGTGGGCGACCTACTCCGGAGGCCGCGAGGTCACGGGCGCCGATCTCGAGCAGGCGCAGCAGGAGCTGCGCGTGCTCGAGCTGATGCGTGACCCGACGCTCACCGCGCTCGGAGCCGATCGCGATCCGGCGCACTGGTGGCTCCTCGCGCACGAGGCGGCGCAGGCCGGACTCGTCGCCGGCCCGAACGACGCCGAGGCGCTGCTGCTGCAGTCGGCCGCCGGCGGTCCGCAGGAAGGCCAGCAGGTCCTCTTCAACATGGCGAAGCAGAGCGGCACCAACCGCGACGTGGTGCTCGCCGCCCTCGGCAAGCTCTCCGGCGTGCAGCGGCTCGTCTCGCTCGCGGTGTCCGTCGACCGCGTCAGCGACCGCCGCCTCGCGCAGTCGGTCGCGCAGTCGATGCTCGGCGTGTCGGGCGATGTCGTCGTGCTCGACGGCCGCACCAACGCCACCGTCGAAGTCCCCGCGCCCAGCGAGGAAGCGCTCGCTGCGCAGCTCGCGAAGTACGGCGACAAGCCGGCCCCCGCCGACGACAAGCGCGGCCTCGACAACTTCGGCTACCGAATCCCCGACCGCTTCAAGCTCGAGTGGATCGTCATCTCGAAGGCCTCGATCGCGGCGAGCGTCTCCGGCGCGCCCGAGCTCGCGAGCGAGTCGCTCCGCAAGCGCTTCCTCCTCGACCCCGCGAAGTACGGCGCCGACGCGGCGTCGAATCCTCCGTTCGAGGTCTACATGGCGACCGTCGAGTCGCGGACCCGCGAGGAACTCGTCGAGCGCCGCTCGAGCGAGATCCAGAAGTTCGCCGCCGACCAGCTCGGCCTCGCCCAGCGCGCGCTGAAGCGCGAGGGAGCCTACTTCGCGCTCCCCGCCGACTGGATGGCGCAGATGCCGTCGCTCGCCGGACTCGCGGAGACCGTCGGCCGCGAGTACGCCATCGCGCTGCCCGAGTACCGCTCGTCGGGCGACGCGTGGATGACGATCGCCGAACTCGAGGCGCAGACGCCGCTCGGCCGCGCATCGACGCTGAAGTTCGGCGCCTCGCTGCGCGCGCCGCAGCTCGTGGCAGGACTCAAGGAACTTTCGGCGCCGAGCCTCGTCGCTCCGTTCCAGCTCGGCATCGCGAGCCCCGCGCTCGTCGCCGACAACGGCGACATCTGCTTCGTGCGCGCGATCGCCGCCGAGGTCTCGCGCGCGCCGAAGGGCGTCGACGAGGTCCGCGACCAGCTCGTCCGCGACGTGACCGCCGTCGAGCGCTACCGCTCGCTCGCCTCCCGCGAGGCGGAGCTCGCCTCCGAGGCCGCCGCCGGCATCCGTCCGTTCGCCGACCGCTTCGGCGCGTCGGTCGCCTTCGGCCGCGACATGCGCGAGGCGAACCCGCAGCTCATCGGCTTCGGCGTCCGCTTCCCGCAGGGCATCCCCGGCATCGCGCAGGACACCGACGCACTCGCGGCCCTCGTCGCGCGCGCCTCGAAGCTCCCGCTCACCGCGACGCTCGCCGACATCCCGGCCGCCGAACGCACCTTCGTCGTCGCGGCTCCCGCGTCGCTCTCGGTGGCGGTGGTGCAGGTCACCGAGCTGACCCCGGTGTCGATCGAGCAGTTCCAGTCGCTCGCCTCGACGAGCCCCGCGCTCGTGCAGGTCACCCGCGATCCGAGGCTCGAGATCAAGATGGACGACGTCTTCTCGCTCGACGCGCTCTCGAAGCGCCACGACTTCAAGATCGCGCGCGCCGCCGAGGACATTCCCACCGGCGGGCCGGCCGTCCCCCCGCTCTGACCGCTGGCCGAGATCGATCGAGCCCCGACATGAATCCAGAGTCCCTCGCCACCATCGCCTTCGAGGATTTCGCCAAGATCGACCTTCGCGTCGCGACGGTCCTCTCGGCCGAACCGCATCCGAATGCGGACAAGCTCCTGAAGATCCGCCTCGACGACGGCACGCCTGAAGGCCGCCAGGTCTGCGCGGGCATCCGCGCGTGGTACGACCCGGCGACGCTCGTCGGCAAGCAGGTGATCATCGTGGCGAACCTCGCGGCGCGGCAGCTCCGCGGCGAGACGAGCCAAGGCATGATTCTCGCCGCGAGCGACCTCAAGCCGCTCGCCGAGGGCGCCGCGCCTTCCGGCGAGGCGAAGCCCGGCGCCGACGAGCGCGACGTGGTCGTGCTCACCGTCGGCAAGCCGGTCAAGGCTGGCTCGCGCGTCAGCTGACGCGCACCCGCGCGGTCAGAGCTCCGCGTCTTCGTCCATCAGCGGATCGGGCTCGGTTCCGACGGAATCGACGCGTTCCTGCCGCGTGATCTCGGCGCCACCGATGCGCCATCCCGCCGGCTGCGCCTCGACCACGAAGCGCCCGTCGTACTCGACGGTCCGCTCGTGCGCATGGCCCCAGTGGGTGACGCGCCCGTCGACCTGCCAGGTCGCCGCCACCACGAACGCCGCGCGGCGCGCGGCGCCTTCGCCGACCTCGCCCTGCGATTCGATCTCCGTGCGCACCGGACGCACCGCGACGACGCGGCTCATCGCGCCGCCCTCCTCCTCCATCACGAGCGTGCGGCGCACGTCGAGATAGAGTCGCTCGAGCAGGTCGCCGCCCACGCTCGCGGAGAGCGCGTCGTACGCCGTCGACTCGTCCTCGTAGTCGAAGGCGCGGTAGATGTTCGCCTGCAGCGACTCGAACGCGCGCGCGGCCTCGACCGCGTCGATCGCGCGCGGCGCGCGCGTGCCGAAGCCGAGGATCGCCGGCCCGCTCGGCCGGATCACGAGCACCACGCCCGCGGCCACGAGTCCGGTGGCGAGCGCGGTCGCCGGCCTGCGCCGGGCGGCCGCGGCGGCGACGAAACTGACGACGAACACGCCGACCGCGAGCGTCGCGAAGGGCGGCACCAGCGGTCGCGGCGCGGGAGGCGCGGGCACGGTCTCGAGCCGCGCGGCGATCCCGGCGGCGGGCCGGTGCCAGACGTGCTCGGGCTCGGCGCGCGTGAACAGCACCTGCGTCCGCAAGCCGTCGGCGGTCCATTCGGCCGCGATCTCGAGCGGCGGCTTCGTCGGCAGCGGCGAGAGCAGGTCGGGCGGGTAGGCCGGCCACACGACGGAAACCGTCTGCGGCGGCGACTTCAGCGGATAGACGAGTTCGAACGCGATCTTCCGGAGCCCCTGCCACCCGCTCAGCGGAAAGAGCGGCAGCAGCACCGGATCCGGATCGTTCACCTCGAGACCCTCGATCCGCGGAGGCACTCGCACTCCGTCGATCGAGACCGGCATCTGCTGCGCGAAGTAGTCCGAGAGCATGGCGCCGATCCGGGGCAGTTCGCTCGCGTCGATCCGCTCGGGGTCCTCTCGACCGGTGTCGAGCATCCAGTCGAGGAAGACGAGGTTCATCGAGATCGACGCGACGAAGCTCTCCGCGTCGGACCGCAGGCGCAGGTCGACATGGGGCCCGTCCTGCGGGTGGCGCGCCGCGGCCGCGGCGATCGCCCCGATTTCCGCCGCTTCGGGCGAACGCGGCGACGCGACCGTGGTAGAAAACGGAACGGCCGCCGCGATGCACGCGATGGCCCAAGGAGCCACGCATGCGCCAGCACGACCTGTCCCGTTCCACGAAGCGCCCCATCGCCGAGGCGCTCCGGTCGATGTTGCTGGCCGGCTCGTTCGCATCGCTCGCCATTGTCGCCGCTCCGGCGGCGCTTGCACAGGACCCCGCCTCCGCGACCGCCGAGACCGCCGCCGGCGCGACCGCAGCGGTCGAGACCGAGGCCCCCGTCCGCAAGCAGATCCACGTCGCGATCTCCGAGTCCGATCCCGACGTCCGGTCCTTCAACGACCATGTGACCGTCCTCTCGAGCCCGTGGATGGAAGGCCGACTGCCCGGCACCCGCGGCATGGAGCGGGCGATGGAGTACATGGAGTACTGGTTCAAGCAGGCCGGCCTCGAGCCCGCGTTCCAGCCCTCGGACGGCGGGCCGAAGTCGTACCGCCAGCCCTTCCCGCTCGGTGGCCGCCGCGAGGTGGTCGAGCAGAAGATCGCGCTCGTCGGCGACGCGGCGCCGCTCGAGTTCTCCGCCGACACCGACTTCAAGCTGAGCGCGCTCGGCCGCGACGGCACCGCCGAGGGCGCGATCGCCTTCGTCGGCTACGGCATCGAGGACGGCCCCGACGGCTACAACAGCTTCGCCGAGGACCACTCGCTCGAAGGCAAGGTCGCGCTGCTCCTGCGCTTCGAGCCTATGAACGCCGACGGCAACAGCCTCTGGTCGGGCGGCGACGGCTGGTCGGGCCGCGCCGGCTTCGCCGGGAAGATCTCCGCGGTCGCGAAGCGCAAGCCGGCCGCGATCATCGTCGTCAACACGCCGGGCGCGAACGATCCGCGCATCGGGAGCCTCTCGTCGGGCGGCGGCCGCGCGATGGCCGAGGTCCCGGTCTTCATGATGTCGACCGACGCGGCCTCGCGCCTTGTCGAAACCGCGACTGGCGGCGCGCGCACCCTGATGGCGCTGCGCCAGCACGCCGACGCGCCCCCGGCCGACGCGCCCCGCAGCTTCGATCTCGAGGGCGCGAAGCTCTCCGTCGCCGCGCGCATGGAGGAGAAGAAGATCCAGGCCGAGAACGTGGTCGGCGTGCTGCCGGGGCGCGGTGAACTCGCGAAGGAAGTCATCGTCATCGGCGGTCACCTCGACCACCTCGGCTACGGCGACTTCGGATCGCGCGAGGGCGCCGCGGGCAGCGGCAAGCTGCACCCGGGCGCCGACGACAACGCGTCGGGCTCCGCCGGCGTGATCCTGCTCGGCGACATGCTGAAGAAGCTCTACGAGCAGGTTCCGGCCGAGCAGCCGCTGCGCACGATCCTCTTCGTCGGCTTCAGCGCCGAGGAGAGCGGCCTCAACGGCAGCCGCTTCTACGTCGACAACCCGATCTACCCCATCAAGGACACCGTCCTGATGATGAACTTCGACATGATCGGCCGCATCCTCAACGGCCGACTCTCGGTCGAGGGCGCGGGCGGCGCGAAGGGCATGCAGGAGTGGGCCGATCCGTTCTTCGCGAACTCGGGGCTCACCGTCATCCAGGGCAATCGTCGCGGCGGCGGCGGAAGCGACCACGCGAGCTTCCTGCAGGCGGGCGTCCCGATCCTCTTCGCGATCATCGCCGACTTCCACGAGGACTACCACACCTCGCGCGACGTGCTCGACCTCATCGACCGCGAGGCGTCGGTGCTCGCCGTGCGCCTGTGGCGCGACCTCGCCTTCGACATGGCCAAGCGCCCGCAACGCTTCGAGATCGAGTCGTCGTCGGGCCCGATGCGCCCGCAGCCTGCGCGCGTGCGCGCCGGCCTGCGCACCCGCGAATCGGAGGATGGCGAGGGCATCGAGGTCGAGAGCGTGACCGAGGGCGGAAGCGCGGCGAAGGCCGGCATCCAGGCCGGCGACCGCATCGTGAAGTGGAACAAGAAGGAGATGAAGTCCCGTCAGGACTTCGTCGAGGACCTCCGCACGCACGAGCCGGGCGCCGTCGTCCAGGCGGTCGTGATCCGCAACGGCGAGGAGCTCACGATCTACGTGACGCTGCAGGGTCCGCGCGAGCAGCAGTGATCGCGCCGCGCGCGATCAGCGCATGAGCCGGAGTTCGTCGCGCAGGATCGCGGCGAGCTCGTAGTTCTCCCGCGCGATCGCTTCGCGCAGGCGCGCCTCGAGCTCCGAGCGTTCGGCCGGCGGAAGCGCCGGCGTCAGCGAGTCGCGGAGCGCCCGCAGCGCGACCACGTCGGCGAGCGACTCGAAGGCCTCGCCGATCCCGGCGGCCTCGGCCGCATCGCGCAGAAACCCGAGTCCCTTCTCGACAGACGCCGCCGCCTCGCGGCCACGCCCCTCCTTCAGCCCGCGCATCGCGGATGCCCGCGTGTGCAGCACGAGGACCGAGAACCTGCGCCCCTGCGTCCAGTCGGCCTCATCGACCGGCCCCCGCTGCGCAAGAAGTGCGAGCCGCACCAGCGCCTCCTCGGCATCGGCGACCGCCGCCGCCGGCTCGCCGATGGCAAGTTGCGCGACCGCCCGCTGCTCGAACTGGACGACCTCGAGCCGCACCGACGCCGCAAGATCGCGTCTCCAGGGCGCCGGCGGCGCTTCCGCCGCATCGGAAATCAGGAGCCGCCCCCCGTCCGGACGGCCGGTCGTCTCCATCTGCAGGATCCCGAGTTCGAGCCGGACCTGAAGCACCGTGCGTCCGTCGGCGCAGGCGACGAGCCGCGCGACCACCCGCCCCGGCTCGTAGGGGAACGACGCGAGGAGTCCGGTCAGATCGTCTGGCATGGTTGTCCGTCCTGTTCCATCGACCGGACCAAACCGAAAGTTCGCACCACATCGAACATCCCCGATACACGACTTCGGTCGAGCCGGATATCCTGTTCACCATCGGCAGGGCTGAGCCGATGCACCGAACGGAGGTTGTGTTCCACGGTCAGATGCGGCCGAGCCACTGACGGCAAGCCGCATGCGAGAGTCCCGCCCGCACGGACGAGGGCGTCGAGGGAGCGAGAAGGAAGCTGGCGCGGATGCGCCACGCTTGCTCGCGATCGATGCGTCTGCATCGCCTTGACGCCCACGACGGACGACGAAGACTCGCGCGCCTTCGGGCCTGGTCTGGAGCACTTGTGTTCACGCTCCGGTAGCGAGGTTTCCATGGGTCGTTCCTCACTTCAGTCTGAACTCCATCTCTACCTGCGGCAGATCAACGAGGTCCCCCTCTTGACCGCCGACGAGGAGAAGGATCTCGGCTGGAAGATCATCAACGACAACTGCGGTTCTTCGAAGGACCGGATGATCCGGGCGAACCTGCGCCTGGTGATCTCGATCTCGCGCAACTACGCCAACCGCGGCATGTCGCTCTCCGACCTCATCGAGGAGGGCAACATCGGCCTGATCCGCGCGGTCGAGGGCTTCGACCCGGCCCAGGGCGCCCGCTTCTCGACCTACGCCTCGTGGTGGATCAAGCAGGCGATCAAGCGCACGCTGATCAACGCCGTGCAGCCGATCCACATCCCGGCCTACATGGTCGACCTGATCGCGCGCTGCAAGGAGGCGTCGCGCCGGCTCGAGGAGCGGCTCGGCCGCCAGCCCTCGCTGCAGGAGCTCGCCGACGACCTGCGCATCCCCGTGCGCAAGCTCCAGATCGTCCGCCGCGCGGTGCGCGCCTACAACGCGCCGAGCCAGGCGCCCGCGGGCGAGTCGGGCGAAGGCGCCGAACTGCACGAGCTCTTCGAGGATCATCGCAACGGCAAGCCCGAGGAGTCGGTGACCAAGCGCGAGGAGTTCACGCTCGTGCTGCAGCTCCTCGAGGAGATCGACGAGCGCGATGCGAAGGTGATCCGCCTCCGCTACGGCCTCGAGGGCAAGGAGCCGCTGACGCTGAAGCAGATCGGCCGCGAGGTCGGGCTCACGCGCGAGCGCGTTCGCCAGATCGAGGTCGAGGCGCTCCGGCGCCTGCAGCAGAAGATCGAAGGCGACCGCCCGCTGCGCTTCCTGCGCCGGATCGTGCGCGAGGCCGACGAGCGCGAGGCCGATGCGCCGCCCGCCCGGCGCGAGGTGGGTCGGCAGGACCGGCCCTTCCCGCGCCAGATTCCCCTGACCAAGCCCACCCTGCGCCGCGACGCGCAGACGGGTTGACGGCGCGTCCCCGTTCCTCGCTTCGGCGCGGATGGGGCGGAGCCGGAGAAAGAACGACGCGCCCCGCTCTGCGGGGCGCGTTCGTTTTTCCGTTTCTCCCCGCGCCGCTCAGACGTTGCTGACGAACGGCAGCTTGGCGACGGTCGCGGGCGTGGTGCCCTTGCCGGCGAGATCGATCTCGAACGCGGTTCCCTCGGCCGCGAGCGCAGCCGGGACGTACGCCATCGCGATGCCGCGGTCGAGCGTCGGGGAGAGGCAGCCGCTCGTCACCTCGCCGACCGGGGAGCCGCCGGAGAGGACCTGCATCCCTTGCCGCGGCGAGCGCCGGCCTTCGACGAGGAGTCCCACGAGCCGGCGCGCCGGGCCGTCGGCCTTGATCTTCCGCAGCGCCTCCTGCCCGATGAAGGTGCCGGTGCGCTCGTCGTCGGGCCCGCCGGTCATGCCCTTGTCGAACTTGATCGCGAACTCGAGGCCCGCGGACACCGGATCGATGTCCTCGCCGATCTCGTGGCCGTAAAGCGGCATGCCCGCCTCCATGCGCAGCGTGTCGCGCGCGCCGAGGCCGACCGGCTTCACCACGCTGGTCTCGCCGCCCATGTCCTTGAGCACCATGCCGAGCGCGAGCTTCGCCATCGACGACGGCAGGATCACCTCGACGCCGTCCTCGCCGGTGTAGCCGGTGCGCGAGACGAGCAGCTTGATGACCACGAGGTTCTTCACCATGAAGCGGTAGCGCTTCATCGTGGGGATCGTGCTCGACATCCGCGAGATCAGCTCCATGGCCTTCGGGCCCTGGATCGCGACCATCGCGGTCGAATCGGTCTCGTCCTCGAGCCGGAAGGAGAACTGCCCCTTGGTCTCGGCGAAGTGGCCGAGCAGCTTGTGGCGGTTCGACGCGTTGCAGACCATCAGGTACTCGTCCTCGTCGACGCAGTAGACGAGCACGTCGTCGCGGCAGCCTCCGCGCTCGTTGCAGACGAGCGAGTAGCGCACCATGCCCGGCTGCATGCCGAAGACCTGGCGCGTGCAGACGTGGTCGAGGAACTTGCGGGCGTGGCGGCCGCTGAAGCGGAGCCGTCCCATGTGCGAGACGTCGAAGAATCCGGCCGACGCGCGGCACCAGCGGTGCTCGTCGATGATCGAGCCGTAGGCGATCGGCATCTCGTAGCCCGCGAAGTCCACCATCTTCGCCTTGTGCTCGAGGTGAAGGGCGTGGAACGGCGTGCGCTTGAGCGTCTCGGCGGTGCTGGACATGGTCGGAGAGCGTATCGCGCCCCCACCACCGCCGCCACCGCCGGGACGCCGGAGTCCCGGTATCCTGCGCCCGATGCCGAGCGAGCGACGCACATGGAACCGCACCCGGGCCGCGCGCGTCGCGGCTGCGGCGCTCGCGCTCGCGACCGCGCTCTCCGCGAGCGCACAGTCGGTCGCGCTCGACGACGAAGGCCTCGCCGACCGCCCCATCGCGCGCGTCATGCTCAAGGGACTGTCCCGCGTCACCGAACGCGAGGTGCTCAACAACATCCGCGTCGCCGCCGGGCAGCCCTTCGAGGC
>Ga0315906_10005417_pt1 | contig 16066 bp, 11 predicted proteins | sample LakEriMetagenome_4_FD_203526 | JGI IMG/M metagenome (GOLD analysis project Ga0315906, IMG submission 203526) | Freshwater fungal communities from buoy surface, Lake Erie, Ohio, United States - Buoy 2 MA122 | ecosystem: Environmental > Aquatic > Freshwater > Lake > Lake biofilm | place: USA...
GAGCAGAGCCCCATCGGATCCATCAAAAGGAGTATACCATTGGGATCCATCCAAAGGCACCATCGACCTCGATGCCTTAGCCATTGCCGATGTGGTCATCAACCTTGCGGGAGAAAGCATTGCAGGTGGCTTATGGACACCTTGGCGCAGAAGAAAAATCATCAACAGCCGGGTGTTATCCACACGACTATTGGCCCATTCCCTGAAAAGCCACCCCAACAAGGTGGGCTTGGTGATCAATGCATCTGCAACCGGCTACTACGGTGATACGGGTGAAATGATCATGAATGAAGAGAGCCCCAACGCATCGGATTTCCTTGGTACAACCTGTAAAAGATGGGAGGATGAAGCCAATGCTTTCAACGATGCAGGTAAGCGAACGGTGATTTACCGGATTGGAATCGTACTAAGCGATGAAGGCGGTATGCTGTCGGAGGTGATGCGACCTGCTTGGTTTCGAATACTTACAGTATTTGGAAGTGGCAAGCAATACCAAAGCTGGATTCACATTGATGACCTTTGCCGATTGATGGTACGTGCCATCAACCACGAGGAGATTGCAGGAGTATACAATGCGGTTGCACCAGGTCCGCTTACCAATAGAAACTTCATGGTCTTGCTCGGGCAGATTCTTGGAGGATTTTTCATTCGTATCCGCATCCCTTCGATCTTTATGCGGATGTTGATGGGTGAAATGGCCAAAATCGTTGTTAACGGCACGCGGGTCTCATCAAAAAAAATAGAGGCAACCGGCTTCAAGTTCACTTATGCGCGTGCAGATGATGCCTTGAGAAACCTTTTAGTCAAATGAACCAAAAGGTCGACTTCTTTTGGTTTCGTCGTGATTTGCGTTTGGAAGATAATCACGGATTGTATCAGGCCTTGTCTGGTGGTAACCCCGTACAATGTGTCTTCGTTTTCGATAAAAACATACTCGACAAGTTATCGAACCGTACAGATGCCCGCGTGGCATTCATCCATGAGCAGCTTTTATCCATTGACGAACAACTTCGCAAGTCAGGTGGCTCGCTGATCACCCATTATGGAACTCCAGATGAGGCATGGGAAAAATGGACAACCGAGTTCAATGTCGGGTGTGTATATGCCAATCACGACTATGAACCCTATGCTCGCAAACGGGATGAAGGGATTGGGTTGTTCTTAGCCAATCGAAACATCTCATTCCAGACATTCAAGGACCAGGTCATTTTCGAAAAATCGGAAGTGGTGAAGGATGACGGACTGCCCTATACTGTTTTCACACCCTATAAAAACAAACTTTTGAAAAAGTTGGTGCCGGTGGATTTGAAGCCATTTGCATCAGAGAAATGCTTGAGTCATATCCTCCAACACGATTCAAAAGGCATCCACTCATTGGAAGAGATGGGATTCAAAAAATCCGACATCCCATTCCCCCCATCCAAGTTGAATCCTGAAATCCTACAGTATTACAAAGAACGACGCGACATACCCTCCCTTCCTGCCACGTCCCGGTTGAGCGTACATTTGCGTTTTGGAACCATCAGCATCCGTAAGTTGGCACAATCCGCTTTGTCGCTCAAAAGCGAGGCATGGATGAACGAGTTGATCTGGCGTGATTTCTACCACATGATCATCTGGCATTTCCCACACGCGGCAAAGAGTGCTTTCAAGCCGGCTTACAATCACATCAAATGGAGAAACGATGAGGAAGAGTTCAAGCGTTGGTGCGATGGTAATACCGGTTATCCGATTGTAGATGCGGGAATGCGTGAACTCAATGCCACTGGTTTCATGCATAACCGGGTACGCATGATTGTGGCCAGCTTCCTGGTTAAACACCTGCTGATTGACTGGCGTTGGGGTGAGGCGTATTTTGCAGAAAAACTATTGGACTTCGATTTGGCAGCCAACAATGGTGGCTGGCAGTGGGCAGCTGGTAGCGGTTGTGATGCTGCACCCTATTTCAGGGTGTTCAATCCATACGAGCAAACGAAAAAGTTCGACCCGGAATTCAAATACATCAGAAAATGGGTTCCCGAGTTCGAGGATTTCTCCAGATACCCGCAACCGATCGTTGACCATAAGTTTGCAAGGGAACGGTGCTTGAAGGTGTTCAAGGAGAGCTTGGGTAGTATAACTGGAACTACTCCGACCTCCCTATAAAAAGGAGTAGATTATCAACGGCATTGATAATAACGGTTGCAAAATTTGTTGTCATAAGTACATGCTTTTTTGTAATAAGGACATGCTAAAGACCACTTATTTTGATTGGAATACGTAACGGCAACATTGTAGCAAAATTGACCCATGTTAGAGGTCAAATAAGTAGGACAATATTTTATTGCAGATAAATAGTCCTCCAAAGCTTCAGATTTTCTATTTAAATGATCGTACGCAATACCTCTGATGTTATACAAGTATGACAAATTATCATCTTTTACCGCCTTGGACCTAGTTATACCTGTAGTTGCAGAATTAATGGCTTCATTGTAATAACCACCTTCGAGGAAATGATAAGACGAATTTGAATAATAAGATTCATTGGAATAAGTAGCTACTTTGCCGAGATTTCTGTATTCCAATCCCATGTTGTAATTGTCACCGGATTCCTTATAAATTTCGATACGAGTCTGCAGAAAAGAGACGTTTTTAGGCGAAGACTCTATTGCTTTATTAATCCATGTAAAAGCATCATAAGTACGACCCATTTTCAAATAACATCTGGAGATGCTTTGGGAGATTTCATGATCGGTTGGTTTCAACAAAAAAGCGTCCTCAAACAATTTTATGGCCTCTGCATATTTACCCTCAGCAAAAAACGAATTTGCCCCCCTTTTTTTCTGCGACACATTATAATCGTTAAAATCGATATTCGAATCATACAGCATTGTGTCTTTCAGCCAATTGCCTGCCTTCGGTGCATAAACATATATATCGCGAAAGCTCATTTTAACATATGTCTCATATTCCTGCACATCGGTAATATCCTCAAGTAACTTCACTAGAGTTCCATCGGGCCTGATTAATGTTAGTTCATACGGGGCCGAACTAGAACTTACTACAATCGTGCCATCACTGAATGTCGCCTTGTGATAACAGTTTGTCTTGATAGCCTTTCCATAATAATCGAAAATACCATAGCTATATTGATCATTTACTGTCTGAGCAAGACCCAAATATTTATTAGTTAACAAATTGATGTTATATCCATTAAGGGTTGATAAAAGTTTAAAATTTGCGTTATCAATCAATACACATTGGCTCTCATTGCAAACTGAGGTAAACTTGGAATTTATATCTTCCGATCCGGATTTTGGTTGTGCCATTAACGGGTAAAGCTCACCACAGATATCTAAAAAAGGATCATAATCATCAACATAGCCTTCTCCATCACAATCACAATAACCATCATCGTGCATATGGTCATCGCCATAACCGTCAATTTCATCAGAATTAGTTTCGCTGACAGTACGAATAGGATACTTGCTTTTAAATTCACCATCAATATCATAAATGTGGACACTGCTCTTTGACAATGCAAAAAACCCGGTGTCATTTATCTTACCAACGCTTTGAAATCTCTCATCACTAAGGTAGCGCCGAGATCTGGAATCATACAGCAACTGGTCTTGATACGTAAGTTGAACCGTGTAAATGGTCCCAATGATATGATTGATATAATAATAATCGCCCGGAATGATCAGTTCAAAGCCATTTGAGCTTATGATAGTTTTTGTATTTACATTTGTTGTGACAATGAATTCGTCTTGGCCACCAACTAGAATATAGTTGTATTTAGGTTCCAAGACTATTTTTCCATCTTTATCCATGACGCCTGTCTTTCCGTCCTTTACAAACGAGATCCACTTATCTGATAAATATGTCATGGATGCATAGAAGCCAGAAAGCTGCTTCCCATTCCAGGAAAAACAATTTGTTAAGTTGTTGGAACTTGCCAAAATATAATCACTGTATACATTTATGTAGTCATATTTTATTGGCAAAATCATGTTCCCATGGAAATCGTAAAGTCCGGTTTTTTGCTTCCCTCCTATTTTATCAGAAACTAATAAATAATTCGAAGCCGCCTGAACCAACCCATTCCTGAAAGTGGTGACTTCCTTGCCTTCTGAATCATAGATTATAAAATATCCAGGATTGTGCGCTATGTAAAATTTGTCTGCGTTGGAAATGCAAGAATACGTAGGTGGAATAATGACTTCACCTCGCCTGTCAGCAATACCATACTTTTTATTGTTGGCCAACAGATAGGCGCCATTTGAAAGCAGATTGATTTCATCATACTGCACCGAATTGATTACCTTTTTATCAACAACAGAATAAAAAGAGTATTTTCTGTTTCGCATTGCATAAGGTATGGAGAAGCTCTGCAAATATCTTATTCTTTGCTTTGCAAGATCAGCTTGTGAGTGGCTGTAGTGCTCATTGGCAAAACTTTTCAACTGATCAATATCCTCTGATTTGGAAATTGGCAACCACATTAAGTTCACTATAGAGTCTTGGCATTGTTTATTGTATTTGGATTTTGGGTGTTTTATGTTAAATGCCTTGAATGCAGTCAAATCGGCACTACTCGAAACCAGCTGCCATTCAAGATCAACCAAACGGGACTTCACTTCTATCGAATTCAAAGAGTTAGGATACAATTCGATAAATGAAGTAAGCGACGCGATTGAGTTTTTTTGTACTGCATCTGTATAATACAAGTTCTCCAATTGGGATTCCACCAAAGTGACTAATTTGGAATTAGAATAGGATTTCAGATATTTTTGAAAATCCTCTTTTTTGTCAGAATTCTTTATCAACTCGTATGCAAATAAATCCCTCTGGTCAACAATGACATCGCGACCGGCAAATTCAGTGTATTTGCCAAGGAATTCATCGTATGAAACTAAACTGTTAGTGTTTTTTACAAGTTCCCATATCCTCAAAACGATTTCATTTCGCAATTCATCTGACGAACCGTCGCAGATACTGGCTTTTTTGCAAAATGTTTTTTTTGCATCTACATCGGCATTAATATAATAATTGCCGCTTCTTTCAATAAATTGATAAGCCATTTCCAATTCCGCTAAAGTTGACGATTTGGTTTTTACCAACAGTGCCATTCCATAGCAATAAAACGCATCCTCGCCAGCCTCCTTTTTATATTGCTCGATTTTATGTAGGGCTTCGTCAATTTTAGATTCATTTATCAATTCGATTGCTTTGACAATGTTTCGCTCTTGAGCATTAGATAAACTAAATTGAAGAGCAAACAATACAAAAAGCAAAGTCTTCAAATTTTTCATGGGATTTTATGGCTGAATTGTGGTTTTGGAATCAATAACAAATTGAGAAATCACTTTTCCCTCACCATCAATTTCTCTGCAAAAGCCGTCAACATGGACTTTCGTTCCTGAGGTACAGGAATGGCATTTAGGTGGACCATGGCCGACTCAAAAAACCTGGCCATTTCGGCCTCAGCCAGCTCGCGGATGCCAATCCGGTTATAAATCGCCGTTATGGTTTCGACTTTCTTGACAGGATCGGCTTGTGTGTTGGATGACCAAAATTCCAGCTCGGCCAATTCGTCTGGATTCGCCAACTCAAACGCCCTGATCCATAGGAATGTCTTCTTGTTCGCAATGATATCCCCACCTTGCACCTTGCCTACCTTTGACATGTCGCCAAAGACATCCAAAATATCGTCTTGTAGCTGGAATGCAACCCCGATATCGCGACCAAAATCATATAAATGCCTTGCTGATGATTGATCGGCACCTGCTATGATCGCACCGGTTTGTAACGAGCAGGCAAGCAGCACCGCTGTCTTATAGGTAATCATATGCAGGTATTGGTCAACAGAAACCCGTTGCATGGTTTCGAAATCCATATCCAACTGCTGGCCCTCGCACACCTCAATGGCCGTGCGATGAAAAAGCTCCATGACCTCACGAACAACGTTATCAGGTGACTCCATCATCATCTGACACGCCATGACAAACATGGTATCTCCCGACAGTATGGCGACGTTGGGATTCCATCGGGTGTGTACGGTTTCCATGGACCGTCGTAAGGGTGCATTGTCCATTATGTCGTCATGCAACAAGGTGAAGTTGTGAAACACCTCCAACCCTATCGCTGGCCTTATGACTGACTGTAATTCATCCGAAAACAAATTCGCACCTGCCAAGGCCAAAACGGGACGCATCCGTTTTCCCTCCAATGCGAGCATATAGGAAATGGGGTCATAAAGATCGGCTGGTGCTTTAGGAAACCCTATCCGGGATATCTCCTCCTCCACCCATTGTCGAAGCTCGGCAACGGATCTTATATCACTCATGCCAATACGGATTTACGGTAATCAATCAAACGTCGTATACCCTCGTCCAAACTGGTGAGTGGCCGATCCAGAAGTTCCTTCATGCGGGAATTGTCGGGACACCGGCGTGTCATATCGCCCTCTTTCAAAGCCGGCAGGAAGACGATTTGGGAAGATGAACCCGTGATATCGATGATACGACGGGCGAGATCCAATATGGTGATCTCATTGTCGGTTCCTATGTTCACAACGTCATTCAAAACCTTGTTGTTGTAGAAAGCACTCAGACAAGCATCAACGTTATCATCAATATAGCAGAACGTACGTGTTTGAGAGCCGTCGCCATAAATGGTGATGTCGGAATTGGTCAATGCAGCATTGATGAACCGTGACATCACAAAATCACTGCTTTGCTGCGGACCATATGTATTGAAAAACCTGAAGATGGTGAAGTCCAAATCGTACTCTTGCTTGAATGACCTCAGGTAGGCCTCACCTACGTTTTTCACGATGGCGTATGGAAGCCGTGAATTCAGGGGAGTGGTATGTTCGTTTTGAGGAAACTCAACCGGCTCGCCATAAACTTCGGAGGAGGATGAGAAAAACACCCTTTTGACGCCGGTGTTCTTGCTAAGGTTAAGGACGTTTTTGATACCCGTTATGTCATTCAAAACCATGACCGGATTCTCAAGCGTGCGCTTCACACCCACCAAAGCGGCATAGTGGAAAACATATTCGAAACGATAGGCATTGAAGATGCTTGAGATGTCTTTGAAATCGTTGACATTGGCCTTGATGAATTTGACGTTGCCATATTTCGATACAGGTAGCTTTTGAATACTTCCTGTGTGCAGGTTGTCAACAACCACAACATAATTGGCCGCATCATCAGCCAATTTTTGGGCAATGGCACTTCCTACAAAACCAGCTCCGCCAGTGACAAGGATACTCCGTTGAGATGTGTTCATCATTGTAAATTGATAAGATATTCACCATAACCACTCTTACGAAGGGGCTCGGCAATGGACAACAATTGTTTACGATCAATAAAGCCTTTTCTGAAAGCGACCTCCTCAATACAACCTATTTTCAATCCCTGCCGGTCTTCGATTACTTGAACGAATTGAGATGCCTGCAACAAGGAAGTGAATGTTCCGGTATCAAGCCAAGCGGTGCCTCTGCTAAGGATTCCTACACAAAGCTTGCCACGCTTCAAATATTCCTTGTTCACGTCTGTAATCTCATACTCGCCACGTGCACTGGGTTTGAGTGCGCTTGCGATTTGAACAACATCGTTGTCGTAAAAATACAATCCGGGAACCGCGTAATTGGATTTGGGTCGACTCGGTTTTTCCTCAATGGAAATCGCCTTACCATCATCATCGAATTCAACCACCCCATAACGTTCGGGATCGGACACATGATAGGCGTAAACAACACCACCATCGGGATTGCAGTTCTGCATCAACAACTCCTCCAAGCCGGTGCCATAAAAAATATTGTCGCCCAATATCAGAGCGACCTTATCATTGCCAATGAAATCCCTGCCGATCACAAACGCCTGTGCAAGTCCGTTAGGCACGGCCTGCTCGGCATACTCAAAACGACAACCTAGTTGTGAGCCATCTCCCAATAACTTTTTGAACTGAGGGAGATCGTGGGGAGTTGAAATAACCAGAATCTCATTGATACCCGCCATCATCAAAACAGATAGTGGATAATAAATCATCGGCTTATCATAAACCGGCATCAGCTGTTTGCTCACCGCCAAAGTCAGTGGGTGCAACCGGGTGCCTGAGCCCCCTGCAAGGATAATCCCTTTCATAAATGGTGAAATTACTGATTTTAGTTTCTAGATATTGACATGCCGTTGAACCAATTCACTTATTGCCAATGCTGTTTTAACGGGTTCATTGACTTAAATAAACATACCGTGATGAGCCAAGCCGACATCTTAATAACTGAATTTCAATAAATTGCGCTTTGGCTTCAAGTAATCGAAACAAATTTAATAAATATGGTCAAGTGCGTACTAATCCAGCCAAATGACCTGGAAAAGCGGCAACCTGCATTCAGATGGAAAACGTAATTTTACACGTACCGACAACATCGGCTTTTCGCAACAATCATAAAAAAATATGAATCAACAAAAGAAGCTTTTCCTGTTAGATGGCATGGCGCTCATTTACAGGGCTTACTTCGCATTCAGCAAGAATCCTCGTGTGAACTCGAAAGGGTTGAACACTTCCGCAATGTTCGGCTTTACCAACACCCTGCTGGAGGTCATAAACAAAGAGCAACCAACCCACATCGCTGTTTCATTCGACACCGACAAGCCAACGGAACGGCATGAAAGCTTTGCCGATTACAAAGCTCATCGGGAAGCCATGCCGGAGGACCTATCGAGATCCATCCCATACATCTACCGCTTGTTGGAGGGCTTTCGCATTCCCATCATAATCAAGGAGGGATTTGAGGCCGATGATATCATCGGCACTCTTGCAAAAGAAGCCGAGCAGCAGGGATTCGAGGTGTTTATGATGACACCCGACAAAGACTTCGGACAACTCGTAAGCGAACACATTTTCATGTACCGCCCATCATCTTTCGGATCGGGCGCCGAAGTGCTTGGAATTCCAGAGATCCTTGCAAAATTCGAAATCAAGGAGGTGAGTCAGGTGATTGACATACTTGGCCTGTGGGGCGATTCAGCCGACAACATCCCTGGAATACCAGGTGTGGGAGAGAAAACAGCCAAACAATTGATTGCAGAATACGGTACAGTCGAGAATGTGATTGCCAACGCGGCCAACATCAAGGGAAAGCTCGGGGAAAAGGTCCGCGATCATGCAGAAATGGCCATGATGTCAAAGAAACTTGCCACGATCATCACAAACGTTCCTGTGGCATTCGACGAACCATCATTGCGATTGGAGCCGCCCGACAAGGAGATCTTAAGAGATGTTTTTACTGAACTCGAATTTCGTGCGTTGGCAAAAAAAGTCCTGGAAGAGGATATCACCACTGGAAACACTTCCGCTGCACAAGGGGATTTGTTCGGTGGTGCCGTCACAGCCGAGCCAACCACCGAAGAACCTGTAGCCGCCAAACTGAACAGCATCGATACGGTGAAGCATCTGTATCATTTATGCGACACTTCTGAAAAAAGATCGGAACTGATACAGTTGTTAGAGCGAAGTGTGCGGTTCTGCTTCGACACTGAAACAACCGACATTGATGCAAACAAGGCGGAACTTGTTGGCATGTCGTTCTGCATCAACCCGCATGAGGCATGGTATGTTCCACTGCCCGAAAATTATGACGAGGCAAGGTCCATCGTTCATGAGTTCAAGTCGGTTTTCGAAAGTGCATCCATCGTCAAAACAGGACAAAACATCAAATACGATTTGATGATGCTTCGATGGTACGAGGTCGATGTGAAAGGACCCATGTTCGACACCATGATTGCGCACTACCTGCTTGAACCCGACATGCGTCACAATATGGACTTGCTTGCCGAGGTTTACCTGAACTACAACACTGTGAAGATTGATGAGCTTATCGGAGCCAAAAAATCGGGGCAAATCAGTATGCGGGAAGTGGAAACCGACCTGATAAAGGATTATGCTTCGGAGGATGCCGACATCACCCTGCAGCTCCAGCTTGCCTTTGAACCCAAGCTGAAAGAAAACCAGCTCACCAAGCTTTTCGAAGAAGTGGAAATGCCTTTGATTCCGGTTTTGGCATCCATGGAAACCGAAGGTGTTGCCATCGATCCACAAGCGTTACAGGATTTTTCAGTAGAGCTGGAGCGGGATATCGAAGAGGCCGAAAAACTGATTTACGCTTCTGCCGGTATGAAGTTCAACATATCCTCGCCCCGTCAATTAGGTGAGGTGCTTTTTGAAATCCTGAAGATAGATCCGAAAGCCAAGAAGACGAAAACAGGCCAGTATGCCACCGGTGAGGACATCCTCTCCAAGATGTTGGACCGGCACCCGGTGATACAGCAGGTATTGGATTATCGCCAATTGGTGAAATTGAAAAACACCTATGTGGATACACTCCCCGGAATGGTCAATCCGAGAACCGGTCGCATCCACACCTCCTATCAACAAGCTGTGGCCGCCACCGGCCGTCTGAGTTCAAACAATCCGAACCTGCAAAACATACCCATAAGGACGGAAAAAGGTCGCGAAGTTCGAAAGGCATTTGTTGCAAGAAGCAAGAACCATACAATCCTATCCGCCGATTATTCCCAGATAGAGCTTCGGATCATTGCCGAATTCAGTAAAGACCAAGGGATGATAGATGCATTCAAAAACGGCATTGACATCCATACATCAACCGCCGCCAAGGTTTATGGTGTAGCGTTGGATCTGGTTACTCCGGAAATGCGGAGGAACGCCAAGATGGTGAACTTCGGCATCATCTATGGAATCAGCGCATTTGGGTTGTCGCAACGGTTAAACATCCCTCGCAAAGAGGCCGCTGCGATCATCGAGAATTATTTCAGGGAATTCCCAACCATCAAGCAGTACATGGATGGAAGCATCGAGAACGCCCGCAAACATGGATACGTGGAAACCATATTAGGACGAAGACGATACTTGCGCGATATCAACTCAGCGAATGCAGTGGTACGCGGCTTCGCCGAGCGAAACGCGATAAACGCCCCCATTCAGGGTTCCGCTGCCGATCTGATCAAGGTTGCCATGATCAACATCGATAAAAAAATGAAGGACATGAATCTGAAGTCCAAAATGATTCTGCAGGTTCATGACGAATTGGTGTTCGATGTCACCAACGATGAAATTGAGATTATCAAACCGGTTATCCGGGATTGCATGATCAATGCCATCCGTTTGCAAGTCCCGCTAGAAGTGGAGATAGGAACAGGCCAGAACTGGCTTCAAGCCCATTAAGAGCGGAGCGTGAAATTCTGTCCGAGGTAAACACGTCGGACTTGTTCATCCTCTGCAAGGTCGCGGGCGGTACCTTCTTTCAAGATCCGGCCTTCGAAAAGCAGGTATGCGCGATCAGTGATGGACAGGGTTTCGTGAACGTTATGATCCGTAATCAGGATCCCGATGTTTTTTTTGCGAAGACCGGCTACTATTTGCTGTATGTCCTCCACGGCAATGGGATCCACACCGGCGAAAGGTTCATCGAGCAAGATGAATTTGGGATCTACCGCCAGAGCCCTTGCTATTTCCGTTCTGCGGCGCTCACCACCCGACAACAGGTCTCCTCTGTTTTTTCGAATCCTTTGCAATCCGAATTCGTCCAACAATGTTTCCAGCTTATGCTTTTGTTCCTCGGGGGGTTTATCGGTCATTTCCAAAACCGCCATGATATTGTCCTCGACACTCAACTTACGGAACACAGAGGCCTCCTGTGCAAGATAGCCAACACCTAGTTGTGCCCTGCGGTACATGGGCTCAGAAGTGATTTCACGGTCGTCAAGGTAAATACGCCCTTCATTTGGCCGTATCAGGCCTACGGTCATGTAGAAGGATGTTGTTTTACCGGCACCATTTGGTCCTAACAATCCAACAATCTCACCCTGGTCAACATGTATTGAAACATGGTCCACCACCGTACGGCTTTTGTATCGCTTTACCAGTTTTTCGGCTCTCAAACGCATGGTGAGTGTAGTGAAATGTTTGTATAAATCAGAATGTAACTTGCAAACTTCCCCTGATTCCAAATTTAGCAATATCCGGGTTATCAAGATATGAAAGCCGGTACATAAAATCGAAACGAAGCACCTTGAAGATGTTCTCGATACCAAAACCGGTTTCAACATATGGCTTGGCAGACAGGGATCCAATCTCGTCGGGACTGACCAATATGGATTTGTTGGCATCGGAAAGCCCTCCATAAACAGCCCTCAGACTTGCAACTTCGCGCCATTTGAGTTTTCGAAGCAATGGAACCTTGTCGAGAAAAAACCCATCGAAGTGATGAACCACGAAAAGGGAGGCATACTGGTCACTTACAAACTCGTAATAGTTCATCATGTTGAATGCGGCGTAGTCGTAGAAATAGGATTCGTTTCCTTGATGCACATGCAAGAGCGGATAAGGGACACTCCCCCACATTTTGCCTGCTTCGATTGCGTAATAGGTATAACCAAAAGGAGGAAGTGTAATGTAGTCATCGACCTTGGCAACCAATTTCTGGTATGCGAAATCACTCTCCAAAACCCCTTTCAACCCAGAAGTGAAAACCAACCGTGTAACGGGATATTCGCTTCCTAAGCTCACGCGTCCATTCTCACCTTCAACAAACTTCTCGCGGTAAGCGAAACGCAAAACCAGACTTGCTTCAGAGAAATTGATACTGTTTCTTACCGTTGTCTTCTCAGGGTCGGTGAAATACGAATAATCCAGACTGCCCAATGGCTCCAAGTAACCATGATCCAAAGACATGCGATAGGAGAACCCTGAGAAAAACTCCTGTTCATAGTAGAAACGGTAGGTTTCCTGCTTGGTCAGCTTATCGGCAGGATTTCGGCGGAAAAGCGAGGAGAGGATGTTGTCGTCTTGAAAAGCGTTTTCACTTTGTCCCAACTGCACAATATCGTTTTTGTAACGGGCTCCAATGGCCATCCTGGGTTTGGTTTGCAGGAAATAACGGAAACCACCCATGTATTTGAACTCCTCGTCTTTGGTGCCATAGGCGGCATAACCCTCCAAACGCAGTCTTGAGCTGAACTTCGGGCCCGTGCGGCCTCCCAACCTGAAACGCGCTCCCTCGACTTCATTGAATGAGAAAAGCGTATAATAAGGACCGAGCTCAAACTTGCCAACCTCATAGTGTCCAGTGAAAAAAAGTGTGATGATGTCAACATAGGTCCTGAATGCAGGCAAGGTCTTGATGGTGTCAACCATCGCATAAATCTTCTGCTCACGCGCCGATAGTGAATCGTGTCTCGACTGCGCCCAAAATTCATTGTCGCGCTGTGTGCTGCTATCATCCACAACAATGTTCTCGGATCCTGAAAAAACCCTTTCATCGTAAGCGGTATTGATTTGGAATCCTCGGTAAGAGGCACTCCGACGGCCTATTAGCCCCATGCCCTCCTTGGTAGCGGCAAAATCAACCACCAACATCTCACGCGAGAGCATCCAATGCCTTCCATCGACCCTGGAATATTCCTTTACAACTGCCAGGTCCTTGATGAAGTTGATGTTTGCATCATCCACAATACGCATATCGATTTTGCGGACAGCGAACGTAGTATCGTGAATCCAACATTCCCCAACAAACGTCAGCTCTTGCTTACGCCTGGGCTTGAATTTAAGCTTATAGCACCACTGGTTGCCGAGGAATGCGGAGTCGGTGAGATAATACTTGTAATAAACCAATCCGATGTTGGATATCGGACTGACAAAGCTTTTTCCGAAAATGTCCAGATAATTATCGTAGATATCGATATTCTGATACATATCACCTAGGAACTGGGTCACCGACTCATTCTCCAATCCGGAAATCTTACTGGCACGGATATATTCCTTGGTGGTTTTCGGTGTTTTGCGGAAATAAACATCCGAGATGGTTTCGGTGATGAAAAAGGGAAGAAAAGGTTTACTGTTGGTTACACTGCTATCAACATTTTCGAATATGAAAGAAAAAGGTTTTATCAGTTTTTTCTCCTTGAAATCGGGTGGGATATCCGTCAGGTCAAATTCCAACTTATTGTATAGCTCGTAACTGAAAAAGTCAAGTTTGTTACGGTCATTCAAGTCCTTGTTATCAATCACCTTGCGAAGCAATATGTTGGCCGGGTTCTCGCCTGCTTTTATCTCAACCTCCACCAATTCAATCTCTGAAGCACGGAGAAGAAAGTTCACCGTTTGGGATTTCCCTTTGGTGATTCCCAAGGTTACAGGTTTATATCCTACAAACGATGCGGTAAGGGAGTCAGTGGCCTTGTCGGAGTCGATGGAGAAGTTGCCATTTATATCCGTAACGGTTCCCACAAAGGTTCCTTTGAAAGCCACATTGGCAAATGGGATGGGTTCGTTGGTTAGGGCGTCCTGTACTTTACCGGATACTTTTGTGTTTTGCGACCAAGCATTTGAATCAAGAAAAATAAAAAAAAACATCGCCAGAAATGGCACAATCAGCTGAATCCTGTTGATTGATGGTTTCTTCATTTGCCGTTTAATTGGTCCCAGAACTCCACTGCACGACGCAAGTGTGGAATGACGATTGTGCCTCCGACGATATTCGCCACAGCAAACACTTCAAAAACCTCTTCACTAGTCACCCCCTCCTCATGACATTTTTGAAGATGGTACTTGATGCAGTCGTCGCATCTCAACACCATGCTGGCAACCAAACCCAACATTTCCTTGGTCTTTACTGGCAATGCGCCGTCAGCATAGGTGTTGGAATCGAGGTTGAAAAGCCGCTTTAGCACGAGATTGTCGGACTGCATGATCCGATCGTTCATTTTGGCCCGATACTCGTTGAATTCCTGCACTTGATTAGCCATAATCACAAAAGTATGCTTTCTGACATACAAAACGGATGAAAGTATTTTTAAGTTTGCAACATGTTGCGAATAACCCGCATCCGGCAATACGAGAATCTGCACATTTTTTTATGGCTTGTGAAGGACACCTGCTGGATCATGGATTGGAAGCCCATTGGCATGTTCATGGTTATTCCCACGATCCTTGTTGCGCTGCACATCACCTGGATCAGAAGGTCTGTAAGATCCGATCTGTTCCACAACCTTGCCGTATGCTTATGGATATCAGGAAATTCAATCTGGATGTTTGGTGAGTTTTTCTATGATGATGGCCTACGCCCGAAAGCAGTTGTATTTTTCGCACTTGGATTAGCTTCGGTACTCTATTATTATCTGATAGAGGTTCCACAACAGTGGAAAGGGAAAGAGAACGGAAAAACTGATTAGTTCTCAACACTTGAGCGGCGTCGCTCAACTGCGGCCGATACCCCGATACTGATTTCATACAGCAGGAACAGGGGGATTGCCACAAGAATCTGGCTGGTGATATCAGGGGAAGGGGTGATAATTGCCGCCACAATCAAGATGACCACCATGGAGTGCCTTCTGTACTTCCTTAGGAATGGTGGCGAGACCAAGCCGAGCTTTGAAAGGAAAAAAATCACAACCGGAAGCTCAAAAACTATTCCTGAAGCAAAGGACAGCATGGTGACAGTGGAGATGAATGACCCCAATCCGATCTGGTTGGAAACCTGTTCACTGATCTGATAGCTTCCAAGGAAATTGACGGAGAGTGGAGCGACTACGAAATAACCAAACAATACACCGGCAAGAAAGAGTGTAGATGTTGCAGCAACCACACCCCTGGAACCTTTCAATTCCTTATCGGTCAGAGCAGGTTTGATAAAACTCCAAAGCTCCCATATGAAATAAGGAAACGCCAGAACAAAACCGGCCATGAAGGAGATGTAAAGATGTGTTGAGAATTGTCCGGATATATCGATATTAATCAAGTTGAAAGGGATTTCGCGTATGCAGAAATCCACACCTGACCGCTCAGCAAGCCAACACAAGAACCTGTAAGTTGGAAAGTCGGGGTTCTTGGGACCCAATATGATTTTGTCGAAAAGTATTTCGGGGTTGACGAATGCGAGCACTGCAAAAACCACTACAGCAATGGCGGATCTTACCAAGTGCCACCTGAGGGCCTCTAGGTGGTCTAGGAAATGCATTTCCGTGTTTGGATCCTTAACCTTTGCCATTTCAGAGGGTTA
>Ga0315906_10005419_pt1 | contig 16062 bp, 10 predicted proteins | sample LakEriMetagenome_4_FD_203526 | JGI IMG/M metagenome (GOLD analysis project Ga0315906, IMG submission 203526) | Freshwater fungal communities from buoy surface, Lake Erie, Ohio, United States - Buoy 2 MA122 | ecosystem: Environmental > Aquatic > Freshwater > Lake > Lake biofilm | place: USA...
CGAAAATCGAAGAGATTCTCAAACAGGAAAATACCATCAGAGAAATCGCCGAAGAATATCAAGATGCTCGCAATTTCTTGTATTTGGGTCGCGGTTATAATTTCCCTGTCGCTCTCGAAGGCGCTTTGAAATTAAAAGAGATTTCTTATATCCATGCCGAAGGATATCCGGCCGCGGAAATGAAGCATGGACCTATCGCACTCGTGGATGAAAATATGCCCGTGGTATTCATCGCGACCAAAGATGATATTTACGATAAAGTGATTTCCAATATTCAGGAAGTCCGCGCGCGTAAAGGGAAAGTCATTGCCATCGCAACCGAAGGCGATACGCATATTGAATCCGTTGCGAATCATGTGATTTATATTCCCGATACTCTTCCCATGCTTACCCCGGCATTGGCTGTCATTCCACTCCAATTATTGGCCTATCACATAGCAGTGCTTCGCGGATGCGATGTTGACAAACCACGCAATTTGGCGAAGTCAGTCACCGTGGAGTAGTATGTTGGGTCACTTTTTGGTAGGAGTTTTTCTCGACCTACCTACACTCTTATCCCACCATAGTATCAAATGATCGGTCAAGACATCAAAGGGTAGAAGTTCGATATCATCGCACACAAATGTTGAGGGTAATTTCTTTCTGTGTTTTTCTACTTTCTTTCGTAGAACCATGCCATCTGCATAGAGATTCTTGGAGATGATGTGAACTATTTCCGCAAATACACATACGCGTTTTTGATCTTTGGGGACATGTTTCTTGATATAACGAATGGCATTATCAATGGCACGGTGGATGTCACGCTCATTGGACAGTGGTTCCTCGGGGCTTCTGTTTTTTGAAATGATCTCTTCCCTTGCTGTGAGAATCATCATGATGCTTTCCAACATTCGCAACAATGCTAAACCACCACTTTTATCATGCTCATATTCCGGAATATCATTTCGGATTGTAGATATATTGGGTCTTTTGGAGATGAATAGTTGTACATCATCTCTGTCTATACCCGAAGGATAGTGAGAATTCTCCGCAATACCGAGAAAATATGATAGCCATAAATATGCTTTCAGAAAAATGAAGTGTGATCTATTAGGTCTATCCAACAATTGAGCATTTCTTTTTTTGGACATAAAACAATATTGATCAAATGCATATTCTGTGTCCAAGGCATATACAGCATGCTGAAAACTTTGAACTCGCTGATTGATATTCATCCGAATTCTAGAAGATGGAAGTTTTTGTATTGCAGCTTCAAATACCACTTTTGATTGTTCATATTCCTTAAGTCGAAAATGTGCAACCTGCATATACACTGCTAAATACATTCGTCTATTCGGACTATCAAAGTGTGACTTTCTTTGAAGATAGTCGCCAAGCTCTTGGCAATAAATCAGTAATGCACGATAATCATGTTGCAGTAAACAAACACTAAATAAAAAAGCATAGTAAGTATTGACTGCCGAATAAATCTGATGTACTTCCAGTATTTTCTTAAGCGATTCAATACAAACTAAATGCGCATTCAATTGTGCTTTTCCAACTGTAATCCGATTACTTGTCAACTTTATAAATTCATGCTTAATCTTAAACACTTCAACATGCAATTGTAGTTTTTCATGAACCAAAGATATTGATGCTAAATCCTTATTCAATCTCTTTAATGTTGAATGAGCCCTTGATTGATGCCATTGATCCTCTAGAAGTCGTAATTCGATATGAAAAAACTCATATTTGCGAGCAATTGATATCGCTTTATCATGCAACTCTTTTGTGATATTAGTACCGCCTAATATTCCTGAGATATACGCAGTATACACATAGTACATTGCTTCAGCTTCAGCCGCATCCGTATTTGAAACTTCATCCGCATCTATGGATATCAGCATTAATGAATTCACAAGTCTCTTTTTTAAGCGAGATTTGAATGAACGATAATTTGCATCGCTTGTTCCATTGGGAAACATAAGCATTCGCAATTCCTCCTCTGTTTGCACTTCACCATTCTTCAAAGCATGAAATGCACGATAATATGCAGCATCTTTGCTCGGCATAGTACCTTCAGAACTTGAGTTGTTGAACCTTCCTTTTGATTGAATAATAATCTCAGGGGTTGCAGGCATTTTTTCTGCAATTATTTCGCTTATCTTTTGCAATAATTTCATTGTACAATCCACATATAGTGAGATTCCTACATTACTAGATACTATGTATCTACTATATTTTATTAAAAGTTACACATTTTATTAGTTTTCACGGTATAGATATAACACAAATTAGCAATGAATATTAAGCTAAGATTTCAATGCAACAATATGAAGTCAAGTGTCTATTCACTCTATCATCTAAAATCTTATGTTAGTCACTGATATGTTACATATCTAATCACAAAAAAAAACGGAATCCTTCAGCGCTGAAGTAACCGAATATCATTCCAAAGAGAGTTGGCAAATACTGTTTGACTCTCATTCATGCTACTGCATCAGCTTCAATTGATACAGCAAGCACTTTGGAGTATTTATTCATTACATCACAAAGGAAGGAACATGTCATTAATCATCAATATCCTTATTTGGCTAGGGATTATTCAAAGCGGAAGCTATTATACACAAGAAGAGATTTCTACATTACTCGAAAGCAATGCCGGTACAATTCAACAGTTTCAAACTGATCCGGTTTTGCAACATGATTTTGAACAGTGGCAAAACAATCAAGCCGTTCAATCTAATAGTAACCTGACTGATTTAGAAATAGGATCCCGATAAATTTATTTTACAATTATTTTGGAGATGACTTATGTTAAAATTCATCAAATATCACATATTCCTCATAGGATTATTTTGCACTTTTTCGATTTGTACTAGTGCAAATACAAATAATATTCCAGTCAATATTAGTGACGAATATGCGCCTCAAGGTGTTGAAACAGCATGTATTCCTGACTGCCCTGAAACCCCTTTCCCTCCTGAGCCTTTGTGGGACTATGATGTTCCCATTTTGCTACCAAATGGATGTCGTGTATTAGTTCAATATACTACAAGATATGCATGTAACAGGTGGCATGATTTGTATATAGCACGAATTACTGCACAAATATCAAATGACCCAATTTGCAATGCATACTTTGCAACAACTAGTGCTGCACAGATCTTGGCTGATGTCACAATGCAAATGTTAATTACCAATCCAATGGGATTTCCTCCGGATTCTACAGGAGAATGTGAGTCCAATTGGAGAGTTGTAAAAGGTGCTTGTTGGCAAAAGTTGAATATAAATTGGGGAAATGCAACATATCCAACCCAACATTATAGATTATATCCTTGTGAAGGAGGTATATGTTGTCTAGATCACTTCCAAGTATGTATAAATCAACATGGAGTGCGTGAAATAACATCATTACCAAGTAGTATCAATGGCACTTGTATTCCTCAAGAAACACAACCCCATTCTCTTGGTTGCGAACCAGTTTGTGGATATCCAGATAATGATGACAATTAGTTGAGAAAAGAATAATCAATTAGATAAATACTATTTTACTAAAATGATTACCTGTACTTGAGAATATTTTGGTGCAGGTAATCATTATTTTAAAGTCTATTGGAGGGCATTGCTATGATACACATTGACTTCTTAAAAAGAATAGTCATCAATTTGCTCAAATTGACTGTATTCTTTTATTCATATGTTGCTAGTAGTCAATTTACATGGAAAACTATAAATAAGCCGGAATCTATGGGTACTCAGAATTGTGCAGCTACTTCTTTAGATGGAAAACATGCCATAACAGGTGGTGCCGAAAGCACATATTATACTAGTACCGATGGTGGAATTACTTGGAATAAAGGAATATTGAACGGATTTCATGCAATTACTTCCGCTGTGTACTTTTCAGTTAAGGGAGTCATGCTATCAAATACTGATGGTATTGTTTTTAAGACTACTAATCATGGACTTAGCTGGAATGAGAAAGTAATCGACAAAGGTAATCCATTATCATGCATTAGGAATATCAAAGATTCCATTTTTATTATAACAACCAAAAACGGAAAGATTTATCGAAGTATAGATTCAGGAGAGAATTGGACATTAATATTTTCTTCACAATCAAGTTTGAATGATATCTCTATTGGGAAGAATTACACTACATGTATTGTTGGTTCAAATGGAATAATCATGCAAAGTAATGATTTAGGTATAAACTGGATACCCACAGTATCAAAGGCACCAGATTCAATAAACTTAGTACGCATTTCATATGTTCAAGATTCAACTTGGGTAATTGCGGGAAATCCATCATTCCTTGCAAGAACTTCAAACAATGGTAAGTCATGGTCCAGTATATTTATTGATTCCACAAAAAAGAATCCGTTTTACAATGTATCAGCCCTAACTTTCACAGAATATGGAGAAGGAATAATTGTTGGTAAAGATTTACGCAGTACTCCGACTGCAAAAATATATTTTACATGGGATGGTGGACTTTCTTGGAAAACAGGATTCAATGTTTATTTCGATGATGTTGCAGAGCTAATTCAAATTGCTGATATCCGATTTTTTCCAAAATCTTTATCTGGCATCGTAGCCGGTGCAGCAGATAGGGTTGCACAAATTAGATTAATAAGAGACTCCTTACCATTTTCATATGAAAGAATAAGTAAGGTTAGTACATTATTTGATAGAGATAATCCTCCTAGTTTTTATTCTCAAGCAACGCTTTCCAGTTATTTTGCAGCAGAAGACACAAATAGTATGCAACTATTAAGAGAGTTCGACAAAAATGGAATTGTAAAAAAAACATGGAAGTATAATGATAGTTCAATGGTTTATACATATGTGAATGCACAATATTTTGACGATAAACATAGTATAGTCTTTGCAGATTCAACATTTGCAAAAACTACAGTGTTACTTTTTACCAATGATGGTGGTGTTACTTGGCGTGTTTCAAGACCTGATTCAAAGAGTAGATTTAGCAGAGGTTTCTGGATAAATAATAGTTATGGTTTAATTAATAATTCCACTACCGGACTTACTACATTCATTACCACAAATGCAGGTATCTCCTGGGTATCTATTCCTCATCCTAAAGAATATGGTACAATTATTTTTGAATCATTAAGTGCTGATAGTACTTGTTTTATTGCGATTGCAACAAATAATTCCGATAAATCAAAAGATCTAATTCGATTTTCAGAAAGCGAAGGTTGGCGAACAATAATCACGAATATTCCAAGTGGAAGATTGGTGATTAAAAATCAAAATAGTTTTTTTATTTACGGTTCCAAAGATATCCATCTGCTTAAAATATCAAGTAATGCCACTTCAGCTAATGTTCAATATATCGGCCAAAGCAATAGTAATAGCTGGATCACAAATAAAGGAAAATCGCTTTGGAACGGTAATACGCTTTTACATTCCGAAAATGGATTCGATATTAGGTATTCTTTGGATAGTGGTATGACTTATATTGAAATGAATGATCCTTTAATATTGCATTACAAAACCATGTATCAGTCTTTTCCTAATCTTATTAGACCTGGTTCTTTTTTTTCACTTGATAAAGATATTGTTTACAATACTGAACCTAGGGGCATTGCATTTATTGGAAAGCAATCCGATGGAACTACCAATATCCAAGAAACCACAAGCGATATTTATACGAATCCTCCATATCCAAACCCATTCTCAAAAAGCACAACAATTTCAGTGGATTGGCTCTTTACACTGTCAGTACAATCGCTTACTTTGAAAGTGTATAATTCTATCGGTGAAGAAGTGCGCGATGTAACAAAAGACCTTCATGCACATGCCCAGAATTATAGATCTTCTTTGGTATTTGATGCTGGCAATCTCCCCGATGGCGTTTATTATGTGGTATGCAAAGGTGGTCCACATATTTCTTCCCAACGATTGATCATCGCGAGATAAGAAAATTACGAATTGAAATTGGAAGGCATATCGCATAATGCAGCAATTGGAAGTTGATTTTGAGCAAACTCAATTAGTTACAATCAATAGAAACAATAGCTTATGATTTGCTGGTATTTGGTATTCCTTTTCCGAAGGAATTTGTTTTGAAGCTATACAAGTACTTTGTAAATATTTTTTTAGATTTATTATGAAACAGATTAAACTATTAGTGTCAATTATATTTATTGTGTTTTTTGTAATGATTTTTTCGAATACTAGTTCTGCGCAACCTTGTCCACCGGGATGGAATACTTCAAGCTTTCTTACAATTATTGACTTAAATGGATGCCGATGGCAAATCGATATTTGTTACAAATGTGGTATTACTGGGGCAAGTCCTGCAAATGTTCGTATTACTAATATCAGGCCGGTACCCAATAATATTGGCTGTATTTCACCTGATAAGGATTGGCTTGTACAGCAAATTAGTAGTATCTATTTTAGCACATTATGTACAATTCCACCTTGTGATGAGGGATGTCAAAGTATAATCATTGAATACCCAACATGTTTTGAATGGAGAGCCTATGGGACCTATGATAATGGTGTTTATACCTACACAAATCCATTTCAAGCACCTTGCTCAAGTGTTAGTACATATTGTCAAATTGAAGACAGAGTCTGCAGAGATTATCAAACAGGGATCGTTCAAAGATGTCCAAATTGGAATGTTCGATACACTCCTTATGGTACAGGTTGTTCGTCAAACTATATTCCAATTCCTACTCAACCGTATGGAGTGCCACATTTTATTGGCGAAAATAGTATTTCCCCTTGCTTTACAGATTCAACGGTACTTTGAAGATAATTAGAGGGTTTGAACATAGAGATATGTTCATACAATAATCACTTTCAACACTTTTTTCTCTTTTGGAATGGAATAATGAAATCACTGAAGCTACTGACATTCTTAGGTTTGTTCTTGTATATGACAGGGCATATGAACAGTCAGGAATTACCATTTGAAGCTGAACGATTGGGGACAGACTACAATGGCACCTTGATTCATAACAATACGGTGTTATGTTTTGGGAAATATGGCATCATTACCTATTCCAAAGATTATGGCAAGACTTGGAAACAATATACCATTGGAAATAAATATACTGTTCGGAAGATGATTTCCGTAAAGAATACCGTGATTGCATGCACCGATTCTTCGCTTTTACAATCTACCGATGATGGCCTTACATGGAAAAACAGTGTTGTTTCACAAGGTGTTATTGATATTCTCAAAGCTCATGATAATTTGCTATTTATCCTTTCGCAAACAGGAGTGTATACTGCAGATTCGAATCTCAATGTATCAACATCACCTATACTCGCACTTGATGAATTTGGCGAGTATTCAGAGATGCAACTGTTCAATAATACACTCTATATTATAGCTGATAGAGGGAATATAATTCAGTACAATCTTTCAAATGGGACCAATGTTACGGTTAATGTAATCAAGAAAGTATTCGGCAATTCATGTCCATCTTGTACATCATTAAAAACATTAGCGGTATTCAATGAAACACTTTATAGCCTCATTCAAGAGTTAAATGCAAACAAGCAGCATACATATACACTTGTCAAATTAGCTTCAGATTCATCATGGACCAAAGCTTACCCCTATAGGATTTCTAGTAGAACACTACTGTTCAAAGATGGTTTTCCACATTATATAGATATGAGAATAACTCGCAATGGAACATCATATCCTGTCTATCAAAAACCCTTTTTTGCTGCGATGGATACCTCACGATTCTCCATTGATTCTACAATAGAACGCCCAATTAATCTACAAGATTCATCAGAACATGTACTGAACTTTCGTAGTATCGGATCTAATGTCATACCATTTGAATTCACTGCTCTATCTACAAAGGGTAATGACACATTATTTGCAGTTGGGATTAATAAACTTATTGTTTCTTCATTTGATGGGGGCAAACATTGGAATCTACACTCTGCATTTCGTTCATTTACTAATGGAAATATCGAATTCGCTTCTGATTCATTTGGATATGCTCTGGATAGGAATACAATTTATGTTACAACAAATGGTGGCATTACTTGGATGCCTCAGAAAAAAGTCCAAGCTAAAGAAGACTCATTGCTTTCTACTTCAGATATTCGCGGAATGTATCTTCATCCAAATGGGTCCGGTCTATTTATTGCGTATTCAGAAACAAAAGATGTACACAATGTTTTTACCACTAATGATTTCGGTAGAACGTATACATCCCAATATGCCGAGAACTTCTTTGTTTCTGATAATTCGCAAATATTTAAGTTCTTCAAAAACTCCTCAGGCATGAAAGTAGGAAATAGCATCTTGTTTTTTGGTGGACAGAATATTAATAATAATGAAAATTATGTTTTACGATATGATGCAAATACCTTGAAGCATATAGAAACTGTCACAGTCCCTATATCAATGATGAGAAGTATCGTTAAAGTTCATGATTCTTTGATTGTAAGTTTAGGTATAAACTTTTCAGGACAAAATAGATTTGATTCTCTGGGCCAAACGAACTACCAATACTCATATATGTTATTGCAATCAAAAGACGAAGGAAAAACTTGGGATAGCATACCGGTAAGAGTTCCGATAGAAAAGCCCATTGTTGAAGTAAGCGGTTATAAATTCTTTACCGAACAAACTCTCCAATTTATCATCCCCTATAAAAATCTTTTGTTGTTTCCAATGACACAAGGGAAAGTGTTGACATTCAATCTTCAGAATAACACTTTCGATTCCGTATTTACCAATGTTAATTTTCCATCATATGTCAATTTTGGTAAGAATCCATTCTTCTCTTTCAATGGTGATTTAATTGGCTTTATGCAGAATCAAAAAGTTGTGCGCTCTCTTGGTAGTGCATCTTCTATTGATTTTTCAGAATTGATAAGTGCCGAAAATATTTTTGGACAATGGAATGATTTCACCAATATGGGTGAAGCAGATAAGGATGCAATATTGCAATCACATATGTTTGGTGATACTATAGGGATTTTGATTAGCGGAAGAACATACTTAAGTGGTGTGACTAATGACTTTGCACTAAATGCAATGCGAATTTCTCCTGTTAAACCTTCTGTAGTGCTAAATGTTAAAGAAATACAAGATAATGTTCCTGCATATTTATATAATTCAACACCATATCCCCTCCCGGGTAATTCCTTTGTTCAAAGTACCATTTATTGGAACAAAGATATTTCTATGGACAATATTACTCTCAGTGTCTATACTATTCATGGAAATACAGTTGAATTACCCAAAGGCTCTCTAACCCTCAATTCAAATCAACCGTATAGTGCACAACTCCGTTGGGACTGTACAGATATTCCTGCAGGAATGTATATTATTCATATTACTCTCGGAACAGAAAGTCGCTCTATTCCTGTAGTAATAATGCATTAATCGTAACCGTAATTCAAAATGAAGATAGTGATGAATTAATATCATCAAGGCATGCTACTCCGTGTGGCATGCCTTTTTTTATTTAATTCGATAATGATTATCTCTATTGATATATCAAGAAGTAATGGATTAGTGGAAGTTTGGAAGTTGAAGAGAAATATCGATATGATAAATTATCTTTTTTTCGACCTACCTACACTCTTATCCCACCATAGTATCAAATGATCGGTCAAGACATCAAAGGGTAGAAGTTCGATATCATCGCACACAAATGTTGAGGGTAATTTCTTTCTGTGTTTTTCTACTTTCTTTCGTAGAACCATGCCATCTGCATAGAGATTCTTGGAGATGATGTGCACTATTTCCGCAAATACAAATACGCGTTTTTGATCTTTGGGGACATGTTTCTTGATATAACGAATGGCATTATCAATGGCACGGTGGATGCCATGTTCATTGGACAATGGTTCCTCGGCGCTTCTATTCTTTGAAATGATCTCTTCCCTTGCTGTGAGAATCATCATGATGCTTTCCAACATTCGCAATAAGGACAAACCACCACTTTTATCATGCTCATATTCCGGAATATCATTTCGGATTGTGGATATAATGGGTCTTTTGGAGACGAATAGTTGTACATCATCTCTGTCTATTCCGGAAGGATAGTGAGAATTCTCCGCAATACCGAGAAAATATGATAGCCATAAATATGCTTTCAGAAAAATGAAGTCAGATTTGTTGCTAATGTGCATTAATTGAAGATTTCTTTTTTTAGAAAGAAAAGAAAAAAGATCAAATGCATATTCAATGTCTAAGGCATATACAGCATGTTGAAAACATAGCATTCGCCTCTGGATATGGATCCGAATTCTAGAAGATGGAAGTTTTTGTAGTGCAGCTTCGAATACCTCTTTTGATCGTTCATATTCCCCAAGTCGGAAATGTGCTACCATCCGATAATTTGCCAAATACATCTGTCTATTCGGACTATCAAAGTGTGATTTTCTTTGAAGATAGTCACCAAGCTCTTGGCAATAAATCAGCAATGCGCGATAATCATGTTGCAGTAAACAAACACTAAATAAATAAGAATAGTAAGTATTAACAGCCGAATTGATCTCATGTACTTCAAGTATTTTCTTTAATGCAGCAATACCTACTGTATGAGCTTTCATTTGCGTTTTTTCAACAATCATACGAGTTCGGGTCATTTTTACGAATTCATGTTTTATCTTCAATACTTCAAAATGTAAATGGAGTTTTTCATGAACCAATGATATTGATGCTAAATCCTTATCAAATCTCTTTAATGTTGAATAAGCCATAGATCGAGACCACTGTTCCTCAAGAAGTCGTAATTCAATATGAAAAAACTCATATTTGCGAGCTATTAAAATCGCTTTATCATGCAACTCTTTAGTAAAATCACTACCGCCTAATATTCCTGAGATATACGCAGTATATACATAGTACATTGCCTCTGCCTCAGCCGCATCCGTATTTGAAACTTCATCCGCATCAATTGAAATCAGCATTAATGAATTCACAAGTCTCTTTTTCAAGCGAGATTTGAATGAACGATAATTTGCATCGCTTGTTCCATTGGGAAAAATATGAGCGCGCAATTCCTCATCTGTTTGTACTTCACCATGTCGCAATGCATGAAAAGCACGATAATATGATGCATCTTGCCCTTCTTTTTCTTTGAATCCATTTTTTTTCAATGCATCCAACTTCGACTTGATAAAAATCTCCGGTTGTTCCCGAGAGTAGTCTGCAACAATTGACGCTAATTTTTGTATCAGTTCCATGAGTAAAAGGAATATCTAATAATGAGTAAATGCGAGTTATTGCTTTTATAGTAGATTGTATTATATAGACTTAAGTATTTTGTGGCGATTCATGAATATTATTCACGGCCGAATACATGCGTACTGTTTCGACGTTTTTTACTTGCAACAGAACTGAGAAACTCGGCTATACAGTGCATTCATTTTCTCGGTATTTTACATCATAAGTTCGCAATGATTATCACATGGATTATGGAGACAATATATGAAACATCTCTCACTCTCATTGCCAATGATTATTCTCATTTCATTGTTGAATGTCAATTCTCTAATGGGTCAAGTTAAGTGGAACAATCATCTAATAGCTGATAGAATAGCCGCTCAGAATAAGGCAGCAATCTCCAAGGATGGCAAACATGCAATTACGGTTGGGTATATGAACACGTATTATACTTGTTCCGATGCGAGTATTACTGACCCTTTCAACAAGTCATTATCTTGGAAAAAGGGTACTATCGATGGATTTAGCAATCTTACTTCCGTCGCATATTTTTCAAATCAAGGTATTATTATATCTAACGATGAAGGAATGCTTTTTCGCAGTACTGATCATGGTTTGGAATGGAGTACTATTGAATTGGAAAAAGATATACACATCACTTGCATACAGCATATTCAAGACTCTATTCTATTGACTTCAACTTTGAATGGATCAATATTTAGAAGCACTGACTCGGGTTTGAGTTGGGCACTTGTTCAAAAAGTTGAATTTGGCTTGAATGATTTGTCATTTGGAAAAAATGGTAGTGTATTGGCCATAGGGCAAAAGGGACTTATTCTTGAAAGTAAGGACTTGGGTAAAACTTGGAAAAAAACTGTCGAACAAGCACCCGATTCCGTTAATCTCATAAGTGTATCCTATGTATATGATTCTACTTGGGTGATTGCCGGAGATACATCATATCTTGCTAGAACAACAAATAATGGAAATAGCTGGAACTATATCATTACAGATACTTCGAATAAAAAAAGAAAGTACTATGTTAGTTTCACTTCATTTACTGATAATGGAATTGGGGTCATTATCGATTATAATATGGTTGTTCCAATAGCTAATATATTTTTCACTTGGGATGGAGGAAAAACTTGGAAACCAGGAAGTAATATATACTTCGATGGTATTCCCGATATACATCAGATTACAGATATTCAATTTTTTTCCGGTTCTTTATTTGGAATTGTATCGGGTGCTTCTGACAGAGTATCATCAATTCGAATCATCAAAGATTCACTTCCGTATGCATATGAAAGAATGCCAATAGTTACGTGGCGTGGGAATACTTATAGTCCAAGTAATTTTTATGTCAGCTCAGGGAATACAACATATTTCAGAACAGTCGATACTTTGAGAAAACAATTTCTTAGAGAACATGATTTAACTGGTAAAGTTGTAAAAGAATGGAGATTTGCCGATAGTTCAAGTAGATATAAATATGTTTCCGCTCAGCGATTGAATAATAAGCATGTTATTATTTATGTAGACTCAACTAAATTATTTTCGACCACTCGGTTAATGACATTGCTGATTATGACAAAAGACGGAGGAAGTACTTGGGATACAATCAGACCATTTCTAAATAGTCCTGGGAGTCTGAATAAATTCGATAAGGGGTATTGGAGAGATTCATTCAATGGGCTGATAAATACAAAACCTTCAGGGATAGCAACCGTTAGAACCAGTGATGGTGGTTTGACTTGGAAGTCTATTGCGCATCCCACTGAATATGAAGAGGTTGTCATAGAATCTTTTAGTTCAGATAGCACTTCCTATATAGGTATTGCAACAAAAGCAAACGATAAAAGCATGGATCTTGTATCACTCAATGACAAACATGAATGGAAAGTCTTATTGTCCAATATTCCCCAAGGTAGATTGATAATCAAGGATCCACAAAATCTGTTTATTCACGATGGTAATAATATCACATTACTTTCTATTTCAAGCAATGGCAACTTTGCAACACAAAGAATCATTGGCCCTTCAAATATAAAGTGGATGACTACTAGGGGTAAATCATTGTGGATTGGCAATGTATTATTACATGCCGAACAAACATTTGATATACGATATTCTCTTGATAGTGGAATCACCTTTATCCCTATCAAAGATGAGATACTCAATAAATTACAATCACGCTTCAAAGGAGCAGTTTATCTTACGAAATCTTTCATTTCAATTGGTAATAGGGCTTTATTACATACAGATGAAATCACCTTATTATCAGATCCTATAGATTTTGTGACCAATATCCAAGAAACCACAAGCGATATTTATACGAATCCTCCATATCCAAACCCATTCTCAAAAAGCACAACAATTTCAGTGGATTGGCTCTTTACACTGTCGGTACAATCGCTTACTTTGAAAGTGTATAATTCTATTGGTGAAGAAGTGCGCGATATAACAAAAGACCTTCATGCACAGGCCCAGAATTATAGATCTTCTTTGGTATTTGATGCTGGCAATCTCCCCGATGGCGTTTATTATGTGGTATGCAAAGGCGGTCCACATATTTCCTCCCAACGATTGATCATCGCGAGATAAATGAAGGTGAAAGTTTCCAAGGCATGCTACTATATGTGGCATGCCTTTTTTTATCCATGCATCAAACCTATCACTTGCATATACAGCGGAAATCCTATCGTGATATTGATTGGAAATGTGATTGCCAAAGCCATTGGTACATAAATCCCTGCTCTTGCTTCCGGAATGGCAACCTTCATTGCGGCGGGCACTGCAATATAGGATGCACTTGCGCCTAGAATTGCAAACATGAATTGATTTGAAATATCATGCGTGATGAATCCGCTCAGCCATGCAATGATGCATCCATTGATGAGTGGGAGAATACATGCCAAGACAAAGGGGAATACTCCATAGGAAAAGAATTTCTTGATTTCCCTACCACAAACCAATCCCATGTCGAGCAAAAAGATGGACAAAAATCCCTTGAACAAATCACTCGTGAATGGCGTGATCCCTTCCGCTTGCTTTGCATTTGCGGAATATCCTATGAGCAAACTTCCTAATATCAAAAGCACACTCGCATTCGTGAAGGAATGTCGCAACATATTCTGTACGGAAATCTTCTTCCCTGTTCCGGACATCATCGCAAAGAGTATCAAACCCACGATGATTGCAGGCGATTCCATCAATGCCATGACCGCAACCATATGACCATGCAATGTCATCTGCTTGCTCTCCATATATGCAACCGCAGTCACAAATGTGACGGCACTCACTGAACCATAAGCTGATGCAATAGCAACAGAATCATGAATGGGTAATTTCAGGCGAGCTATGAAAAAGACATACAAAGGAATGATGCAGGCGATGGCAATGCCAAACAAGAGCGAGAATAAAATCTCATTCGAACATGGCTGATGGGATAATTCTTGTCCGCTATTGAACCCTATAGAAAAGAGCAGATATATTGAAATGAATGTGGATGTGGTGGATGGTATAGCCAAATCACTCTTGACATAGACAGCGAATATCCCAAGGAGAAAAAAGAGGAATGCGGGATTCGTCATATTCTCCGTGAGATGCATCCACTCCATTGATTATAGTCCTCGCTGTTGATTATTCTTTCGATATGCTTCAATAGCCCCATTCTGCTTATCGCGAAGAATTGATTCTATGTCCAATGATAAAGTCTTGGTTTGCATCGCGGCCGGCTTATTCTCACGATTAATTGAGAGCGATATTTCAGTGTCTTTCTTATGAATTGCCAATGTTGCAATGAAAAACACTATGGAAATCGAACGATAAAATGAGGGATCTATTGGACCTTCCACGGTAAAGGAGTAAATCAATGACATGGATGCAATGAGCCAACACAAAGGTTTGATCAATCTATATATCATATATGTATCATCCGGATTATTGAATGAATGCATTACAAATTTCGGGAATTACAATCATTTATGTATATTTATTGATTCTATGTTTCTCATAAAATTATCTTATGCATTATACATTTCATCAATTGAGAATTTTTGCTCGTATTGCCGCTTTGGGGAGTATCACGAAAGCCGCAGAGGAATTGCATTTATCGCAACCCGCGATTTCGATTCAACTCAAAAATTTTCAGGAACAATTTGAGATACCACTCACGGAAATTGTTGGCAAGAAACTCTATCTGACTGATTTTGGTCGCGAGATTCTGGCCTTTGCCGAGAAGATTCTGGATCAAGCAAGTGAATTGGATCAAGTGATGCAGTCCTATAAAGGACATTTGGTGGGGAGAATCAACATCTCAATCGTTTCAACGGGTAAATATGTGATGCCCTATTTGCTGACAGACTTTCTCAAAGAACATCCCGCAGTAGAATTTGAGATTGATGTGACTAATAAAGAAAGGGTTGTGGAAAGTTTGGAAGCAAATTCTATCGACTTCGCTCTAGTGTCACTTGTACCGGAACATCTCAAAACGCAAAGCATTCCGATATTGAAGAATAGCATGCATCTCATCGGTGCTTATGATCCGAAATGGAAGAATAAAGAACTCTCGCCCATGGATTTGCAGAATATGCAATTGATTTTCAGAGAACAGGGTTCGGGTACAAGACAAATGATGGAGCGTTTTTTGAGTCAAAGACATATTGTATTGCAAAAGAAATTGGAGCTTACCTCGAATGAAGCGGTAAAGCAGGCAATCATGGCAAATTTGGGATATTCGATCATGCCTCTGATCGGGATTCGCAATGAACTTGCCAATAAACAATTGATGATCGTGCCCATGAAGGGACTCCCCATTCATACCACTTGGCGCATCATTTGGCTGAAAGGCAAGAAACATTCACCGGCGGTGAAGGCATTTTTGGACTATT
>Ga0315906_10005420_pt1 | contig 16062 bp, 9 predicted proteins | sample LakEriMetagenome_4_FD_203526 | JGI IMG/M metagenome (GOLD analysis project Ga0315906, IMG submission 203526) | Freshwater fungal communities from buoy surface, Lake Erie, Ohio, United States - Buoy 2 MA122 | ecosystem: Environmental > Aquatic > Freshwater > Lake > Lake biofilm | place: USA: Lake...
AAGACAGTATCGAAATTACCGAAGGCGTTTACATGGGGGGGAATTTCGATGCCCTGAAAGAGCACATACGGGCCGGAAAAGTTAAAAAGGGGCAGGTACGTTTCTTTGTAGGATACTCCGGATGGACAGGCAATCAATTGGAAGCCGAAATGAAATCGCATTCCTGGTTTGTTACCAGCCTGCCTAAAGATGTGATAATGAACACGGATATTGTCGACCTCTGGAAAAAAGTGGTTCGCATGATGGGAAAGCCCTTCGAGGGTATGGCTAATCTGCCGGAAGATCCATCGTTAAACTGATTCGCCTAAAGCACCAAAAACAATAAAAGTCCAAGAGCTTGCCATTTCAGAATGCAAGAATTGCGATGAACTCCGGCTTAGTACTCAATCGATACTCTGTACCCTGAATGACTTCGAATATTGATGACAAGACCGCTTTCAAAAAGAAGATATTGACCTTTAATTCCTATTAACTTACCGCTTATTTGCTGCACGCTGTCAAGCTTTATGGCAGTAACTTTCTCTGGCGTCTTTAGCAGCGGATACATAATTTTTACGGTTTCTTCCGCATTCCTTAAAAAAGGCCTAGCGTCTTCTTCAAGGTATTCAAAAAGCTTGTCGCGAGCTTCTGTTAAGGGATTTCCATCACCCGTTTTTCCTGTGAGCATATCCCTCCACAAGGTTTTATCGGGAATCTCTTTCGCAAGGCGAACCTCTATTAAGCCTGCCATCTGGCGATAGGGAGTTTCGGCTATCACCAGTGCCTCCACGGCTCCCTGATCAATCCACCGCGAAGGCACATTGCCTGTACTGGTAACACCAACTTTAATTCCGGAAGTACGTGAAAGGTAAACGTAATGAGGCCTGTTATGGTATTTTTCTTCCCATTCTTTATCGCGCAGGGCAATACCCTCATGAATACGGCTTAGTTCCGGACGAATAATACTTTCCACTGCAAGAGGCGATTTTTGCCAGACGTCATATGCCATGCCTTCCCCAAACGCTTTTTTTATCTGCTTTCCGGACACCACGCAATTGATTTTTCCATTGAAGGTAATTGCCACCTCTCTGCCAATTAGCTCATTCATTGGGAGCGGTGTCATTGGCTCAAGTATATCGTGCAGGGGCAAAGCATAACAAGCTTGTTCCTCAAGCCAGGTAGTCATTTTTCGAAGGTTTCCTTCCAGAATCATACCCCAAAGGTGAATAAAAAATATGAGGGCGGTGTAGATTTTGGAGCGATCTTTGTTACTCGCGCAGAGTTATGAATTCGACCTATTCGGCTTACAACGACACTCCACTTGAGGCCTTTGCCAAGCTAGGTTTTCCCGACGCCATGTCTTACGAGGAATACCGCGACCTTATTTCGGAAAGGCATGCCGAAAAGCATACGACGGGTTCAACCGATTTCGACAAATACCTCGACTACAGCATTTTGAATGAATTTCGTATGAATCGCCTCGATAAAACCATTCAGATTCAAGAGGATTTATCCAAAAGATTAAGTGCGATTTCGGGAATTCAACATTGGGTGCTACTAACGGAATCGTGGTGCGGTGATGCCTCTCAGAGCCTTCCTGTTATAGCGAAGATGGCTGCATTGAATGAACATATACATCTGCACATAATCCTGCGCGATAAGCACTCGGCTATTATGAGCCAATTCCTAACCCTCGGAGGTAGGAGTATACCTAAATTAATTGTTCTGAATGGAGATTTGCAGGAATGTTTCGTATGGGGCCCTCGCCCCCAAGGCCTGCAGGAATTATTTAATGAATACCGCAACAGTCCCGAGCCGAAACTAACCTACGAGGAACTAACTATGAAAGCACAAAATTGGTATAACGCAGACAAAAGTCGGAACATGCAACAAGAGTTTCTTGAACTACCATATTAAGTTGTACGCTTCGGGTTAGAGTTACCCTGTGGATAAATTCCTCTTTTCCAACTACATTACTACGGAGGAAGAATTACTTTTGACTAATAAAATTAAACTGCATATGAAGAAAACTTTACTTTTTATTGGCGCAATACTCGCCACTGTAAGCATGAAATCACAAGATTTCAATTTTAGCGACAATTTCGACACGTATCCTGCGGGTTCATTCATCGCTGTAGAATCAAGTGACTGGACTACCTGGACCGGCCAGCCAGGCAGCGTTGAAGACGCGCTTATTTCCGATGATTTCGCATTTAGTGGCACCAATTCTATCAAGATCGAAAACGATAGTGTGGACTTGGTTAAGGAAATAGGACCTTTCACTTCTGGGACTTACGACATCAAGTTTAAGATGTATATGCCCAATGGAAATGGTGGTTATTTTAACGTAATGCACGAATGGGATTTACAGGGAAACTATGAATGGGCCTGCGATGTATATTTTAGCAGCACGGGTAGCATCACTTGGACTACAGAGGGAGTTAATGGCGGAGGGTCTACCTTTACACCTGCTACCTGGTTTGATGTACGCGTAAGCGTTGATCTGGATAATGATCTAGGCAAACTTTATATCAATGGAAATATGGTTGAGAGCTGGCAATGGTCGCGCAATAATGCTGACGGAACGCCTGGACAAAATCGTCTGGGAGCCATTGACTTCTTTGGCTATCAGCCTGCCGGAAGCGGTCCCGGGCTTTATTACATCGATGATTTCTCCGTAACAGAACAAGGAGAGCTTGTTTCCGTGGGTGAACCCGAACCTGCTTCTTTCTCCATGTATCCTAATCCGGCCAATGACAGACTTTGGGTTAACACTGATGGTGGAATTGGTACTATTCGAATTTTCGATTTAAGCGGAAAACTCGTTCATAATGTAGCTATCAATGCGCCAGTAGTATCAATTTCCACTTCAACGCTTCCGGAAGGAATATATCTGGTGGAATACGCAAGTGATGCGTTAAATAAAACGCAACGGCTTATCATTAACAGGTAATTTTACCGTCATCGGTAATAAATGGGAAGAGGCTGCCTTTGACAGGCAGCCTCTTTCTTTTCAAATCGATGTATTTAAAAAAGAGAGCCGGCTCAATGAAAATCAGATTTTGAATTATACTCCACCGCAGCCAATATTACCGGCACGTGATAACACATAAAGCGAAATCACCAGCGCCTGTGTCAGGTTCAAAATTCAATTTTTCCAAGAAAAGCGCCTTACCTCGGCATAATAACCCCTAGATACTTGTGGCAAATGGCAAATTACCTCCATGCAATTGTGGTGGCGAAAATTTTGATGTCTCAAAGAATTCTTCGGCCTACCATTGAACTTGTTTACATCGAAACAAGTAAATAAAATTGGAATAGTCTTATTACCGCTATACGACTGAAGATAGATGCAAAGAAGAATCGAAATTCGTTTAGCCCGGCTATCCAAATAAATAACAGAATGGCATGGTAACTGCGTCCGGAAAACGATCCATCCTAAGGCTTCATTCCAACGTATTAAGAAATACAGCGCAATTGGGAGGTACAAGGAAGTGGCTATCTTTCCGTCGAGAAATCCCTATGTCGGAAATACAATCATCGAATTCCGAATAAGACTTAATAGATGTAATGCGTTGGCTATATTTTTTAGGATGTTGCTTATGTGCAGGAATAATCCGCGGGCAATTTATTACCGTGGAGGAAGGCAAATATGGCCTTATCGACTTGAACGGAAATCCAATTCTCGCTAATGAGTGGGATAAAGTGGAACAGATCTCAGATGACGGCAGTATTTATCGTTATGACCGAAACGATTCCTCAGGTGTATACGTTCACAGCAACCGCTTGCTACTGCCCTGCCGGTATTCGGTAGAAGCTCTATCGGACAATGCTTTCTCGCTTTGTTCCGAAGGAAATTGCGGGTTGATTGCGCGATCTTCCGAAAAAGGAAGCGCATTGAAATACCAATGGACAGGAGCCTTATGGACTAACCTGTATGAAATTAATTCTCGTTTCGCAGGAGCTTTTGATGGTGAGTTATTCGGAGTACTATCTATAGTTGATTCAATAGGTGATTCTATTGTACCATTTCTTTCAGAAACAGTTATTTATCGCTCTAACCAACTTGGATTTCACAGCTACGACACTAACGGCAACGTGATACTTTATGCTCCGGGTTCATCGGAAAAATTTGATGTGGTTATACCCACACGAAGTCAAGCGCCGAAAATACATGGCAATCTGGTTTATTTTTCTACTAGCGCAGAAGACAGCCTAATTATTAAAGACTACCATGATGGAAGTATATTATGTTCTTTTGCACTTCAGCCCGGAAAAGGAATTGAAATTCGCTATGACGAGGAATGGCATTGCATTTACCGAATAACCCCTCAAGGAAAAAAAAAGCGATTGTTAGAATTGATAAACCCATACAACGGGGAGGTATTAATTGCTAATGTTGGAAAAAGAAATACGCATTTTCGTTTTGAGTCAGATCCTCTCGAAAGGGATATAGACAGACCGGTCAAATTAATGCTGTACCGGCTTAATAGGCGTGCTACTATATACACGCACTTAGGAGAAATACATGGATATGTTTACACTCCAGCTGAAACCGTAACCAGAATTTGGCAGTGGCACAAAGGCTATAAGTAGGAACGCTGCCTTCGTGAGGTCAGGAGGAAAAAAGTAATCATGAGGAAATAGAATTCTCTCGGGTAGAATGCCATCATGACCGAAATCATTCCAGATCAAGACAACTCTTTACATTTTTGAATAAAAAAATGGATGCAACGCATATCCACCTTATGCTAAACCATATTCCTATTTTAGGATCATTGTTTGCATTATGTCTTTTACTGTATGGGCTTATCCGCAAGAATTCTTCATTGGAACAGGCAGGACTCGTTGCTTTCGTTATAGCTGGAATTTTTGCACTTCCCGTCTTTTTTTCGGGAGAAAAAGCTGAGGATGCGGTGCAACATCTCGCAGGCGTATCCGAATTATACATTGAAGAACACGAAGATCTTGGCCTAATTGCGCTATGGGCAGTTTTATGCACTGCTGCTCTCTCCCTTGTTGGATTGTACGCATATTTTATACAAAAGCGCATCGTTGCTCTACGCAGCGGGATTGTTATTGCTGCAGTTGCGAGCGTTGGACTAATGACATTGACAGGCAGCCACGGCGGCAAAATACGACACAGCGAAATAAGAGAAAGTATAGTCACCCCTCAGGACATACAAGATAATCCTGAACAAAAGGAAGCGTTGGACGAAGACTAAGCTATCATTTACTAAGTCGTTTGGCTCGTTGCATCGGATTTTCCTCCTTTCGACCTTCATTATTCTCCTTAAATATCTCGAACCTCGTTGGCATGGGCCTGGCCGGCCATTCATTATTGCCAAGGTCAGTATCTGCTGTTTCCAAATATGGGTCGAGCGTAATACGGAAGGCAGGTTTCGGCGTAACAAATACTTTGCTTACCGTGTCGGTGGTTTTAAGCCATATCTCCGCGGGAATTCGTTTAACCTCTTCCGTCCCATCATCATATTCAAAACGAAGAATTAAGGGCATAACCAGGCCTCCGATATTGCGAAATTTAATTTCGTAATAGTTTCTGCTCTCTTTCAAAAAGGCTTTTTCTTCATCACTGAGAGAAGTCATGAAGTCTTCAAAACGCTGCTTTTCCTCGCTGTCGATACCATATTTATCGCGTAGGGTATAGAAATCGTGCAGCTTAGCATCCTTCTCAAGGTACGTTTGCGGAATATCTTCCATATCCCGGGCGCGCGAAATATTGAGCGGTTCAGCCTCATCCCGACTTCGCTGAATTAGTTTCTCTACGGCAGGATCCATGCTGCTCGCTTGAAGCCATTTAACTTCTTCTATACCGATATCGCAATGATCCGTTGTATAAAACCATCCTCGCCAAAACCAATCTAAATCTACCGCAGAAGCGTCTTCCATACTACGGAAAAAGTCGGCTGGAGAAGGATGGCGGAATGCCCATCGCCTGCAATATTCCTTGAAGGCAAAATCAAAAAGCTCCCTCCCCATAACTGTTTCGCGCAAGATATTGAGCGCGACACAAGGTTTACCGTAAGCATTATTGCCGAATTGCCAAATGCTCTCGCTGTTGGTCATAATGGGCGAAATCTGCGACTTATCGCCGCCCATATAATCTACTATTGATCGTGCCGGTCCGCGCCAGGAGGGGTAATCTCTATCCCACTCTTTTTCGGAGAGATACTGAACAAAGGTATTAAGGCCTTCATCCATCCAGGTCCATTGCCTCTCGTCGGAGTTAATAATCATCGGGAAGAAATTATGTCCCACTTCATGAATAATTACCGAAATCATTCCGTATTTGGTCCGTTCGCTGTAGGTACCATCTGGTTCGGGGCGACCGCCGTTAAAGCAAATCATGGGATATTCCATACCGATGCGATCTGTGTGCACAGAAATAGCCACCGGATAGGGATAATCAATGGTGTACTTACTGTAGGTTCGGATGGTATGAGCCACTGCCTTAGTGCTATATTGTTCCCAAAGGGGATTGCCTTCCTTTGGATAATAGGACATGCACAATACGTTTCTGCCACCTACCTCTATTCCCATCGCGTCCCATATAAATTTCCGCGATGAACAGAAAGCGAAATCTCGGACATTCTCCGCGCGGAAAATCCAAGTTTTTTGAGTCTTCTCCTTTTTATTCTCTGCCTCGCGAGCCTCTTCTTCGCTCACGATAAGAACGGGTTCATCCGAAGAACCAGAAGTCGCTAAACGTTTCAGTTGTGTTGAGCTTAAAACATCTTTGCTGTTCTGCAGCGTCCCGGTAGCACCAACAATATGGTCTGATGGTACCGTAATCGCAACCTTGTAATTTCCGAATTCTAACGCAAACTCACCTCTTCCTAAAAACTGTTTGTGCTGCCAACCGACATTATCGCCATATACTGCCAGGCGGGGATAGAACTGAGCTATCGTATAAAGATAGTTATTATCCTCCCCGAAGAATTCGAAGCCGGAACGACCGCCGACTTTAGAACGATCGTTAATGTTATACCACCACTTTAACTTGAAAACAAAAGTTGCCATAGGCTTTAACGATGATGGTAAGTCTACTCGCATCATCGTGTTATTGATGGTGTATGGAAGGGCTTTTCCGGCGGCATCCTTTACTTCCTCGATTTTGAACCCGCCATCGAACCAAGGCTCCATTCCCATCAGGGTTGTAAGGGAAACATTTTGGCCCAAGGAAGAAGACGAGATTTTTTGGGTGTCAGACTCCTTGGAAAAAATATTCTGATCGAGCTGAAGCCACAAATAACGAAGGATATCGGGACTGTTATTATAATAGGTAATAACAGCCTCCCCATACAAACGCTGTAGATCATCGTCAATCCTGATCTTCATATCATAGTCCACCTGCTGCTGCCAATATTCATGGCCCGGTGCTCCTGAGGCGGTGCGATACGTAGTAGGTGTTGGCAGTTCCATTTCCAACTGCCTGAATTTACTTTTGTCTGTATTTTCCTGGGTGAACCCGTGTAGGAATGCCAACGAAAATACCACTGCGGAGAAGGCGACTTTGTTCATGAAGCGATTACAAGATGATGTGTAAAGATACGGCATCCCTTTTCTTCGCACATAATTCAATCGAAAGGGAAAATCCTGGAAAAATGAGCTATTGCGCCGAGAGAATAAAAATTGTGACTTCCGGTAAAAAGCCGTGCGATGACAAACAATAAGCATCAATGTCAGACGCGTTACCGATAGTGGTAATATGAAAGAATTGCAAGGCAATTCCGCGATGAACAATCGTATTCAGCAATTGTTGAAGTTCTAAAATTCACTGATGTTCGGATTATTCGGCAAAAAAGATCCCAAGGAAAAAATTCGCAAGGATTACGAAAAGCTGCTTAAAGAGTCGTATGAATTATCGCACCGGGACAGAGCTGCTTCAGACAGAAAGCGGGCAGAAGCCGAGGAGCTTCTTAAAAAATTGGACTGAGATCGAATTGGTCTGATTTTATTCCTTGGCCAATTGAAATTTGTATCCGATTTAATTCTGGTTTAGGGCTTAGCTGTTTTCCACACACAAACATTGCGAAAACCAGTCCATGCATCTACCGAGTCGGTGCGTACAAATCGTGACATTGGCAAAGGCTCTCCCTGATCGTTCCATCCCCAACCGGCAGCCATTCCGGGTTCAGCCAGCCATTCCCGCACATTTCCCCGGATGTGAGTAATCATGGACGGTTCATCTTTCCAACAAGCTTCGTATACATCGGCTGTAGGTGAAGCAATGGTTTCGCCATTTCTAAATGCATCGACGCCGATAAGTACTTTATATCTGCTTAAGCACTCGCGGCATTTCATCGATGTGCATTCTTCTACCCGCGTAGCATGGACGGAATCTGCAAACTGCTCTATGCGAATCCATTCATCCGTAGTCGGAAGACGAAACTCCGGATAAGTTTCTTTTATTTTACCTGGCAATATCCCCGAAAAAGCACTCGCATAGTAAGATTCTCGTGAGAAATAATTTTCTCTGGTTTGGACAGCTATACGATTAATATAACCATCACGGACAAGAATCGTTTCGAATACCCTGTCTGAGCGCCAGCGACTATAATCTTTTGCCTGTTGTTGGGAAACACCCACTACAGGACAATCTCGGTAGGCAGGGTGTGTTAGATAATACCGGCTGTAAATACCACTGCTATCCCCTACCGCCATCCACACAGAAGTATCCGGTAAAACAGCTGAATATTCCGAGGAGTTTTTTCCAAAGATGGATTCTACCCAGAGCATATACTCCATCCATGCGAAATTCGTCATTTCTGTTTGATCGCAATAGAGATTATTTCCTAGACAAACACCATTGGGAGGAGTTTCTGAGCTTATTGCTTCATTGTCGCGTAATTCATTCGCACTTCGGCACGATATCAAAAGAAACAACAGAAAATGCAGGTAAATTCCAACGAATAATTTCAGCATTGCTGTCTGGAATTTTATTTAGTATCCATTTTTACAATAGGAGAAAACAGCTCTGGGCATTGCATACCTTCTTCGCAGCGTTCGATATAAAAACGGGAAGGAACGTCTTCAGGATTCAATTCAAGATAGCGCATAAAATGCTCTTTGGCCTTGAGCAAATCCGAATTTCGGAACGAATCCATGGCTATCTCCCAGTCTCGTATACCGCGCTGAGGAATAGCGCTGCCACCTGCGACATCTATTAATTCATAAATATCGACGGGTATGTCTTTTCCTTTCACTTGAACTGTAGCAAGCGAACGAACCAGAAAGTCATCTCTTCGCGAATACGTATAGGTCGTCTGAGAAATTATAATATCGACTGAAAAAAACTTGGTTAGTCCTTCCAAGCGGGAAGCCAGATTAACTTCGTCTCCTATCACCGTGTAATCGAAACGTTTTTCTGATCCGATATTTCCTACTGTCATAAAGCCACTGTTTATTCCTATCCCTATATCAACAGGCTGCTTGCCCTGGGCCACTTGCCTTAGGTTAAATTGCTTCAGCGACTTTACCATATCGAGGGCAACCCGACAGGCACGCGTGGCATGATTGTCCATACCAACGGGAGCTCCGAAGATAGCCATTATGGCGTCTCCCATAAATTTATCTATGGTGCCCTTTTCCTTGAAGATACATTCGGACATGGTACTGAGATAATCGTTGAGCACAGAAACGATCTCCTGCGGATCCATCCTTTCGGAGTAGGAGGTAAAACCACGTATATCTGAAAAAAGTACAGTTAGGTCTTTCTTTTCGCCCCCCAAATTCAATTCAGCACTTTCCCGGGCAATCTGTTCCACTACTTCGGGAGAAACGTAGCTGCCGAAGGCCTGTTTAAGGCGCCTGCTTCGCCTTTCGCGAATAAAAAACACATAGAGGGTGCTAAATAAATACGCAAAGATGGTAATCAATATGAGGGTAACTATAGGAAAAATGGCATTTTTCTCCGGTAAAAACCAAAGAACAAAAGAGAACATTTCTCCGAAAACAAGGATCAACATAGCTACAAAACCAAAGAAAGGTTTGATGATCGTAAATAGCACCACAAGAAGCAAAGCGGCCATCATAAACCATCCCGAAGCCTTCTTTTCAGAGATTTCAACTATAAAAGCATTGTTCAATATATTGAGCAACGCAATAGCATGCATTTCCACTCCGGGAATAAGTTGATCTCTGAAGGGCGCAGATTTCATGTCCTCCAAACCTGCCGCTGACGTGCCAAAAAAGACGTATTTATTCTCAAAAAATTCCGCCGGTATTTTTCCGCTAAGAATTTTGTAAAAGGAAATATTACGCAACTCATCTTCTTTACCCATCCAGTTAATACGAAAACCCCCATCTTTATTAATAGGCACTGCAATGCTATCTCCCAGTTCCACAAAGTTTTTTGATATGCGTACCGACGAATCTTCCAAACCTAAGGCATCAATCGCCATATACAAAGGAAAATTAGCCAACAACAGGATAGTATCTCCTTGTCGTTTAAACTGTTGCAATAGCTGGTAATTTCTAACAGTGCCATCAAGCATCGGAGGTATTTCAATTGTTCCGGCTGCTTTGGCTGGCTCGAGGAAATCCTTGATTGGCAATACAGGATAATCGATCTCCATAAAACCATTTGCCATTTCTTCTTTTGTTTTAAAAAAGCGCAATTCGTGCCATAAACTGGTATCTAGAATATCATTCTTCCTGCTATCATCATCAAACATGGAAAGATATACATTACCGGCATCAGCAATCGCTCTAGCCAATTCCTGGTCTGTGCTAAGCGCTTGCACTATATTTTGTCCATCAGTATATCCTCTTGCCTCAAGAATCTCGGCATACACTGGAGATAGTGAGTCAGATTCAGTATATAAAAAATCAACACCAATGGATTTAGGCAGTCCTGAGGCAACATAAGAAATCGCATAGGCATCATAAGCTCTTGGCCAAAGCTGGGGCCGACCAAGCTTTTCTATGCTGATATCGTCGATATCGATAATTACGATATCTTCCAAAGTAACATTTTTAAAATCCAGGTTCTTACTTGGAATTTGGAACGCCAAATCCACAATCTGATTTTGCAGGCCTTCCAGAGGGGATCGCACCATTTGGGAAGACAACCAAGTGGCTGTAGCGGCAACTCCATACGAAAGCGCGGCAATGAGCAAGGATGCCAACCAAAATAATAAACGTCGCTTATTCCTCACTTGATGAAGCAGGTCAAAAATGGTATGAAGCTGAATACGAATTGTATGATAAAACTACCAGTTTACAGGTTAGCTAGAACTTTTTCAGCTTCGGGCCGGAGTTGATCACCGGGGAACTCTACTAAAAAACGGTTGAAGATTTCTTTCGCCTTCACTGTATTATTTGCCATTATATAGGAATGGCCAAGAGCAAATAAGGCATAGCGGGCCATTTCATCTTCCGGCTTCTGATTAAGAAAAATCTCCAATTCCACAATTGCTCTAATATAGTCCCCTTTTTCGTAGAGCGCATACGCATCTGAGAATACAGCCTCTTTATCTCTCTTCCAGTAAACCTCATCTTTCGCAGGTTTTCGTTTCTTCACTTCTTCGCGGCGAATACCCCCTTCTTCAGAGCGTTTTTTGGCATCACTAACATTGAAAATACTCTTAAAATTACTGAAGGAACTCTCGTTTTGAGACTTAACTTTGCCTGCGCTGCCATCGAGCAAAGATTTTATTGGCACCGTGCTGTTAGGACCAACAAATGACTTAACACCATTATTCCACGTCACCTCAGCTAACGCATCGCCTATCGTCCGTATACTCTGATGCTTTTTAACGACCCCATTAATTTTAGCTTTTGACCAACGGGTTCCGTAGCCAATTTCTACGACGCCTTCGTAATATATTATTTTTCCTACCTGAGAACTATCTATTGTCTGGGCAAATCCAACAAGACTACTTAGAACTAGTGCGAGGGTGAGGGAGGTGTTATTCATTGTAGTTTAATTCTAAGGTCATCGTATAAATTATTCAGTTCGGCATTCATGGATATAGCTTTATTAAATGCCAAGGCTGCATTCTTCTTGTCGCCTGCCTTAAGGTATGCCCGGCACAGATTAATGAGAATTTCTCCGTCTTCCGTATCGACTACCGAGGCCAAACTATAATATTCTATAGCTTTTGTGGTATAACCCTCCCTGAGACTGATGTTGCCCAGGTTATTAAGCAAAATGGCATTAGCCGGTGAAATTCCCAAAGCTTCATGCAAAATCAATTTTGCTTTCTCTACCTGCCCTGTTTGGGCTAGTAAAAAAGCGTACTCGTTCATCACGAATACGTTGCTAGGCTCAATTTTATAACGACTCTCAAGCTTTTTTATTGCATTCATATTAACTTTTAGTAGCAGCTCAGCCACCTGATTGTTATACGCATTTACAAAATCACTCCCCGGCGAAACCTTTAAAGACAAGCCTTTGGGCCAATATACAGAGGGCCTGTATACTTTTCTGGCATCCTCCAACGAAACAAGCTCCGGGTATCTTCCCGCCTTGAGTTCATTATTATAGCGGCTTGCACCATCTTTCCATGCCGTCATGAATCCGTGCTTTCCTATAAGTGTCACCTCCAGAGGAACCCAAACTTTATCTTTTGTTATAATAACATCATTCTCGTTAAAGCCCGAAGCGGGAAGCTGATCTGGTCGTAAGCCGGAATCAAAGGCTACAAAAACGTGCCCTGGAACATCTATATAAGCTGCACCAATACCAGCATTTTCAAAGAGCGACGCGAATAGGGTTACTAGGTCATCACAATCACCTCCCCCACGCTTAATGGTTTCGAACGGATACTGCATGAAATCGGTCATACCTGTTTGCACGCTTACCTGCGCAAAGTTCAACACGGGATCAGGGCTGTAAGAAAATCCAGAAAAATGTAGAAACGTATATAGTTCCATTGCTTTGAGCATAGCCGGATTAAGGTTGTAGGTTGCCTGATCTTTAACAGAAGTGCCAACACTCTTTGTAAAGTCGACAAGACCTTCTACCGAAGGTGCCGCAAACGCCGCCAGTCTTCGTTTATCCAACCATGATATAGTATTCCGTCCATGGAGAGAAAGGCTAACGTTACGTGTAGCAGATTTGGCAACACCACCATAATTGTATTCCACGACTACTTGCATTTGTACAATCTGATCTTCCGTAAATTCCAAAATCCGATCGCTAAAAATTGCCGAAAGGCGAAAGTATGTATTAGAATAACCCACCATCGCTGGAGCTTTCAGGCGAGTTGGCTCATCCATAATTTCCTTCACAAAAACACTCACCGCTGTAGGCGTAATAGGAACATCCGTATTATTAGCGATAATAATTTCGCCAAGAGGCAGCGTTCCTACATCAGCATAATTCCTGTAAAGAGATGGAAAAACGGGATGTGCTTTAACTTCCATAATACTCAGCGCCGCTTCATTTCTGGCTACCTCAGCACGCAATTTCAATGCATTATTATATTCGTTTTCAAATACCTTATTTGACCGGTCGTTATTAAACCCTGTCGCAAACGCATTTACGGCATCGTATACTCTTCCGGTTTTAAGAGCGCTACTTCCCATTCCAAGAAGCGCTTCAGGGTCGGTAGGATTATCTTTAAGAATCATCCGCCAAAAATCAATAGCCACATCATATTCGCCGATTCTATCATAAAGCGTTGCCATTCGAAGAATCATAGCTCTGCGATCTGACTTCAATACTTCCAACTCCTTTATACTGGATATTCTGTAAGGCGCTTTTGCAAGTTGATCGTCGATAAAAGCAAGTGCCACTAAATAATTTTCCAAAGCGTTACGGTAATTTTCCATTCCGTCGAACGCCTTTGCTAATGGAGCGTAGAAAGCTCTTGCAGTTGGATCTTGTTTTACTGCCTTCTCGAGCTGGAATGAAGCTTCAGCAAAATTTTCTCGCAATAATTCCAACTCGCCAATTCGTGCAGACCAGATTGGATTTCGGGCATCCGCCGCCATCAATGAGGAATATATGTCCCTAGATTGCTGGTAAGATCCCTCCGCAGTAAGCGCTTCAGCCAGATAGCGCTTGTAACGAGTATTACCGGCATCTTCCAACAACATATTTTTAAAATCGAGAACTGCCTGTCCATAGAGTCCGCATGCCATGGCCGCTACGGCAACTTCTTCCCTTATGTCAAGTTCCTGCCGCAACTGCAACACATCGGATAGTTCTGCCAATGCTGCCTGTCCAAATCTGGACGCCTCCTGACATCTGCCGCCAGCATTTAATATCTTAAGCCGGAGTAATTCTGTTTCGACGCGATTCATTCCGGAAATTTTCATTCCTTCTGCGGCCTGAGAGGCATAGGAAAGCGCCTCACTTATGAGAGCTTCGAGCTCGAGCGACGGCGCGCCAGTTTCAGCCCGCAACGTATATAATCCGAACAAACTATTCGACAATTCCACTGCGCATTGCAGGCATCTGTTGTCCCATCGCAATAAATTCCTGCCTACAAAAACACTTTGTTCAAAAGCGCTTCGTGACTCCAACGAATGCAAATACGACGTCAATGAATCAAGAGCCTCAAAAACAAGCGGCTTCATTCCCTTAATCTTTTGCCATTCAAATGCCCGTTCAGATAATTCTGCAAGCTCTCCGAGAGAAATAAGCTCTTTGAAGTAATCACAGAAAACATTGCGAACCTTCGAACGCACCAAAGGTTCATCCGGAGCAAACAGGAATGCCTGTTCCACGAAAGAGGCCGCCATACCGAGACGGGAAGTAAGACGAAGCGTCTCCGAACCCTCGCATAGCTTTTCTGCACAATACTTTTTCATACCCGGGGAGGCTCCAAGGCGGTCGACTGCATTTTGGTAGGCAGTTAGAGCTTCCTGCCAGTCGCCCTTAACCAACATGCGATCGCCGTACCCGAGATAGTTATTAAAACTCAGCGCTGGATCGGAAGCTGCGTTATTACTTAAACTGACAAAAGAGTAGGTATGCAATTTGTCGTCCTTCAAGTTAGACTCATCAAGCAACAGCATTTTTCCATCACTGCGCACGGCGATGCTGTCTCGGCCCAGACGATCGTCGGTTAGCAGACCATACGCCGTTACTGATGTAAATTCAGACTTGTTATATACCAATGCCAGGCGTCCTTCAGAAACATTGAAGCTCACATTGGCATCCGGCGCCGGCGGTTTAACAAGGAACTGAACCGCCCTATATAGACTGCAGTCTTTTGCGCTGGCATAAGCAATAAAGCTACTACCGTCAAAATGGAATTTTTCTGCCCCAGCAAAACCAAACAAGCCTTCTCCATCGAAACCTACCGAACATATCATTTCCGGATCCACACCCCAGGTGTAAACTTCTATTTGTTTCGTGTCTGCATTAAACAAGTAAATATGATCGAGCCCATCTACGAAAAAGGAAGAAATTTGGCCGGGGCTCGAACCTGACTTTGACGGCTTGGCAAAAAGCCTGGACAATTCCAATGGCCAACCCGATGATGCTGCACGGTAAATACAGTTGGCTTTTTCATCCCAAATATAAATTCGATCTTTACTATCAAGTTGTAATGAAACCGGTCCCTGAAGGGGAGAATTATCCGTAGAAATGATGATTTTCTGGTACACCCCCTGAGCGTTCCACTTGTGAATAAAGCCATTGCCTTTATCACAAAGTAAAATCGTGCCATCCTTCTGAATCTTTATTGATGAAGGATCTTTTAATTTTTGAGGGGTCTCCTTCCCAAATTTTCTTTGTAAAACGCCGTTTTCATCAAAAACAAGAACTTCCCTATTATCCCGATTCACCACATATAGCCTGTTTTGGCTATCGATATCCAGGTCTGACGCCTCTTTAAACATGTTGTTTATTACGAAGGCTTCTCTCCTACCCGTATCGGCATACGCTATTACTTTGTCCCTCGCATTGCAGGGAATACCATAGCGATTTCCCTTAGAGGACACGGCAATGTCTAACAAGCCGGAGCGAGTACTTTTAAGGGCTTTAAAACTAATCTCGCGACTTTCGGGATTTCGTCGTATTGAACCTGACTCAGCAGAAAACACCTGAATTTGACTGGCCGATATATCCAAAACTGCCAGATTTTCATCCTTGGTAATAGCAAG
>Ga0315906_10005422_pt1 | contig 16059 bp, 19 predicted proteins | sample LakEriMetagenome_4_FD_203526 | JGI IMG/M metagenome (GOLD analysis project Ga0315906, IMG submission 203526) | Freshwater fungal communities from buoy surface, Lake Erie, Ohio, United States - Buoy 2 MA122 | ecosystem: Environmental > Aquatic > Freshwater > Lake > Lake biofilm | place: USA...
TGGATTTTGTATCATTTCAATTCGGGTCTTTTATTATATTTCCATAAATATCTTTATATTTAAACTGTCTTCTTGCGTTATCAAAACACGCGTATATAACACTTCCATCTTCCAATGTTATAACGTGATCCTTAATAAATTGAGCTATACCTGACATATATTTATCATTAAATTTGTTTGATATTTTAGATGAAACATATTCACTATCAAGATTAAATTCTTTAATTTCTATTTTTGTTCTTTGATTGTTATTAATTACATTATTATTTGTAGTAGGTTTATTTATAGCTTTTTCACATAAATCTTTAACGTCATGTTTAGTATCATCAACTAATTCTTTTAAAAGTTTATTATGTTCTTCCATCAATTCTAATCTACCTTCTAGTTTAGATATAATATTATCGTTTTCCATAAGTTTTTTATTTAGTTTATCAATTATCTTTTTTAATTCTTCATTTGATTTTACTTCTTTTTTAAGTTCTTCATTCTTTTTATTTAATTCTTCATTGGTTTTATTTAATTCTTCATTGGTTTTATTTAATTCTTCATTGGTTTTATTTAATTCTTCATTTATCTCTATTTGTTTTTTTATAATATTTTCTTTTAATAACATACATGAATTATTATGAGAATTTAAGTTATATTTTGAAGTAAATTTTTTATCACAGTATTCACATACATAATATATTTCTTCATAATCATCGTTGATTTCTTTTTGTTTCAATAAACAATATTTTGCAGTATTTTGATGTTTTTTTAAATTGAAATCAGTTTTAAATTCAGATTTACAATATTCACATTTATTCATTTCATTATTTTCATCATAATCATCATATTCATCTGAATATAATAAAAAATCATATAAAAAACATCCTAATATTTTTTCTGAATAATTTTTTAATTCAAATTCTAATTGTCTATCAAGTTCTTCGTTTTTAAAAGGTTTTGAGTAAGCATTTATACTATTCATTGTCGCTTTATAAAAATCTATATATTTTTGTTCTATTTGTCTTGCATCATATTTGTTCTCACAATAATAATGACTTAATATTTTCATTTGCCAATTATTCCAACCTCCATTTTCTCTTATTATTTTATAAATTTTTAATTCTGAATTTTTACACGCCGTAAAATGTGTATTCTTTCTTGTCGTAAAACATTCAGTTTGTCCAATATAATTATCTTTGATTTTTAAATCTTTGCATGTTATTTGATATATATAAATTAATTTAAAAGAATGATTATTATTAATTGATAACTGACTATTTTGGAAGGTATTAGTTATCATTTTTGTTTCTATTTTATTATTAAAATAAAAACTTTAAATTAACATATATATTATCCTATAAAATAATTTTATTATCTTTCAATCAAACAATATTAGAAAGTTTTTCAAAATTTTTGCTTATTTCATGTATCATAACTGAATTATTAAATAATATTTTATCCATTACTAATGTAACATTATCATATTTTTCTCGCGTTGGTAATAACACATCTAATATTTCTTTCTTTATTTTATTTATCTTACTCAAATCTTCTTCATATTGAGATACAATATGTGATCTTTCTATATCTTCATGTAATCCTTTTGCTCCATATTCCGATCTTTTTCTTCTTATTTGACTAATTTTTTCATATATTTCTTTTTCATTTTCAATTAAAGATTTTAATAATTCTTCAAATTTAATTATAGAATCTACATATGATTCTTTCTTTTTTTGAATAGTATCTGAATATTGTAAAATTGCAACACGTTCTTCTAACATTTCGTTTAAAACTTTCGAATGCTTTAATTGATTTTGATTTAATAAACGATAAACACCGTCTTTAATTGTTTTCATATCATTCGATATATCTTCTTCAATCTTTGTATATAATGTTTTCAAATCAAGATAAATATATAATTTCCTTACATTTTTATGTTCATAATTTTTAATAATAAAACAATCGAGTTCATCATCTTTTGTTATAGAACATAAATAATTTTTATAAAATATTGATAGTTTATATTTTATATTCTTAACACAGAACATAAAACGACTTAATTGTTTGAATATATCTTTCAAATTATCTCTATCTTCTTTACTTAAATCTTTTAATGTCAATTCACGATCATAATCTTCTTTTAATTTCTTTTCTAAATCGTCTACTTTTTCATGAGATAAATCAACATTTAATTCCTTATAAAAATCTTCAACTTCAACTTTATCTGGTTCTGCTGCATAATTACCAGCAATATCTTCTTCATTATTCATTTCCATATACTGCATTTTATGTATATTATCTCTATCTTTTACAATTAATTCATATCTGCTTGATATATATAACATAAATGAGTCGGCATTTTGAACGGAAAATACTTCAATATAAATACAATAGTCATCTAATGTGTAATATGTTTTGGCGATAAATCCTTTTGATGCAAGCAAGTCTTCTAGTTTTTTTATTGATAATGGCATTATTTTATAATTTATAACACTTTCTTAAAATAGTTTAAAAAAGTCATTCTGTTTTGTAAAAAATGAACGTAACACATATAAAAAATTACGATATGATTGACGATTTACCAACAGATGAAAATATTGTATCTGAAACCGACATGAGAATTATTGATACATTATTTAAACCATTACAAAAAAACAAAGTTAAAGAAAATAAAATTTGTTCTTTAAATAGTTTTTCTGATCCTTTATTAATTGGTTTTCTATATCTATTATTATCATTGCCTTGTTTTGATATTCACAATTTAAATATATCTTCTAATTTGTTATTAACAATTAAAACTTTTCTTATCATGATTTTATTCTGGTTAATCAAAATCATAAAAAATTATTTTTTATAAATGAAATATTAGTTTAAAGATTTGTTTTTAATATCTAAAATGAAATTCTTATTAACCTTCTTATCTTTTTCTTTCGTTTATTCTTTTTACGTTAGAAATGAAAATGATGACACTTACAACATGTTTCTTAATTTTAAGAACAAGTATAATAAAACGTATGATAGTATTCACAGCCATGAATATAGATACGCAGTATTTTTAGAAAATTTAGATATCATTAATGACCATAATACCAATAATAATGATTGGAAGATGGATATTAATAGTTTCGCTGACTTGACACGTGATGAATTTGCAAATACATATATTAACGGATTTAAAATGCCTAATTTAGATAAACAAGCTTTTATGGTTAATGACTATTTCGAAACCGTTTCAAAAGATTTACCTGACTCTTTGGACTGGGTAGAAAAAGGAGCAGTTACACCTGTAAAAGATCAAGCACAATGTGGTTCATGTTGGGCTTTTTCTACTGTTGGTTCATTAGAAGGAGCATATTTTCTTTCGTCTGGTAAACTTGTTTCATTTTCTGAACAAGAATTAGTTGATTGTTCATCTTCATATGGAAATCAAGCCTGTAACGGAGGTTTAATGGATGATGCTTTTAAATATATAATAGATAAAGGTATTTGTCTTGAAAAAGATTATTCATATAAAGCAGTTGAGGGTTCATGTAAAAAGTGTAATTCTGTTTTTAAGATTAAATCATTTGTAGATATTACACCTAATAATGAATCTGTATTAGCACAAGCAGTATATAATCAACCAGTTTCTATTGCTATTGAAGCAGACCGTTCTGTTTTTCAATTTTATTCATCTGGTGTTTTAACTTCTTCTGAATGTGGAATAAATTTAGATCATGGTGTAACACTTGTTGGATTTGGTGTTGATTCAAATACTGGTAAAAAGTTTTGGAAAGTTAAAAATTCATGGGGTTCTTCATGGGGTGAAAATGGATACATAAGATTAGAAAAAGATATTGAAAACAAGGCAGGCATGTGTGGACTGACATTAATGGCTTCTTATCCAGTTGTTTAAGTATAAATTTATTTTTATAACAATATGTTATAAAAATATAAATAATGTAACAATATAGTTTCTAAATAATGTATTTATCGTCTTTTATATAAAATCATTAATTTTCCAACAAATTTAATATAGTTTCTAAATAGTACTTTGAAATTATTTCTTCTAGCAAAATATCTTTTTCCTAATTCGAAATATTTATCGTAATATTCTTGTTCGAATTCTCTTATGTTTCCATATGGATTTTTTATTTTATCTTCTAAAGTTTCTTTAAATACTTCCATTAAATATCGTCCATGTGGATAATAATTAAATGCTTTACGCACACACACAGTATCAAGAAGTAAAATTACATATATTTCATATACCATTCGCATGTTTGTTCCAATATTATTTATAACACAGCCTGATATCTGATTTTGTTGTATATCTCTTATATATTCAAGACATCCTATCGGTGGGTAATTTTTATTTTTAAATAGTTCCATGTTTTTGATCATGTCTAAATATTCATTTTCACTGAATAAACCATAAAATTTACCGGTGTAAACTGTTTGTTCTAAATATCCATCTAAACTTAAATATTTAGCTATATTATGATTGTCTTCTTTAATTTCACTTACATAATTAAAAGTGTCAAAACCTAACTTGATTTTATCATAAACTTTTGTTCTTTTTATGATATTAGCGTATTCAATTTCATCATCAGAATATGCATTCATTCTTAATTTTGATATCATCTACAAAAATTTTATAATTTAAAATTATAAAATCAATTTTTATTTGTTTGTTAAATCATAAATACATATAAATAAAATCAAATAAAATGTTATTGATATCCCAAGAGTATATGCTAATAATAATAAAATAGATAGTTCTTTTTTAGTAAAAAATGTATTTTCTAGTTTTATTTCTTCCATTATAAAGAATGGTTGTGTTAAATATAATAATAAGAATACACAAATAGGTATTGTTATAAATATTATAGTATTAATATCTATTTTTGTAGGTAGAGATAAAATACTTTTATCTTCTACATTTTCAACTTGTACTGATTGAGGTTTCATGCTTTCGGTTGTTTTTGTTATTATTCCGTTTACTTTACTCTTTAATGAATTCAAATTGTTAATTATGTCATCATCTGAAATTGTCATTTTAAATGTATCATTATTTTTTTAGATTATTTAAAATATTAAATATTTTTTATGATTAAATAATTTTAACCATTCGTCTTTTATAATCGACCAATCTTGTTTTAAAGCCCATTCGTATCCTTTTTTTATTGTTTCTTCTTTTAATTTTTCATTATTCATTATATTTATTACTTCTATCGCCATTTCATCATTGCTTAAATCATTAGATAATAATATACCATGATTTCCAACTGTTGTATTTAAAGAACCTATATCTGTTGCAATTGTTACGCACCCAGCCATTTGAGATTCCAATGCACTTATACAATATGTTTCATGAAATGTTGTCGGATAAAACCAATATTCACTCTTTTTTAATTCTTCAATTATTGTATCGTTATGAACTTTACCGTGAAAATAAATATATGGAATATCTCTTATACTTTCAATATATTCTTCTTTTACTATTGTATCTCTAAAAACATGTAATTCTGCATCTGGAAATTCATTATGTATTAAATTAAATATAGATACCATACGTTCTATACCTCTATTAAGACACGATATCCATACAAATCTATTTTTTATTTTTTTTGATAAATCAAGTGGTTTAAAATTTTGAGTAGTTATACCATTTCCTATTATTTTTATTTTATTATTTGGTACTTTATTATAACAATGTTGAAAAAATAATTTATGCCAATCACTTAGTAATATTATTTTATCTATTTTATCTAATACATTGTATAATAATTCTCTTCCATTATTATCAAATGAATAATTTTGAAAATATCCAAGAATATTAACATCATGAATCCATAAATACGTTTTTTTAGGATTGAGATGACAATACGTAAAATAATTTATATATCTTGATATTATTAATATATCTATCTTTACATCAACCAAATTTGTATAATTTATATACGTAAATTCATTATATAAAGTTGTTGGATCATCTCTTAATGTTACGATATATATTTTATATTGTTTACATAATTCTGTTGAAAGTTTCACAATAGATATCTCAGTGCCATAAAAATCTGTTAGAAATGATGTATAACCTATATAAATGCATAATGTTTTCATTTTATATTAGTTTACTTCCTTTTAAAATGATAATTATTATTAATAATAATATAAATGATATATACATCATAAATTGTTTATTATAACATTGATATATATAATTATCATATAATTCGTCTGGTAAATCATCTATGTCTGTGTCATTCAAAATGTATTTATTTATATCTTGTAATGTACCTGGTTCTACAATAATACGAGACCTTAAACCTTCTGTTGAAATATAACTATGATTATTGTAAGGTAAATTCAAATATTTAGTTGCAAAATCATTATTATAATTAAAACCATGTCCAGTTGAAGCATTTAAAAATCCAAAAATATTTAGGATATATGAAGAAAAATAATTTTTATGTAAATATATGAACATATCTGCATTTTTTTCATTTCCTCTAACATTTAAAATTCTTTTTTTATATTTATCAAATGATTCTTTATTTTCAAAGATATCGAATACTTGAATCAATCTTCTATGTTCAAGTTTTTCACTAAAAATACCTCTATGTAAAATGTTTGATTTAAAAAACAATATATCTCCTGGTTCCATTATTATTTTTTTCGAATTAAAAAATAGTGGAATAGTTTCAATTAAATCATATTTATGTTTATCAGATGATTTAGGTATTAGTTCCATTATAGTTTTATCAAAATATGTTAAACATGTATATAGCGGAAATTCTATTTCATTATTTATACATACAATGTCTCTATGTAAAGAACCGGCATCAGAAGAATTATTATTATCACTAACTCTATATTTTACATATTTTAATTGATAATTTAATTTTGAATTGACTTTTTGAAGCATATTTTCAATAAAATTTTGAATTCTAATATAATCGACTTTATTTTCTTTTATACAATTTACTCCTTCATTTATTTCTTCCGTTGAAAGAATATTTTTAAATAACATATAACCATCATCCATTTATATATAAAATATTTTTTTAGTTTTTAACTGAAAAAATATATTTTTCTTCTAATATTCTTCTTCTAATTGTTCTTCTTCATCTTCTTCTTCGCTTTCATCATCACTGTCTTTCATCATATCACTAATTACATCTTCAACATTTTTTGCATATAAATTGGTAGTATTTATTTGTTCAGTTAAGCTTTTCTTTTCAATTGGTTTAATAGGAATTTCTTCTTTCTTCTTTTCAATTGATTTAATAGGAATTTCTTCTTTCTTCTTTTCAATTGGTTTAATAGGAATTTCTTCTTTCTTCTTTTCAATTGGTTTAATAGGAATTTCTTCTTTCTTCTTTTCAATTGATTTAATAGGCATTTCTTCTAATTCATATTTAAAACCATATTTTTCACACTCACTAATATCATCGTTAGTTAAAGGTTTATATTCATCATTTTTATAAGTTCCAATTACTACCTTATCTTTACTTGATTTAAAAACTAGTTTAGATTCCTTATGCCACCATTTGTTTAACTCTTTATTTAATTTTATAATTCTATCAGGTGATTTAGAATCTATTTTTGGTAGTTTAGGTTTTTTATCTTTTTGTCCTTCTTCCTCAAATTTTGAGTGTTTACTACAAAACTGTGTACCATTCTTAGTAGATTTATTACAATTTTCTCCTTGTTGTTTACCTTTTATAAATTTATAAATACATTTTATATCGTCATCTCCTCCATTAACGGATGATTTTTCAGAAACAGTTTTAGAACTCTTTTTTGATTGTTTTACAACTCCATCGAATTTACCAGTCCATAAATTTTTAAGCTCTTCAATATCGATATTAAATTTTTTAGATATCAATAAATTATATTCATTAATAGTATTATTTATACTACTTTCTATGTTAGATAATAATTTATTCATCTATAATTTAAAATAGAATTTAAAAAATTAAAATCAATTTTTTTTATTTTCAAGTATACATTTAATTATATCAGGTTTATTGTATCTTTTTATACTTTGACCTTTATATACGTCTAAACTCATACTAATTGCTTTATCTAATAATTCAGGTTTAGATAATTTTTTTAATTCTATATACTCTTCATCTTCAATTTTTTTCAATTCTTTTTTCTTATCTTCTTTTTCTTTCATTTTCATTTCTTCTTTTAATTTTTTCTTTTCTTCTTTCTTCTTTTTTTTCATTTCTTCTTTTAATTTTTTCTTTTCTTTTTTCCCTTCATTTTGATTTTCTTTCTCTTTTTCTTCTTCTTCTTCCTCACTTTCTGCCTCTTCTTCTTTTTCTTCTTCCTCTTCTTCTTCCTCTTTTTCCTTTTCTTCTTCCTCGCTTTCTTCTTCTTCCTCACTTTCTGCATCTTCTTGTCCACTTTCTTCTTTTTCCTTTTCTTTTTCTTCTTCCTTGCTTTCTGTCTCTTCTTTCTCACTTTCTGCATCTTCTTCATCACTTTCTTCTTTTTTTTCTTTCTCTTTTTCTTCTTTCTCTTTTTCCTTTTCTTTTTCTTCTTCCTCATTTTCTTTTTCTTCTTCTTCCTCATTTTCTTTTTCTTCTTCTTCCTCACTTTCTTCTTTTTCACTTTCTTTTTCATTTTCTTCCTCTTTTTCATTTTTATCTTTATAATTTTTATAATTATCTTCATATTCATTATTATCATAATCATCATATTCAGAATCATCATATTCAGAATCATCATATTCAGAATCATCATTTTCATTTTCATCTTCATTTTCATCGTATATATAATCTTCATCATCTTCATTAAAAATATCTTTTTCCGTAATAACAATATTTATGTTATCATCATTATCAATTAAAGGATCAAAACCGTATTGAATAAATAATGATATTAATATATTAGTTATTTTTATTTTATAATTTTCACTTTCAATAGCATAAGTTATATTAGCACTTCCTTCTTCCGAAATACATTCAGCGATTTCATTAATTTGAGATAAACTATACACACAACCAATATATTTATCTTTTAATTGGGTACGTTTTGGTGTATAACAATATGTTTCATCTAAATTTGGAAATATATTATATTTATACATACAACTTTCAAAAATTTTTTCTAAACTTGTCATTTATAAAAATTAAATATTTTTATAAATCTAATTTTAAAATTTATATTTATTTAAAATAAAATGGATTCAAGATCATCGCCTTATAAAACTTTGAAATCAACATATGTTACACCTGCTCCATATGATGAACCAACTATCAATATTCCTTCTTTTCAATATAAAGAAAATTATAACAACAAAATTATTGAGCATTATAATAATAGAAATCCTAGTGTATGGGGTCCTCCTTTTTGGTTTACTTTACATAATGGTGCATTGAATTATCCATCTCTCGCAAATCCTTTATGTATCGAGAGAATGAAAAATTTTATTATTGGTATTCCTGTAATGTTACCATGTGAAACATGTAAAGAACATGCTACATCATATATTGAGAAAAATAAAGAATATTTAGATTATACATGTTCTAGTCGTGATAATTTATTTAAATTTTTTGTCGATTTTCATAATTATGTTAACATTAGACAAAATAAACCAGTTATGAGTTATGATGATGCATATAAATTATATGATAAATAAATAAAATATTGTAATTAATAAAAATAATGAAATCACAATCACGTAAAAGAATAAAAATAATGAAATCACGTAAAAGAAGTAATAATAAAAGAATAAAAAGAATAAAAAGTATTAAAAGAAGAAGTACTAGAAAAGTAAAAAGACAATACCACAAAAAAAATGATGGAGGTTTTTTTGGAAGTTTTTTTGGAAGTTTTTTTGGAAGTTTTTTTGGAAGTTTTTTTGGAAGTCCAGAAGAACCTCCTAAAGAAATGACTGAAGATGAGTTTATAAATCAATGGTCTATACGTGAAGATAATATATTTCAAAAAAAATTTACAAAAGAACAATATAAATTATATCAAACAATATTTAATGATTTATTAGTAGAAAACAAAATATCAAAAGCAAAAAAAGAAGAAGAAGAAGAAGAAAAAGAAATTAGACGAACTCAAATTGGATATCTTCAAGCTATTTATCATTGGTGTAACATCACAAATAATTACCTTCTGTTTGAAATGGATAATGACAAAATTAAAGAATTTATTAAAAAGAAGTATTGTGACTTTATTTTGAAAAAATATAAAGGGTAATTCTTTACCAAGTTGTAAATTTTATTTTAAATTCGTCAATTTCGTATATCAATAATTTTACTTCTACAAGATAAATTCCATATACCAAATTTTTGTTATTATCAAAGATTTTTCAATAATAACTTTAAAATTTTCAATATATCTTCGGTTGAAGGATAAAATTTAGAATTTATTTGAGATATTAAAGAAATGGAAATTGTTCTGTTTGTTGGAAGTTTAATAAAACTGATTCAAATCTTAAAAACAGAGCTTCTAATCTTATCGATGTTTATATGAAATATATTATAGAAGAGAATAAGAACTTTATAAAAGAAATGAAATGATTATAAAAAAAAATATATTTTTTATTGTTTTAAATAAAAATGTTTGAAGATATATTTAAATTCTTTACGAAAGAAAATTATAAAAGTGGTAAAATGATGGCTCCTAAACCTAATTTAGGTGATTGTGTAAACACAGGAGAGTGGAAAAATCCGTCTATGGTAGATGATTGTGTTAAGTGTGTAGAAAATCCCGGTTATTATGGTGAAAATCAATTTTATTGTGGTGGTAAATGTATGTCAGAATATGATACAGCACAACGTTGTTCAACAAAATCATTAGTTGCAAAAACAATAGGTCAATGTTCAGCACCATGTGTTCAAGTAGCAGCACCATCATTAGGTGGATGTTCAGATAAATTTGATTGTGGAAATGGAATGGTGTGTATAAGAGGTGCATGTGTTCCACAAACAAATGAAAAATATGGAGATTATGATTATGCATTGAATATGGCATCAACAAAATATGGATTTTATGGTAAAGATAAATTACATATTGGAGTATTATGAATCTACAAAGTCTTGATTATATAATAATAATTTTTATATTTGAAAATTAAATATAAAAATAAATGAAATTTAGTCCTTATAAAGCCATTTATAAAAAACCATTTCAAGATCATATATATCAAATGTATATTCAGATTGTGGTTCTTTAACATATTTTATATATACTTCAATAAGATTAGAAGCTCTGTTTTTAAGATTTGAATCAGTTTTATTAAATTTCCAACAAACAGAACAGTTTCCATGAATGTCATTTTCTTTAATATCTTGTTCTTTCTTTCCATTAGATTTAACAAAATATGAATGTTTACATTTCTTATGAAATGCTTGTGTTTCACTCAATTTTAATTCTTTAAATAATTCTAATCTCATGTTTTGTAATTCTTTTTGACTATAAGGTCTAGTAGGTTCAATATAAACAGAATTTAGTATTGATGATGCCATTTATTTAGTAAATTTAAATGTTTAAATATCTTTATTTATAATAAATGAAAAGAAGTAAGAAATATTATTTCAATAACAATAGTCCTAAAAAATCATTTGATGTTTATATTGATAAAAATCCAAACGACACAATACCTATCAAATATAAAACATTAGATGATGTTAAACGAACTATTAATAAATTAGAAAGACTTTTCAAAACTAAGAAATATTCACATAAAAGAATATGGCAAGTTGGTATGATAATGTACGTTAGATTAAAGGTATTAAAAGATAAAAAACCAAAAGAATATATATTATCTAAAAAATATTTTAATTTCTTGAAATCAAGAACACAAGAAAAAACATTCGAAGAACGTAAAAAACTTAAGTTTACATTACACTAAATCTACAATCAACAGAAAAAATTAAAATTAAGACACAAGCTATAATTGAAATAATCAAAAATGATATCAATGGATCAACTTTATAACCAAATATATTTATTGATTCTAGTTTTTGACCATTAATAACTACAAACAGAATTACAGATGAGAATATTATATGAACTATCTATAAAATTATATTTAAATTCATTAATGTTTCGTGCGAAAAAGGTGAATATTTCATTTTTATTACTATAAATATTTTTTATTTTTCTAAATATTATTTGAAAATGTTATGATAGTTTCATATGTTTCTATTGCCGCAATAACAGTCCCTTTTTGTTGATATGTATTTGCATCTTTCTTATCTGTGTGAAGAAGTGTTATTACAATTGGTAGATCGATACAACTATATGTACTTGCTGATTTTGAGACATCAACTCTATTAATAATTGCAGTTAGTGGACCTTCTGCTATTGCTGTATATCCATGAACATCAACATTTAATTTTTCAGTTAAGCATCGAGTTTGTAAAGAAACCCATTTTATAGTTCTTAATTCTTCTGCTGTTCCTATACTATTACCGTCAATATTTGTTACAACAATTAAATATCTTGATTCTTTATTTAAGAGACAATAAATTTTACAAGCATATAAACTACATTTACCTTGATTTTTAATCTTTCTCATAGTAGGATTATTAAAATAATTTGTAAAAAGATCGTATATGTAATCTTTTTCAGGTTCATAACCTCCATCTAACATTTCTCCATATTGTGACATTTTTTTTTTATATCCAAGTGTTTAAATAAAATATTTTATGGAATTGAAAAATATGGAATATTCAAAAGAAAAATTTTATTCTGCTTTCTACATTAGTAGAACAAATAAAAAAAAGTATTATTTCATTACAAAGTTAAAGGATTTTCTTTTCTTCTTTCTTTCTAAACTTTGAAAGAAAAAAATAAAAGAAAATATTTATTTATATAAAAAAATGGACGATAAACAGATAACTCCTGATGATTGGACTCTTGATTGGACATCATCTTCTTCTCCAACAAATTCATTAGAAGATCAACATACTTTTGATTTTACAAATTCAAGTGTGCAAATACCAATAAAATCATATAGTTTAAATGAAGATTTTAAAAATGAAATATTAAAAAATTTAAAAGAAAGAGAAATTGTTTGTCAAGAAAATTTAAATTTATTATATGAAAAAACAATATATGTTTCTTTTATAGAATTAATTTATAGTTTATTATTGATGACTGAAAAATTTGAAAAACAAATAAGTGATAGTGATTTCATAATGTGTATTCCTTATGTATACGGTTCAGCAGATATTGTACAAAAATCAAATTATTGGATTTCAATAATAGTTTATCATTTACTAAAAAAAAAACCTAACCAAATTATTTATATCGCAAATAGAGAAGAAGAAGAAGAAGAAGAAGAAGAAGAAGAAAAAACCAGTTTACCAGTTTTACTTTGTGATGATGCTAGTTATTCAGGTACGCAAATGTGTGAAACTTTGTCTGACAATTTTTTAAAGAAGAGGGAAGTGCACCTAATAATACCTTATATATGTACGAGAGCTTTAGAAAATATTTGTGATAATAAAATTACAACAACCCATATACATTTTCATGAAAATTTCCCACTTATACATTTCAAAGGAATCAAAGATGAAGATTCGTCCTTTCCATCATTATTTTTTGAACATAAATTTCCTGATACACGTTCATCATATCATTATTTACTAATGTTTGGATATCAAATAGATGATACTGAAGAAGAAATTTTATTAAATTGTTTCAAAAATAATGAAAATACAAATAAAAAAGTTAAAAACTTTATGAATACAAAACCATTTAAAACTATTAACAAGATAACCGGTGAAAATTCAGTGGCTAATGATGTTGTATGTCCTTATTATAATGAAGCCGTTGTTGATGAAGACTACATTAATTTTGACACAAAAACATTTTTAGATTTTATTGAAAAATTTACAGAATTAATTTATAATCAACAACGTAAAGAAAAAATTGAAAAAATTGAATTAATTGAATCAATGAAAAAATTCGAAAAAAATTATCTTTCATCATATAATAAGGAGATGAAAAGGGAAGGAGAGAGAGAAGTAGAGAGGAAAGGGGAAGGAGAGAGAGAAGTAGAGAGTACTGATGTTCGCTCACCTGAACGAAAAAAACAACGAATTTCAGATGGCAAAAAACGTTCATCTAGAAACAAACGTTCATTTAACAAACGTTCATTTAACAAACGTTCATCTAGAAAAAACCTTTCATCTAGAAACAAACGTTCATTTAACAAACGTTCATCTAGAAAAAACCTTTCATCTAGAAAAAACCTTTCATATAGAAAAAACCTTTCATATAGAAAAAACCTTTCATCTAGAAACAAACTTTCATATAGAAAGCATTCTAGAAAGCATTCTGGACAGGGAAGAAAAAGAAATTAAAAAAATAATTTAAATGATGAGAAATTTGGAATAAGTTTTTTTTAAATTTAAACAATGTAAAATCTAAATAAAACATAGTTAGTATATTTCTTGCGTAAAATACAAATTTACTTACAATCCATATTTCATTTTATTTTCTTCCGATACAAAAGATATTAAATATGAATAAGCCGTTTCAGGACATTTTAATTCTTTTAATTTTATTATAAATCCTAAATTCATTAAAGTAAAATTTGGTCTTTCTTCTTTTAATTTTATTTTAAACTTGTTATCAATTAGTTTACTCATTCCAAAATCAATTATATATATCTTGTCGTTCTTTAACATATAATTTAATATATTTGAATCACCATGAAATACATTCGCTTCATCTAGTTTTATAAATATATCCATTAACTGTTTCTGTTGAGATTCTGTCAAATCACCTCTTTGTCTTTTCATCACATCAAATAAATGTTCATCCATTTTTTCCATCACTATATAATTAGAAACCGTATCTACATCTATAACCTTTGGACTTATACCTTTTTCTGATGATTTCTTTTGCAATTCTGCTTCTTTCTTTATATTTTCAATCGATTTTCTTTTATTGAAAGTTTTCATTGCATATTCTAAACCAGTTCTTTTATCTTTTACAAGATATGTTATTCCTTCCTTTCCTTTTTCTCCTAATTGTTCTATTATTTCATATCTATCTATTTTATTAGTTTTATATTCTTCATATTCTTTAAAACATTTTATTATTTCATTTATTAATTCATTCTTTGTTTTATATTTTTCTTCATTTATTTCTATTTCTTTTCCTATTTGTTTTAATTCATCGAAACTTTTATTTTTTAGAAATGAAAAATTCATAGTTTTTAATTTATATAACTTATTTTATTTATATTAATAAAAATGTTGTTATCATGTTTATTTTTAAAAAATTGCACCAGTGATTTAAACAAACTTAAAGAAAATTTTAGAAATTTTAGAAATTATGATTATGATTATTTATCTGCTTATTTACTATTTATTTTCGCCATTATATTCTTTTTTCTTGAATTAATTATATTCATATATGCAATAATTATTACAAAAAATTGTTCTAAAAATAATCATGAATTACTTATTAATTCTGTGTTATCTATTACTTTTACAACTCCTTTTGTATTTTTTAATATATTATCTAATCCTTGTACTAAAAATATTTTTAATAAAAAAGAAATTTAAAAAATGAATTTCATTTTATATATAAATATTAAATATAAAATGCCTAAATCTAATAACATTAATAAGAAATCAAGAAAGAGTAAAAAATATGTATTTACTCTATGTAATATTAATACTGAAAAAATTGACCAAAAATATGGTATTACTATCATATCTAATATTTTTACTAATGAAAAACCACCAGATAATACTACTAAAATCGCTGAACTATCTGATTTAAATTCAAATACTTCATGTAATATTGTTTCTTTTCTTGATGAAACTAAACGTGTTTATCAATGTACTGTTTCTATTATCGACTTTACAACAGGTAAAGATACAGAATTTTTAAAATACTCTTGTTATTGGTGCAGACATCCTTTCGATTCTAGACCTATTGGATGTCCTATCAAATTTATATCTAATAAAGCAGTTAAAAAATATTATTCCGAAGTTAGTAAAGATAATTATACTATCAAAGAAAATATTACCAATTACAAAAAAAATATGTTAGATACTCAAAAATCATTTGTTTTTATCCCTCTTAACAATT
>Ga0315906_10005427_pt1 | contig 16050 bp, 15 predicted proteins | sample LakEriMetagenome_4_FD_203526 | JGI IMG/M metagenome (GOLD analysis project Ga0315906, IMG submission 203526) | Freshwater fungal communities from buoy surface, Lake Erie, Ohio, United States - Buoy 2 MA122 | ecosystem: Environmental > Aquatic > Freshwater > Lake > Lake biofilm | place: USA...
GTCAATGTAATGCTGCGACTTATCGCAGCTGCAGGAGCATAGGTAGCGTTGCCAGCTTGGTTTGCAACCACAGTACATGTTCCTGCACTGACCATCGTTAAGGTAAAGCCAGAGACTGTGCAGACCCCAGTAGTCGATGAGGTAATTACCGGAACTAATCCGCTAGAGGCGGTAGCAGTTAAGGTGTAAGGAAAGGCTGTTGAGAGCAAAGCAGCAGGGGGTGCAAAGGTGATTGTTTGTGCTGTTTTTGCTCTGTTTACAATTACTCCATTTAATGTGAATTTACCTACACTTGCATAACGTGAGTAGCCGGTATCTAGTGGATTAAGTGCACCAGTACCCCGAATAATTAAATAATAAGTTCCGGGATCTAACATTTGGTCACTCAGTGCAGCATTTACGCCTGCAGGTTGTCCATTCAAATTGCGAGTCACTAAAGGATTGTTTGAAGCTAAAGTTGCGCCGTTGGACCCCTTGAGTATGAGTTCAATATCAAGGTTTGGGTACTTTTCGGTTGCAGTGACGGTTGCCGATAGTTTAATAGGGCCATCAGCGGTAATTTTGAACCAATCCTCGTCTTCATTTGCGCCGACGTAGCCCAAAATTGAAAAATTCTTGGAAGTAACTAGGTAGGAATTTGCTGGTTCGTTTCCATAATCATCCACCATTAAAGGGATGTTATTTTCAGAAATTACTAAGAAATCATCACGGCAGGAAGGTGACTCCGTGCAATCTGAAGGGAATATCCACTCTGAATTTGCTCGCTGTGTCCAAGATGTTACCTGTCCACTTCGATTTTCATTTTTACTCCATTGAGAGATGGACTTGTTGTAAGAAGTTCCCATGATAGGAGCCCAAATCCCATTGGCATGACCTGGATAATAACCTGTGGAATCATTCCCATCATGGCCTAAGCCAAGATTATGCCCAGTCTCATGAGAGACAATTCCTGCCGCATCTGCGGCTGAAACATAGTTACCACTACTAAATGAAACAAAATTAAAGTTTGGAGAATATGGATTTGTTGCGCCAAATGAAGAGAATATGTAATCAACGACCCCAACATAAGCTACTCCACCACAATTACAAACAGCACTTTGTGAATAATCATCTGAGATTACGGCGTGGGCTCCAAAGTAAACATCAGATTCCGAACTTCTAGTTAAACCAGCTAACCCAGGATCTTCAGTTGTGACATCTATATTGAATGCAGAAAAGTCCTCAGAAACTGCTCTCCAAATATCTTGAATGTAAGCATTCTCTGCGGCGGAAAAATCTGAATAATTACTGTCAAAAGACAGTCCTCGAACATCATTTCCTTTCCAATAGTCATTCCATGCACTCGAAGATGGAATTGAATACCCGTTAAAATCTAAAAAAAGTTTTCTGGTAGAACTAGGGCGGCTGTGTAATGAAATAGGAAGTGCTGAATTAGCTAATTTCTCTGTTGAATTTATAGAGATTTTTTCTAGTAACTCAACTTTTGCAATCTGTGGTGTATTCAGCTGACTCTTCATGGTAGCTTTTAATACACCGCAGCGACCAACTTCAAATTGTGGATCCTTAAAATGCAAATGAGATGATGTTAAAGAGGTCTGGACTCCTTCACAAGAACCATCTGCAATAGCTGAACCAGTGGTAAGTTTTGCAATTAGCAGAAGGAGATATATGAAACCCATCACCATAAATGGGAAAATTGCTTTGTTCAATTCCACATTTGAAAATTTCCGCTGAATCACTTTTCTCTCAATCATTTCTTGATACCGAGGGGAAAGAAGAGTTCCTCATAAAAATAGGCTTTGACGCTTCCGGGTTTTATCGAAACTTTGCCCCTAACAATACAAGAAAAGTAAAGATCAGATTTAAAGGTTTCCACCCATCGCCAGTTCAATTCTGTGTTCTCAAAAAGATTCAACTTACTTTTTCTTAATTTTTGTTCGCAATACTTTTTGGAGGATTCAGCTGCAGATTTCGCTTTTAAGTAATTTCTTTGGCTCTCAACCGAAATAATTTGAAAGTGGTGCAACTCAAGACAATTTACTTTTTCTGCTTCCATCCCATAAAAAGCTGGAGGCAAGGGAATCCCATTATCTTGAGTTGAAACGTCTTTATCTTTCCACGCATAGCAACCATTTTTCACTAAAGAGTTCACTTTTACCTTTGTTTGTTGGAGGGAGGGTTGAGCCTTTACATTATCTATTCCTAAAGAGACAAAAAAAAGGCAACAAACAATAATAAAAATAGAAGATCCCCTCCGCATGAGCATGAAGTGTACCTTCAAAATATTATTTCTTACCGTCCATGGGAGAATGACTGGTCGATGGTGGGCCCAGACGGGCTCGAACCGTCGACCCACGGATTAAAAGTCCGTTGCTCTACCGACTGAGCTATAGGCCCCACTGCACACTGCTTTTACAAAAGTTAACCGTAAATCGCTGTTGCGAGCGCAATCGTATCGGAGATTTACCTACCTATTACGCGCTCCCGGGCGGCGAAAAGTCCACTCAAAGAGCGATGTGCGACTGATATGAGGTACTCATGCGCTCTGAGTAGTCGATTTTTAGAATTTTTAGAGTCGGTCAGGCTTAGTTTTTACAGTTTTTACAGTCGGTCAAGCTTAATTTCCGCATTTTCCGCAGTCGCTCATGCATGGAACAAATACTCAGTGATGAATTTAAACCCCAGTATTAAATCTAAAGCCTGAACCAGGTGATTCAAGTATTCCTTTTTTTCGAGCATTCATAAGACGTGAGTGTATGGTTCTGATCGAAATCCCCTCAGCTTCAGCCAAAACCTTGGCCGAATTGGGCTCACCCCACGCAATTAGATCCAAATACCTCTTTGCCGCATCCTCCACCAAGGTTTCTTTCGGGCTCAAGTAGGTCTTTTGGAGCTCGATAATTTGATTGCTCAGCAAACTCCCAAGTTCAGAGGAAACTTCCTGCCGGAAACTCATAACCTCTATCGGTTTAAGTGACTTCGCCTGTTCTATCGCATTGGGGAGAACATCTTTTGATCGTTTAGATGCTGCCTGAATTTGAAAAAGAAGCAGTTGTGGGGGCTTTTTGTACTCGACCTGCTGAGAGGAAACGATGATTACCTCCAAATCAGCCCATTTGTGCCGTGTTCCGAAGAATTCCCTAACGCGGTACTTGTCGATCAGCATCTCTCACGCCTAAATTGCATATAAGCATCTTATGTGATAACCTACTCATATTCTGAATGAAGGAGGTAAAGTCGCAGAAAATCTACAACTGATCACTCTCAATGAATTTGCAGGGGGTCTTTGGAAAAGCCTTCCAGTAACAGCCAAGACTAAAGAAAACTACAAAGGCGCTTATCGCCGCTACATAGCTCCAACCTTAGGGGAGCAACCGCTTACAGAAATCACTAAAAGCCAGATCATGATGGCCATTCAGGAACTGCCACCTCAGTCCTATTACCAAACCGTCATGATGATCAGGGTCATTTACCGAGAAGCTATTGAACATGAGCTGCTCGAAACTTCTCCTGCAGCAAGTATCAAGCCAAAAAGGATCACCGTTAAGCCCCAAAAATTCTTAACGTGGGATGAAGTCAGAGGGACCCACTTTGGAAAGTATGACTCTCACATCAAGTTTCTTGCACTCCATGGTTTGCGATGGGGTGAAGCAGCTGCGCTCACCCATGAAGATATCTCTGACAATAAAGTGCATATTCAAAGAAGTATTCATGGTGCAACAAAAACTCGATCCGGGGTGCGAACCGTTCCCTACTTTGGTCACTTTAAACAGTTTCCGAAAACTCGAGTCCCAATTGCAAAGGCCTTAGAACCTTATGGCGTCACCATTCACTCATTACGAAAAAGCTATGCATATTTTCTGAAGAGCAACAATGTCCATGTGACTACAGCTGCAAAGTTCATGGGCCATAGCAATCCACTAGTTACTCTGAAAATTTACACACTAGTACTTGATGATGAGATCGACCAGATTGGTGATGACCTACGCCAAAAGCTTAATTATTAGGAGGCTCTAATGAGTAGATACTACGAAAAGCTGCCCGAAAATTTTCACCAGATGAGCGATGAAGAGATTCAAACCTGGGTTGAAAATATCTGGCAAAAGATAAACGCTGAATGTAATTTGATTGATCGGGACACTCGGCTGCAATTAAGGCAACAGGCTTACGCCATCTGGAGAAACAAGTTCCCGAATGAAAATGATGACGATGGCAAGTGTCACCTTGAGGAAATCCACTCATGGTTACTTGGTGGATCCATAAATTGACTGGTCGTGGCAAAAGAATTAGCCGAGTTTTTTGAAAAGTTACACCGCGGTCTTCAGAAAGAACTTTAACTTGCTGCAGCTGCCCGCTTTAATCTGTCGCGTATAGCTACCGCAATTCCCTCTCCTAATGGCTGAACCACGACGACCATGTGCAACCCTTTATTATCTGCTGCACGAAGCGCTGCATATAAATCTCGTGCAAACTCCTCATGAGTTGTAGGCGAAGCTAGCCGCACAACCCCCTCTGGTGTTGCAATATCGGCCATTGCAATAAACCCTTGTCCTGTGACGGGGGATTGATTTAGAACCACTCTTGCATTGGGTGCATAGTGGCTTTCTAGCGAGCCACTGACGCGGATGTCCAAGCTTTCAGAATGGTCGACCTTATTCAAGATAGTTGAGGTCAAAATCATTTCTTCAGTAATTGCTCCTGGACGTAAAATCCTTGGCGCATCAATGGTGCAATCAATAATCGTTGATTCGACGCCTACCTGACATGGCCCACCATCAAGAATTTGATCCGCATCTGCCAAATACTCACTTAATTCATCAGCTACCGCTTGGGCTGTAGTTGGAGATACATTTCCGAATCGATTTGCACTGGGCGCTGCAACACCTTTTCCGCCAACCCTCGAAAAAGCCTCTAACAATCCCAAGGCGACAGAATGATCAGGTACTCGAACACCAACGGACTCCTGTCCTCCTGTCACAAAATCACCGGCCAGTGCAGAACGCTTCAATATCAAAGTCATTGGCCCCGGCCAAAAATCACGCGCCAGAGCAATCGCATAAGCAGGCACATCCGCAGCCCAATCACCCAATGCATCCATTGATGCCACATGCACAATCAAAGGATGATCAGCAGGCCTGCCCTTTACTGAATAAATACGCCCAACGGCTGCAGCATTGCATGCATCAGCGCCTAACCCATAAACAGTTTCAGTTGGAAACGCCACCAGATTTCCAGCGAATAAATTGGAAGCAGCGTCAGCCATCGCACTAGCTGTGCAATTAGAAAGAAAGTGGCTCACTTGCTAATTCTCTCACTATTCTCAGAAATAATTCCCCACTAACCAAGTAAATAGTAGATACTTAAGGCATGAAACTTACAACACTTCGCACAGTCCTTTCCGCAGTAACAGTCGCCGCCGTTGCAGGCGTAGTCGCATTAGCGATCCCAGCAAATGGCGCAGGCACAGGAGATAACCGCTTCATCACTGTTACAGGTGTTGGCACTGTCTCTGTTGTCCCTGATGCGGTTCGCTTTAACGCAACTGTTTCAACACTTGGTTCGACAAATGCAACAGCGCTATCATCGGCATCAAAATCTGCAACCGCTGTTCGTGCGGCACTGCGCACCGCAGGGATTGCAACAAAGGACATTCGTTCAGCAAACATCTCTGTCTATCCTGAATACAACTGGACACAAGAAGCCGGCACAAAGATCACTGGCTACCGAGCATCACAATCATTTGATGTTCTTGTACGCACCGCATCAAAGGCTGGCAGCATTATTGAAGCTGTTGTAACAGCAGGTGGTGACAGTGTTCAACTTGGTGGAGTTATCCCAACAACACTTAACCCATCAGCTGCAACAGAAGATGCACGTTCAGCAGCGGTAGCAAACGCCAAGTCTAAGGCTTCTTCATATGCAAAGCTACTTGGAACATCGCTCGGAAAGGTGTTATCACTTGAAGAGCAATCTTCACCGGTGTACTCATCACCATTTCCTATGGCCAAGGCAGGAGCGGCAGATGCTGCAGCTGTCGAGATCGATCTAGGCGAACAGGATGTAACAGTTTCAATTACAGTTCGTTGGGCTCTTAACTAAACCACAGACCACTTAACAAGAAAACCACCAGAGCCTGCAAAGGCCACCTGGTGGTTTTTTGTGCTTATAAATACGGTTTGGTCAAAGACTCAATCGCAGATAAGATTGCCCAGCCTCGTACGTCCCCATCGTCTAGGGGCCTAGGACATCGCCCTTTCACGGCGGTAACACGGGTTCGAATCCCGTTGGGGGCACGCAGTACATGTAATAAAGAAAGTAAAAGTAGTAAAGGCTTTAGGGTGACATAAGTGCCACTTATGTTTATCAATTACTTAAGGCCCGGTAGCGCAGTTGGTTAGCGCGCCGCCCTGTCACGGCGGAGGTCGCGGGTTCAAGTCCCGTCCGGGTCGCAAGGATTTTGGTGTCGTATGCAAATTTATTTGTGTGCCATGCGAACTAGCAGAAAACTGTTAGCAAAATCTTTGCTGGCTTGGTAGCTCAGTTGGTACGAGCGAACGACTGAAAATCGTTAGGTCGCCGGTTCGATCCCGGCCCAAGCCACATTGATTCCTAATTTGGAAGTTTCCCTTGGGCTTTTCTCTCGAGCAATGTCGGAGCATTTCTATCTTTGTCCGAAATCTTTAAATTCCCAATTTCAAAACCCCAATTAATCGCGATCTCGGGATCTAATGGATTTATCTCAAACTCTTCAGTAGGTGAAAAGGGTGTGCTCACTAGGTAGGCAACAATCGTTTTATCCTCCAGGCTAACAAATGCATGGCCTAATCCTTCGCCAATTAAAACCGCATTTCCCGACTCTGCAGTTAATTCAATCTCAACCCACTTACCAAAGTTGCTCGAATGGGGACGAATGTCAACTACATAATCTTTAATTGAACCATTTACACAGGTGACCCACTTAGCTTGACCTCGTTGCGCAATGCTGTAATGAATTCCGCGCACAGTGCCTTGTGATGATTGAGAAATATTCGCCTGCTCTGCGCTAAATTTATGGCCTGTTGCTTTTTCGATATCAGCCAATTTAAACCATTCACGAAAAAATCCACGCTCATCCCTCCATAAAGGAGAGTGGGCTAACCAAGCACCATCAATTTCTAATGGGGTAATCTCCATTTGCTTATCCTTGCATCTTTACTGAATTTACTATCGCAGGCATAGATTTTTCGAGCACAGTTTTCCAATCGGCCATCGGGGCAATGCCTGATTTGGCCCACGAAGCGTGGCTTAGTACGGAGAAATTTGGTCGCTTGGCCGGCCTAGGAAATTGGCTAGACGAAACCGCAGTAACTCGGTGTACATCAGCATCGCATAATTTAAAAATTTCTTGGGCAAACTCAAACCACGAAGTCTGACCACTACTTGTCCCATGATAAATACCAAAGGCTGCTCTTGAACCAACAAGGTCAATAAGTTGTGCCGCAAGTTCATTGGCATTAGTTGGTTGACCCACTTGATCATTGACAACTTTTACCTCTTTGTCCGAAGAAACTGCCAAATTGCACATTGTTTTCGCAAAATTCTTACCGAACTCCGAATATAGCCAAGCAGTGCGCACAATGTAAGAACGCTCTGGATAGATAGTGCCTATGGCCAATTCTCCAGCAGCCTTGCTGTGTCCATACACAGATTGTGGATCTAATGGTGAATCCTCAGTCCATGGCTGATCGGATTGACCTGAGAAAACATAATCTGTCGATACGTGAACCAGCACAGCTGCTGCATGGGTGCTTGCTCTAGCCAGGTTCGCAACCCCAACACCATTAACCTCAAAAGCTGCATCTCTATTGCTTTCAGCCCCATCCACATCAGTCCAGGCGGCTGTGTTTATCACAACATCAGGCTTAATCTTTTCAAAGATCTGATTTACGCTCTCAGTATTTGTTATATCTAATGTGTCAGAACCAAAAGCCGCATACACAATTCCGCGTAAATCAAGCTCTCGAGTTAACGCTTTTCCCAGCTGCCCATTCGCACCAGTCACTAACCAAGTCATATCTAATTAACGCGCCTTCAATGGCTTCCACCATGATTCATTGTCTCTGTACCACTGAATTGTCTGCGCTAATCCCTGTTCAAATGTCACTTGTGGTTCATAGCCCAGTTCGTTCTTGCACTTCGACCAATCCACGCTGTATCGCAAATCATGTCCTTTGCGATCTTCCACGTATTCAATAGCAGAACTATCGGCTCCCATTGCCTGCAAAATTAAATCTGTAATTTCAAGATTCGTTAATTCGCGGCCACCACCGATGTTGTAAATCTGCCCTGCTCTGCCTTTGGTTAGAACCGCATATATCCCACGGCAATGATCATCAACATGCAGCCAGTCACGCACATTCATTCCGCTGCCATAAACAGGAATCTTCTTACCCTCAAGCAAATTAGTCACAAATAGCGGAATTAACTTTTCTGGAAAATGAAATGGCCCATAATTATTACTACATCTACTTATAACCACATCTAAACCGTGTGTCTTGTTATATGAGCGAGCCAACAGCTCGCCGCCTGCCTTACTTGCAGAATATGGAGAGTTCGGCAGCAACGGCCACTCTTCTGTCCATGAACCAGTTTCGATCGAGCCATAGACTTCATCAGTTGAAATCTGCACAAAGCGAATATCACGATCAACAGCCTTGCATCCATCCAACAATGTTTGCACTCCAACAATATTGGTCTGAACAAAATCAGCAGCACCTGCAATTGACCGATCCACATGTGATTCGGCCGCAAAATTAATTACAGCATTCACATCTACTAACAAGCTGGCTACTAGCTTTGAATCACAAATATCGCCCTGCACAAAAGAATAACCAGTCATCGATTTCGCAGAATCAAGATTTTCCTGAACCCCTGCATAGGTAAGTTTGTCTAACACCGTAACTCGCGATATTTGAGGAAAGCTCCCATCGGCAATCATGCGAACAAAATTAGAGCCGATGAAACCAGCACCTCCAGTGACAAGCACATGCATCATTTCTCCATCCAAAGTCATTCAATAACCTTAATTTACGGAGTATCATAAGCGCATGAAAGGCATAGTTCTTGCAGGCGGAACCGGTTCTAGGCTATGGCCTATAACAAAGGGAATAAGTAAGCAATTAGTCCCTGTGTATGACAAGCCACTTGTTCACTATCCGCTTGGAACATTATTTCTTGCCGGTATCAAAGACATTTTAATTATCACTACACCCGAGGACCAGTCATCATTTCAACGATTACTTATCGATGGTTCTCAATACGGTGCACGATTTGATTACGCAGTCCAAGAAAAGCCCAATGGTCTTGCCGAAGCATTCATCATCGGCGAAGAATTCATAGCAGGAGATGAAGTTGCACTTGTTCTGGGAGATAACATTTTTCATGGCGCAGGTCTAGGTCAACAACTGAGTACCTTGAATTCAATATCTGGAGCAACAATCTTTGCCTACAGAGTCTCTGATCCAGAAAGCTACGGCGTCGTTGAATTTGCTGCCGATGGCAAAGTGATTTCCATCGAAGAAAAACCCACAAACCCAAAATCCAACTACGCTGTCCCTGGATTATATTTTTATGATTCTCAAGTCTGCGACATCGCAAAACAGATTAAGCCGAGTGCCCGCGGTGAACTAGAAATTACTGCAATAAATGATCACTATCTGTCTAATAACCAACTAGAGGTCAAAATTCTAGATCGTGGTACAGCATGGCTAGATTCTGGAACCATCCAGTCCCTGCACGCGGCGGCCTCATACATTCAAGTTATCGAAGAGCGTCAGGGCAGCAAAGTCTCATGTTTGGAAGAAATTGCGTGGAGAAATAGTTGGATTTCAGACCAACAACTTATAGATATTGCCAAGAGTTATGGAAAGAATCCTTACGGTGCTTACTTAAGCAATCTGCTATCCGATAACGTTCATCCAAGCAACTTGAATAAAAGTGGGAATCCATAAATGACTGAATTAGTTGTAGCTACAGAAAGTAACTTTTCTGAAAAGTGTTATCTTGCGGTTAATCGAGATGTGGCGGCGGCGATCGAATCAGGGGCATTCACTTCAGGGTTTGATCACTTCTCTAAGCTTGGAAAATTCGAATCTAGATTACAAGTGGCAGATGTCGACTCCGAATATTTCTTAACAGAACCTTTGACAAGAATGATTTTTGGGCAAGAAATCGAGAGTGACCCGAGGGACAGTATTTTAGAAATAGGACCACTCAATAAGCCTTTGATTACTGGAAAAAAATGTAAATATTTTGATTTGTTTGATCAAAATGGGATGCAAAAGAGAGCGCTTGAGCAGAATCTGGATCCTCAAACAGTCCCACACATCGACTTTTTTGAGAAAAATGGTGATCTATCTGTGATCCACGAAAAATTTGATTCTGTTTTTAGCGCACACTGCATCGAGCATCAACCGGATTTAATCAAGCACCTAAATCAAGTTTCCAAATTGTGCAAAGCAATCGGATCCAAATATTGGGCAATAATCCCTGACAAGCGATACTGCTTTGATCACTTCTTCCCTGAGTCAAGAGTGACTGAAATAATCCAGGCACACGAAGACCAAAGAGTTGTACCTAGAAAACTCAATGTTCTAGAACATTTAGCTCTCACAACACACAACGATGCTGGTAGACATTGGCGTGGGGACCATGGAAATTTCGGTGAAGATGTAAAGTCTCGCTGGGCTGCTGGCCTACAGCACTTTAATGCGGCAAATGGTGGTTATGTTGATGTGCACTGTTGGCAGTTCACGCCAAAGGGGTTTTTTGACAGTATTAATTTACTTTTTGAACTTGGATATATTGACTTTAAATGTACGCGGTATCATGAAACTGCTATAAACGATCTAGAATTTTATGCAGTACTTGAAAAGAAGAGAGAATTTATCTAGGCGAACAGCTCCCCTAATGGAATTGTTTGGATCAAATTCATCTAGCAAAGACACTCTGTTTCCATTAATTTGCAACTTCTACTAACCATATATTAATTCGTTGCTGTCAAGGTATAAATCCTAGAACAAACAAGATTATCGTCCTTAAATTTACCTTGTATGGTCACCGTATAGTTTCCCGGTTTAGTAACGTTCTTCATCAAGATTTCAAATCCAGAATTAGACGTACCTGGTTTTTTGAAATAGGCGGCAACGTCGGGCCTCTCTACAGGTTTTTCTTTTTTGTACAACTGAATCTTTCCAATGCTATTTGCTATCACAATGGTGATTTCATCTGGAGACTCCCCCGCGAGCGCATTTGCAATCCAACCCCGTAGGTTCACATCTGATTGGGCAAGTGAGAGTGAAAAAGCCATTGGGGAAGTTTGAGTGGCTCCAGCAATACCATCCAGTGAGCAACTCCCCACAAGTGTTGCTGGGCTACTCTGATTGCCTTTCGCGCAACCAGATACCATCGCCGGTGCGGTCAAACATAGAACTATGGCGTAGATGGTCTTTTTTCTAATCATACTTCTCCCAAAGTCATTACTCAGAGGACTTTAGTTCGATCTCGAACCTTAGTCTAACCTAACAGCTCCATTAGGTGTCATCAAGTGCACAGCAACAATTCCGTATTCGCCATCATTTGTTGATGGGTCAATAAACTCTATATCTGCGCCCTTTAACCCTTGGAGAATCTCTTGCTTAAACCATGAGTCTGATAAATGATCAGTATCGGCAATCGTAATTTTCTCAATCGCAGCAACTGCCTTTCCATCTTGTGATGGATGATCGGCGGTTAACCATTGGATAAAAAATGGGAGTTCGCGAGACTCGGTAATCTCATTAACTCCAATTTGCTTCCACTTAAGATCAATGCCATCGGGGCGTGTGCGGTGACCTTCGGTTGCACTGCGCCCGAATTTCTCTTCAACCTGTGAAATATTGTCAGTTGCAAAAACCCGTCAGCCAGCCGCCACCTTCTTGTGCTCTCTTGCTAACAGCTTTACCCCAAGGAGTTTGCTCTGTTGCTGGGTGATCAAGCGGGCAGACAACTTCGATGTACTGACCATTTTGAAGAGGCAGTGTGAAGTTGCGTGTACCAAAGCGTGGGTGGACTCCGCCATCAACAAAGGTTGAACCAAGGCGTGAGCCCAGGCGTTGCACAGTGTCGGCTAATTGATCATGGGAGGTTACATAGGAGACATGGTCTAAGCGCATGGGTAAATCTTGCCCTATGAAAGGGGTGCTAATTACCACGGGTCAGGACATAGCTTTCTTGACCTTTACGTGTCAACGCAGCAAAGTAACCCGGGTGAAGCGGGGTTGGAAGATTGTCATCAGGGCATTGGCCTCTCTATTGATTGCATTAGTAGCATTTACTGCTCTGGCACTTAACTGGTTGGGCTTGGGCATCAACGAACTCAAACTCTTGCCGGCTCTTCCGAATCTATTGGGGTGCACCCAACCGCAAAGATACTTCGTGGCTTTTACATCCTCGTCTGAAGCTCGGGCACTTGGTGGGTTAATTGGGCAATATGCAGTTGTAGAAACTGATTGCACATCTTTGAAGGTATTGGATGTGGGGACTAATTTACAGCTTAAAGACTCTAATGTTTTTTTGCAGGCACAGAAGAAGTATCCAGATATTTTCTTAGGAAAAAACACTGAATGGGTAAATTCTAACTTATTTCCTGATGGCCAATTGATTGGATCAATGTGGCTAGAGGCCTATTACAAACAAACTGGGCAACAGTTAGATGGCGCAATTGCTGTTGATTTACCGCTTTTAGTAGACATGGCAGTACTTTCTGGTTTTAGTTTTGAGAATAAGACTGGAGATTTACTGTCAAATCGGAGCGACATTCTTAACTACCTGCTAAATGGTATCTATTTTGATTATCCATTGGACAACTTAAAGCGAAAAGCAATTCAGCTTGATTTGTCACGACAAATGGTTAACTCGTTTTCACAAATAGCTTCAAACAAGAAAGAAGTATTGCAGTTGTTTGCACGAACAATTTCCGAAAACCGCATCTTCATTTATAAACCTGGCATTTCAGATAGTGGCTTGTATAGGGAAAATTCACTCTTTTATAATCTTGACTCTCCTTCAGATTTGCTATTTGTTGGAGCAAATAATCTGTCTGGCAGTAAATTTGATTTTTATAATTCGTTTGATTATCAACTGACGCGTTGTAAAGATGATTCATTTCAATTCACAATAGATATCAATAACACAGCCTCACCTGGTAATAATTTTCCAGATTACGTAAATCGTCGCTTAGAGGACAACCCAACAAAAGGTGCTGGCACTCTTACCCAAGTGCTTGCAATACTTCCACGGGGCTCTTCAATTCCTACCTGGAAGGGCCCTAGTGATTGGTCCGCTGAGACCCTCGAGCTGGGTGATGGCCGAATCGTGGTAACACTGGTGGGTACAGTTCAGGCTGGGCGGAGCTACAACAATTCCTTCTTTTTACAGGGGCCAAGATCCCTAAAGCTGCTCACCTGGGGACAGAAAATTAGGCCTCACGCGAGCTCCATGCGGTGTGAGTTGCCCATAAAATAATCGTTGACCAGTCGGTGCCGTAAATTAGTTGAATCAACAAGACGAAGTATGTAGAATGGGTGTTGTTACCACCCCATTGCTCCTTGGCAGCTGGGAAGGCAGCCACCTGAGAGAGAGAGAACGTGAATAAAAAATTTATCGTGGGTCTTGGTATTTCATTACTTGCATCAACATTTACTTCCATTGCTCCGGCTAACGCAGATTATCCGGCCATCCCAGGTCTGGGGCTTGTGTTGGGTACCAGCGATACACCGATTGCTGTGGATCTAACACCGAAGTCGATTCCCGCAAATTCTAAGGTAACGACTTTGACATCAACACAAAAATCTTTAACCGCAAGCGCAGGACAGCCGGTTGTTTGTAAATTTACAAACCTTCCAAAATCTTCATATGTAGAAGCCACGGTTCGTTCTTCTAATGGCAGTGCTTCTGCTTTCCTTGGAACTGTGCGAACCGACAAAAATGGCCGATTGCAACTTCCTGCTTTTGGTTTATCAAAGCCTGGCGTTTATACCTTAACTGTTAAAGTCGGAAAAACAACTAAAACCATCAAGGTGACTGTAAAGTAACAACTTTCTTATCTAGCGCCAAGACCATTGCGGATAGCCGTAAAGGTCTTGGCGCTGATTTGTATGTCCATCAAAAAAGACCAATGATCGATGTAGTAATCATCAAGCTCTTCAGCATCTGTTGGTGATACTAAATTCCTTCCAGATATCTGCCACAGGCCCGTTAAGCCAGGTTTAACACTTAAGCGCAGTCTAAACCCCGACTGACTTTCTTCACTCTGCAATCGTGGCCTTGGGCCTACAAGGGACATATCGCCCTTAAGAACATTGACCAACTGTGGCAGCTCGTCTAGCGACCAACGGCGCAAGAATCTACCCCAAGGAACGAGAGCATCGGTATGTGGTTTCGGAGCCCACGTGTCTGGTTGATCCGCAGATATTTGGTTCAGCTGAGATTTAGAATCAATTGTTCGAACTTTATACAAGGTAAAGAGTTTTCCATCTAAGCCGACCCTTGGCTGTTTGAAAATTACTGGAGAACCATTGCTAATCCTGAACAAGACATAAAAGAATGGTCCAACGGGTAGGAGAACTACAAGAACTAACCCTGAAACACAAATGTCAAAAATGCGCTTTGAGGCTCGCATGGAACGGGATGCCTGAACCGGTTGTCTAATTAGTACTACAAGTGCCCCGAGAACAATCTGAAGGCCAACTCTTCCCTTTACCCGTGTATAAGAATCAAGATAGCCAAGAGTTATCCCTTTGCTAACGAGAAATGATGCATACTGATCGTGTTCACGCGAAAAGTCTCTACTGTTGTGCAAGAGAACAAGTGAATTAGAAAACCTTGACATGCTTTCAGATAAAGCAGAAAAGGTGTTTTCTGGTTCTAATTTCACATTCGTGAAAAGCTCTTGTAGATACTTTTTAATGAAATCCTTTTCGGTAAAAACAAATACAGGAATGTCTCGTACCTGACGACCATATAGCATCTTCAGGCTTTTTCGGCCCAATAATCTCAAGAGAATTGCAATTGGCAAGGCAAATATAAAAAACGCCCGACCTGCTTGTAAGTTAAAGACAAAGAATTCGAAGGCAAGAATCGTAAATATCTTTAGCAAATCAATGGCCGCTTTAGAATAGTGTTCAAAGCCAGAAAGTAAAATAAAAGGTGCCTTATAAGCTGGGGTGGTAAAGAAGAAGATCAATAGGAGAAAATAGGAAAGAGTTACAACAATCGAGCCTTTTCCAACAAAATAAATATCCGTTAACTTTCCAATATTTTCGATTACTAAAAATAGGATTAAGGACTCAATCGCCATAAAAATTAGATCGGCACGCGCAATTGAGTTGGTCAAAGACTTAACTTGCCGATTCATTTCAATCCCTTTTAGTCAATAAATCCAAAAACTGCAATGTGATAGTTTCCCATGAATCAAGGCAATAGTCACTTACTTCACCACTTACTTTCAGTGAATCAATGCTCTTAAGCAAATTGGTTAACTGGTCATTATTGCTCCAGAAGTGCTCCTTATGCCCACTGTTTTCCCTGTTGTATGGGTTGTCATGACTCAAAATTAGCTCCGCGTGTAATCGAGCATCAACAAGAATTGGGTTTGTTCCGCCAACGCTGTGACCATGGATATATCCCTTGGCATTTTGTAAAAGCCAATTAATTTCTGCACGATCGTAATTCTTGGGTAGGACGTGTATATCTTCATCGTACTGAGCGGCATTCAATACCCGCACCTCATACTTCTTACTCCCTGTCCCTAAGCCAACTATTAACAACTGCTCGTCCCGCCCAGAAGAGATATATCCATCAATCAACTGCAAGATTTGATTTTCATCTACAAAACGTGCGATCGCTACAAAATATCGGTTAGGTTCAAGATTTAGATTTTTATACTCGGGTTTCTTGGCTTCATTAACGTGTGGAGCATATGAAATCACAGCCACCTTTTGGCTGCTCAACTTCATATCCTCCTTAATTGCC
>Ga0315906_10005428_pt1 | contig 16044 bp, 17 predicted proteins | sample LakEriMetagenome_4_FD_203526 | JGI IMG/M metagenome (GOLD analysis project Ga0315906, IMG submission 203526) | Freshwater fungal communities from buoy surface, Lake Erie, Ohio, United States - Buoy 2 MA122 | ecosystem: Environmental > Aquatic > Freshwater > Lake > Lake biofilm | place: USA...
GACATTGTATTTTACCCTTTGGCCTCTAGCTTGAGTGCGCTTGAAGCAGCATCTTGCAGGTGTATAGTGTTCATGAGTAATACGGATGCAAGTAAATGGAGAGCTGAAAAAGGTGTAGGTTTTAGTATAAATTTTAATGATCCCATAAATTCTTCAAAAATAATAAATTATTACCTTTCTCTAGATAAGGTTGCTCTAGAAAAACTAAAATATTCTGCTGAGTACGCTGTGCGTGAATCTTTTTCGTATAAAAAAATTGTTGAACTTTTTATCAAAGATTTAAAAGAATTCCAATAAATAATGTTCTATCATTTTCTTGATAAGTCAATAACTGGAATGTTGAACAAATTTGTATTCAAAAATATAACACTATAAAAGTAAATTAATTTAAACCTGTTTAATTATAAATAATTTGTGATTGTTATATAAGTTTGAAAAGATATTTCGTCATTTTATCCATAGCTCATGATCTGATATTTTTATTATATATCTTATTTTTCACATTTAATTTTTTTATAAATCAATCTTTAAAAATAAATGGAAATTACTATTATAAAAGAAAAAAAAGGAGATTTGTATGCTATTAATTTTGATAAAATTGAATTCACAATTAAGCGTACATATTTAATTTATCCAAAAAACAATCTAGAGCGAGGTGGTCATCGTCACAAAATTACTAAACAACATCTCTTTTGTTTAAATGGTTCGTTTGATTTCACTTATTATTTTAATGATTCAATTGAATCAAAAACTTTAAATATGTCTTGTAATTACAATTCAAATATTTTCATACCCCCTGATATGTGGCATAAAATGTCAAGTTTTTCTAATGATTGCATTTTATTAGTAGTATGCTCCGAATTTTTTGATCTAAATGACTATATATATGAAAAATAAGTTAAACAATATCCAATATGAAAATTTATTAAATACCAATGAAAAATATTTCAATGAATTCAGTATAGGTTTCAATACATTCTTGAATTCTGGTCATTATATTTTGGGTGATTATGTTAAAGACTTTGAAAAAAAATTCTCTAATTATATTAGTTCAAATTATTGTTTAGGTGTTGCAAATGGATATGATGCTTTAACAATAATGTTAAAAACAACTAATATGAGAAGTGGGGGAGAAATTATTGTACCTGCTAATACTTATATTGCAACTATAAACAGTATTATTTTAGCTGGTTTTAAACCAGTACTAGTTGACCCATCAATTAATACATATAATATTGAACCTGAAAATATTTTACGATATATCACTAAAAGCACTGTTGCAATAATGTTAGTTCATCTTTATGGTAATCCATGTAAAGTTGATGATTTTTTGGATATTTGTAAATCTCATAATATTTTATTATTTGAGGATTGTGCACAAGCTCATGGTGCTGAATATAACAATTATAAAGTAGGCTCAAAATCTGAATTAAGTGCATTTAGTTTTTATCCTACCAAAAATATTGGTGCATTAGGAGACGCAGGTTGTATTACTTTTAATGACTTGAAATATTACGATAGAATTACTTCTTTAAGAAATTATGGATCAAAAGAAAAATATATATTTGATGAAATAGGTTTTAATTCAAGACTTGATGAGTTACAAGCTATGATTTTAGTCATTAAGTTAAAACATTATAATGATCTATTAAAGAAAAAGATTTCAATTGCTAATCGTTATAATTCCTATATTGATAATAATCTAATTATCAAGCCTCAAGTTAATGCACTTTCTAAACATGTTTATCATATTTATAGCATAAGATGTGAAAAAAGAGATAAGTTAAGAATTTTTTTAAATCAAAACCAAATTGGTTGGGGAAGTCATTATCCAATTCCTCCTCATCAACAAAAATCTTTAAAAAGTATTGTTAGTAAAGAATTTTATATTTCCGAATTAATTTCTAAAACTCAATTAAGTTTGCCAATTAATCCACATATGACTAATGAAGAGGTAGAATATATTATAAATGTGTTAAATTCTTTCAAGTAATGGATAAAAATGCTTTCAATATTTATATAACATTTTGTAATTCTATTTTTTTTTATTTTTTAATTTTTAAAATATAAATGAAATATTATCTTACTTATTGTGATTTCCGTTATCTAGATAGAGTGCTAGTCTTAAATGATTCAATGCTTGAATTTTTAGAATATCATGTTTTATATCTTTTGTGTTTAGATTCAACTACTTTTGAATATTTTAAGTTTAACAATGTTAAAAATATATGCCCAATTAGTATAAATGATTTCAATAATTATTATAAAATCTCAAATTCATTTGGAAATGTTAAAGAATTTTACTTTTCTTTAACACCCTCAGTATGTATTTTCGCCTTGAAATCTTTTGATATTGATCATATTATTTACGTTGATGCAGATACAATGTTCTATTCTAATACTTTAGAAATAGAAAAAGAATTGATTGGCAAATCAATAGGTATAGTAAAACATAATTACAGAAAATGGTACCATTATTTGTATTTAAGAAATTATGGTGATTATAATGTTGGGTTTAATTATTTTAAAAATAATGTTGTAGGAATGGAATGTTTGGAAAGGTGGAAATATCAATGTGATAATAAGGTTAAATTTAATGAAATAAACCTAGATTTTTTTAGTGATCAAATATATTTAAATGAATGGCCAAATTTATACAAAAATGATTTGTTAATTTTTAAAAATATAGGTCTTAATGCAGCACCTAGGATTATCAGTTACTTTGGTATAAGATATAAAAATGGCGTTTTTTATATTAGTGAAAATAAGCTAGTTTTTTTTCATTTTATTGGCTTAAAAAAAATTAAACATAACGTTTGGGATACATTCACATCTGGATTATTGATTTATCCTAATAAAGCAATGTTGAATTTGTATTCAGAATATATTTTAAAAATTGAACAATATAATTTAATTCAAAATAAAATTGATTTACATTATTCAAAAAACTTTATTAGAAAATGTTTAAGTTGGATTATATCTTTTATTTTCCCTTCTAAAATATATATAAATTAGTAATGCTACAAATAATATCAACTCCATCAAATGGAGATATAATTTTAATAAAAGTTCTGATGACTCTAGTTGAAGATGGAAAAATATTAATACAAACGATCGCCTATTCTGATAAAAAAGTCAATTCCAATAGATAAAAGTGAATCAATAAAAAAGTTGTGTGCAATTACAAAAAAAAAGACTACCTAAAATCAAAAAATGAGATCACATGAATATTAAAGAATTTTTACCGCCAATTTTAATTAGATTTGCTAAAAGACTTATAGGATTAAAAGACTCTAGAGAATACGAAAGCTATTCGAAAGCTATGCAAGTATGCATTTCAGATGCATATCAAAATATTGAGCTTTGTAATATGATAGCTGATAAAACTGTAATTTATAATGATATTTTGAAAGAAAAACCTTTTTAGTTTAAATCCAACCAACGTGTTTCTTTTAGCCGCAATTAATCAATACCTAAATGTTAATTCAACTAAAAGCATAAAAGTTTTAGATTTTGGTGGAGCTTGTGGAGCTCATTATTTTGAAATAAAACGTTTCATTCCAAACGATGTTTCATTAAAATGGTATGTTGTTGAAACTGCTCAGATGGTAAACTCTGCATTTGATAGGAAGTTAAATAGTAATGAATTGTTTTTTTTAAGTTCAGTCGAAGATATTAAAACAGAAATAGATTTTATACATAGTTCTGGTACTTTGCAGTATGTTCATAGTCCTTATGAATCAACTAATATGCTTATTAATATTAATGCGAACTGGATATTTATTAATCGAATGATTTTTAATGAAAATGACAGAGATTTGATAACAGTTCAAAAATCATTTCTTTCTTCAAACGGACGAGGAATGCTACCAAAAGGTTATACAGATAAAATCATATCATATCCACATACTACAATGTCATTCCGTAAATTTAATTCAACGATTATTAATAATGGTTATAAAGCTGAATGGATGTTTTTATAAACATCAGGAAGTTATAGTGTAAAAAATGAAAAGATTATTGGAAAAGGCATGCTTTATGTAAGGAAATGAAAGTAACAGCACCTATCCAAAAGTTCTGCTACAGTGGTTAAATTAAACTTTCTAATTATTGGTGTTGCAGCTGTTAGTTTATTTGTATTGAAAGGTAAGTATAGAGCTGTACTTATTAATTATCCAAACAGATAGGAAAAATTTATATTATTTTAATTTATGAAACAAATCATTCAAGAACTTAATAACGGTAACACAAATTTTGAAGAAGTACCTGCGCCAAACGTAAAATCTGACTATTTATTAATTGATACCCAAGGACTTAGTTTCTTTAGGTACAGAACGTATGCTGGTAGAATTTGAAAAATCCAATTTTATTCAAAAGGCAAAGCAGCAACCAAATAAAGTTAAAGTGTAATTAACAAAGTTAAGACATATGGTCTTAGGCCAACTATTTATGCAGTATAAAATAAATTAGGTCAACCATTTCCTTTAGGTTACTGTAATCTCGGCAAAGTAATAGCAATTTTCAAAGGAGTTGAAGTTTTATCAATTGGTGATCGGGTAGCTTCTAATGGGCCACATGCAGAATATGTTTGTGTCACAAAAATTTAGTGACTAAAATACCTGATGGTTATTTTTTATCATTCAAAGTATGTAGGTGATCCTATAAATGCAGTTAAAATTTTTTATGAAAAAGAAGTTGATGAAATAATAGTTTTGGATATTGATGCTAGTGTTGAAAATAGGTCTCCCGACTTCAATATGATTAAAAACTTAACAATCGAATGTAAAATGCCATTTTGTTATGGTGGAGAATTTTGCACTGTTGATGATGCCAAAAAAATAGTTCAAATATGGACTGAAAAAGTAGCATTTAGTTCATGTGTTATATATAATTTACAACTTTTTCAAGATGTTGGAGATGCTATTGGCAATCAGAGTGTTGTAGTTGTTTTGGATTACAAGAAAACGGGTATATTTGATAGATTATAAATTTTCACACACAACGGTTAAAAATCAACTGGCATTAATCTTTTTTTTGTTAAAAAAATAAATGGTCTGAATATTGGGGAGATAGTTTTAAGTTCCATCAATATTGATTGAACAATGGATGGCTATGATATAGAGGTGTCAAAAAAGGTTAGAGAGATTTTCGATTGACCTTTAACCATATTAGGAGCAGCCGGAAAATTAGATGATATAAGAGAGCTTGTAAATGAATTTAAAATCATCGCTGCAGCCGCTGGAAGCCTATTTTTTTAAGTAAAGTATAATGCAGTATTGCTTAATTATCCAACTCTCTTGGATCTAAATATTTAATGAAGAATTGTATTTTATGATTCAAAAAATTTTTAAAAACGCAATTGTACATTTTTCTAGTCAAAAAACGTTGATCAAAAGTTCAGGTAGGATTATTATAATATATAAACGTTGTGATGATTTAATGAAAACAATAAAATTGCCATTTTGTTTTCCTAGGGATTTCTATTTGGGAATACCGTTATTGAAGAGATTACTACGTTCCGAAGCTAAAGATGTAATTTATATTGAAGAGACCGGGAAGTTAGTTATAATAAGAGATGCTAATGTTTATTTAATTCAGGAATCTAATTATACTGTGCTAGGAACAATTGACGGTGACGCCCCTTTATTTAATTCACATTGTATAAATGACGGCAATATTTATTTTGGCCAATATGATCAAAATAAAAACAGAAAATCTTCGAAAATATACAAAATTGACGTACAAAATAATTTATCATTAGCTTATACTTTTCCTGTTGGTTGTATAAGACATGTCCACTCAGTCACCAACGATCTTCATATTAAAAATAGAATATGGATTACTACGGGAGATGATGATGGTGAGTGTTTTCTTTTATTCACAGACGATAATTTTAAAAATATTTCAAACATCGGAGATAAGTCACAAGATTTTAGAATAGTTAACTTAGGTTTTTCAAAAGATTATTTATTTTATGGTACGGATAATTTAAAAAAAGAAAATTTCATTTACCTACAAAATAGATCTGATGGAAAAAGAGAAAAAGTTTTGTCGATTAAACAAACTGCTTGGTTTTTGAAGCAGGACAAAAAAGGTAATGCAATCCTCGGGACAACTGTTGAACATGGGAAAGGATGCCAGGTGAATTATTGTTCTATATATTATAGTACAGATTATGGATTGACATGGTTAGAGTTGATAAGAATTCCAAAAGATATTTATCCAATGCCTCTATTCAAATGGGGAAGTGTTAGTTTCTCTAATGGTTCAGATTCTTTAAATGATATCTTTATGAATTTTGAGTCTCTAAAAGATGTTAGTGGTTATTCTTTCAATTTTGGTTTTTTGTTGAATTTTACTGAAAATGACTTAAGGAAAATAGAGGTAAAAAAGAGAGATTATTTTACAAATAATACTCATTTACAAATTGTAATATACAGACTTTTTTCAATTTACAAAAACACGAAGGATATAAGGTTTTTAAACTTGCTTTTGAAGTTAATTGACTGGATGCCTGTGTATATGATTTTACGAAGAAAAAAATTAAGAATTAAAGCTCTAAAGATGTATGAAAATATTAATAATAGCGCCGACTAATTTTCAGTCGTATGCTAATTCTCTATTTATTAAATTAATGGGACATCAAGAGGTGCAGGTGGTAGGTGTTCTAGTTCATGCTTTTAACATTTCACGGGTAAGAAACGAGTTCAAAAGAGATGGTAAAAAAATTTTTCATAAATTTTTAAATAAACTTATACTCGGTGAAAAAAAAAGTTTAGAGTATGACTTTTTTACTCCAAAAAAGTTTATGGTTCAATCGGGAATAAAGGCGGACTTGAAATTATTATGTGATTTAAATAATATTTATTACAATAAAGTTAACTCGTTTAATAGTGTTTCACTAATTGAAGATTTGAATGCGTTAAAAATTGATATTGGTGCCTTTTGTGGAGGTGGCTTGCTACGAGATAATTTCTTAAACTCGTTTTCTTTTGGTGTGTTAAATTGTCATATGGGTGTTCTGCCTAAATATCGTGGAATGGATGTTGTTGAATGGCCATTTTTAGAAAAAGATATTAATCAAGTTGGTGTAACATGTCACTTATTGGATAAAGGTTTAGATACGGGGGATATAATTGAAATAATTAAAATTAATTCAAATGAATTTGAAAACTTTATTGCACTTAGAGAGTATATGTCTGGTGTTATGCTCGAATTAATGATAAAAAACATTCTATCAATAAGTAAAGGAAATTATAAGAAGTATAAACAATCACAGTCAGATGGAAGACAATATTTCGTTATGCATCCAATACTAAAAAAAATTGCTGAAAAAATATATAGTAAATGAAAATACTATCACAAAATTTAAAAACGGGTAAGACTCATATTTTAGATATTCCGTCCCCAACTTATAATTCAAATAAAATCAGGGTATCAAATGTATATAGTCTTATTAGTACTGGTACAGAATCCTCAATTGTGAATTTTGGAAAAGCTGGTTGGATTGATAAAGCAATACAGCAACCAGATAAAGTTAAAGATGTAATAAATAAAGTTAAATCAACCGGATTATTAGCCACCATCAAGGCTATTAAAAATAAATTGGATTTTCCGATGGTTATGGGCTATTCTGCTGTAGGTTTCGTATCAAAAGATAGTGAAAAGTACAATTTATCAAAAGGTGATAGAGTTTTTACAAATTCATGCCACCAAGAAGAAGCTTTGATAGACTTCAATATGTGTGTAGAGATACCTGAAAAACTGGATTTTAAATCCGCTACTTTTGGAGCTATTGGGGGCATTGCAATGCAAAGTTTTAAATGTATTCCTGAAGGATCAAAATTTGTTGTTTTGATTGGTTTGGGTTTATTAGGTCAAATAACATTAAGAATTCTAATTGCTAAAGGATATAAATGTATAGTTTTTGATTTAGATTTAAAGAAAATAGAATTAGCGGAAAAGTACGGTGCTATAGGTGTTCACGGCAATTTAACCGAAATAGTGTTACATCAAACTAAAGGCATAGGGGCTGACGCAACTATAATTGCTGCTGCGTCTAGATCTAGTAATATTGTCAATGAAGCAACAAACTATACCAAAAGAAAAGGAAAAATAATTTCTTCGGGTGTAATTGGTTTAAATTTAATAAGAGATAATTTTTTTAAAAAACAAATTGAATTGGTTGTATCGAATTCAAGTGGTGATAAAAACCATAGGAGCGAAGGAAGTTCTTATGAAAATATTAAACATTTTTTTGATTTATTATCGTCAAATAAAATAAATGTACTTGATCTAATTTCTGAAGAGACTAGTTTAGAAGAAACGAATAAAATCTATTCATATCCAATTGATTCTTTATTTTTTTCCAAATTAATTAAATACGACAATCCAATCATAAATTCCAGTCAGACATTTTTAAAAGTAAAAGATTTAAAAATTAAATCTAAGATTAAAGTTGGACTTATTGGGGCTGGCAATTTTGCTATTTCAACTTTAATACCGACTATTAACAAATCTAAAGAAGGTTATGTTTCATCACTGCTAGGAAGAGAGGGGTTGTCCTTGTTTGTTGCTCAAAATAAGTATAATATAGATTTAATCACTACCGATGATTTAGAATTTTATAAAAGTATCGATGTTGTTTGTGTTACTTCCCCTCATCAAACACATTTTAAATTTTTAAAAAAATCAATCAATTTATTATTGCCAGTTTGGATTGAGAAACCTCTAGTAATTTCGAATGAACAGTTAGTTGATGCTAGAAAATTAATGTTGGCAAATAAATCAATTTATGCTGTTGGATATAATAGATCTGCAGCGCCATGGACTAATTTTATTATGAAGAAAATAAGTGGCCAAAAAGTTAACATTGAAATGATAATTAATGCAGGAAGGCTTCCGAATACTCATTGGCTTTTGGATGAGGATGTTTGTGGAGGAAGAATTATTGGCGAATTTTGTCATTTTGTTGATCTTTCTTTAACACTATTAAATTACACTGAATTAGTCAATGTTGAGTGTGTTAAGCGAGATAAGTACTTTCAAGATACTGGAGATTTTATTTTAAATTTTAAAGATGGATCAATTGTATTTATTAAGTACCGGTATGATTTTCCACCAGATATGCCAAAAGAAAAAATAATAGTTGATATTAATGGAATCAAGTATACAAATTATAATTGGAAAAAATTTTCTGGGATAAATTTTTGCAAAAAAGGCAAAGGTCATGATCAGGCAATTCGGTCCTTTTTAAGTAAAGTTAAAAACCATAGTATCACTACAGAAAAAGAGATAGATAATATTTGTTTTTCTACATATACTGCGATTAGACTTCAAAAAATGTTGAAGGGAGATAAAATTAGAATTCAAGATGAATATAATAGAGATATTTTAGAAAAACTAATTGATTAACTGCAACTTTTGCATCCCTTAAAAGTATTGTTCAGGGCGTATGGGTAAAAGTTTAAACTACAAATTCTTTAAAATATGAATTTTAAAATAGTGGATTTAATTATTTTTAATAAATGGTTGTCAAAACCTTTTAAAAAAATAGAGTATGATATTGATTATAAATTTAAAAACATTATATATAAAGAAGTTAAGTATTCTAATATTATTTTAGAATTAGGTGGAGCTTCTAGACCAATGTTACATAAAGAAGATGAAAGATATAAATATGTTGGTATTGATATTGACTCTTCTTTTGATTCAGAAAAATATTATGATTTATACTTTTGTCAAAGTATAGAAAAGTCATTCCCCTTAAAGGCAGATCTTATTTTTTCTAAATATTTAATGGAACATGTTAGAAATGTCGAAATTTCATTTTTAAATCAATATGAAGCATTATCTAGCAATGGAAAAGCAATTCATTTATATCCACTTGGTTATCATCCTTTTTCTATCGCAAATAAATTGCTTGGAAATGAAAATGTTAAAAAATTAATTCCATTTATAAAAAAAGGTTCTGAAGGTTATACTGGTTATCCAGCTTTTTATACACTAGGTAATTCTTATAGTTTAGAAAAATTCTTTATAAAAAAGGGTATTAAAGCTGAATTCTATTATCACTATGGTGCAGTTGATTATTTTTCATTCTTTTTCCCATTTGCTTTAGTAATAACACTATTCAATTTTCTTTGTAAAATTTTGAATTTAAAGTTTTTTGCTTCAAATGTTATTGTTGTTTTTTCAAAATGTAATGATAATATTAACAAGTTATAAAAGTAACTAAAATTTCCATAATGAATATTGATTTAATTGCAGGCGCTCGACCTAATTTTATGAAAATTTCTCCAATCATTGACGCCATTCTAGAAGAGCAAGCAAAGGGTACAAATATCTATTTTAGACTCATTCATACTGGTCAACACTATGATATGAATATGAGTGATAGTTTTTTTGTTCAGTTGGGCATTCCTGAGCCAAATGTTAATCTTGGCGCAGGAGGAGGAACACAAGCCGAACAGACTGCAGCTATAATGATTGGTTACGAGAAATTGATTTTATCAGAAAAATCAGACCTTTGCTTGGTAGTTGGTGATGTAACTTCAACTATGGCATGTGCAATAGTTGCACAAAAGTTACATATTCCAGTTGCACACGTTGAAGCAGGTATTCGTTCTGGTGATTGGACCATGCCAGAGGAGATTAATCGCCTAGTAACTGACGCCATAACTAATTATTTTTTTACTACCACTCCAGAAGCCACACAAACAATTTTGAATACGGGTGTTTCTGAGGATCGTGTTTTTTGGGTAGGTAATACCATGATTGACACTTTGCTTAAACAAAAAACCAGATTTATAAAGCCACTTTTTTGGGATGAATTAGCTTTAAAGAAAGGCCAATACATTGTAATGACGCTGCACAGGCCATCAAATGTTGACGATGAGGATAAATTAAAGGAAGTAATTGACATAATTATTAAAAATTCAAATGGTTTACCATTGATTTTTCCAGTACATCCAAGAACGGCCAAGATATTAAAACCCCTTGAAATAAAACATCAGCATTTATATACAATTGAACCACTAAGTTATTTGGAATTCAATTATCTTGTTGAGAACGCACTTGCTGTAATTACAGATTCAGGAGGTATTACAGAAGAAACTACGGTAATGGGTGTTCCTTGCATAACACTTAGAGATAATACAGAGCGCCCTGAGACAGTAACCTTAGGTACAAATGAATTAATTGGTACCAATCCTAATGCAATTAAACCTGCATTAAAAAAATTGTTTGCTGGAGAATGGAAGAAAGGCTCAATTCCTGAGTTGTGGGATGGAAATACCGCTAAAAGAATTGTTACAATATTAAAGAACATGAAAGTTGGTGGATAGGGTATTTAGATTATATCATACAATAAAGTATCTTAAACCTAAACAAGTTATTTGGAGGGTCATTTATCTTCTACCTCGCCTCATTTCTTCTAAAAAGAATTGTCCAGAAATAATTTCATTTCCCTTATTTAGTATTTCGAAGTATGGGATAACCAAAGATTATAATAACTTTTCATTTCTTAATGAAACTCATCAACTTTCAATTGTAGGATGGGATAATTCAACTATATCTAAATTATGGAGATATAATTTACATTATTTTGATTTTTTAAGACAAAATAATCAAAATAAAAAAAGTTTAGATCTTCAAAAAGATATTATAGATAAATGGATTAGCGACAATCCTTTTGCAAAAGGTACTGGTTGGGAACCATATCCTACGTCACTTAGAATAATCAATTGGATTAAGTGGCACCAAAAAACAAAAGGGCTTAGTAAAGATGCCACATTAAGTTTATGGAATCAAACTCTTTGGTTAGCTAATAGACCTGAGTATCATTTATTAGGAAACCATTTATTTGTAAATGCTAAAGCATTACTCTTTTCTAGTGTTTTTTTTGGGATTTTCGAAGAATCTAATATTTATAATAGAGCTATAAAGATAATCTCTAATGAATTAGAGGAGCAGTTCCTAGATGATGGTGCACATTTTGAATTGAGTCCAATGTATCATTCTTTAGCTATGGAGGATTTGTTAGATCTCTTACAACTTACTTCATATTTACCTTCATCATTTCCTAGTAAAAAAATACTTCATAAGTATAAAAAAGGCATGCAATGGCTTTCATATATGAAATATAAGAATGACGAATTATCGCATTTTAATGATTGTTCAAATGGCATTGCGCCTAGTTTTGAAGAGTTAAATAATTTTGGTGGTAAAATTGGTATAGATACTGATTTAAAATTAGATACAAAATTTTATCACTTTATTCAAAGTGGATTTTCTGTTCTCAAAGATGATTATATACATTTGATTACTGATATTGGTAAAATAGGCCCAGAATATTTACCAGGACATGCACATGCTGATTCTCTATCTTTTGAACTATCAATAAAGGGTCAAAGAGTTATTGTAAATTCGGGGACTAGTGAATATGGGTTATCTAATGAGCGATTAAGACAAAGAAGCACCTCGGCTCATTCAACTATTGAGATCGATAGTCAAAATTCTTCAGAAGTATGGTCAGGTTTTAGAGTTGCAAGACGTGCAAATGTGTATGATATAAATATAGATTCCGAAGATCATTTTAATAAAAATATAAGAATTAGCGCATGTCATGATGGATACAAACGTCTAAAATCATCTCCAATACACAAAAGAATATGGAACTATAATGAACGAAGCTTATTTATATCAGATTTTATTACTGGAAACAAGAATCATATAATTTCAAGATTTTATTTCCATCCTGAAATTCAAATAATACAAAAAGATAAACATTTCTTTATATCTAAAGAAAATATAAGTCTGGCCGTGATTGAAATTCAAAATGCTAAGGAAATTAACTTAGTACATACATCTTATCATGATAAATTTGGACATAGAAGGCTAAATGAATGTATAGAAGTACATGATTTAAGTCCTAGTCAAATTTTACTAACAATTAAAGTAGTTTAATTAATTTGAAAAAAAAGATTTTATTTATTACAGATAATTTCCCGCCTGAAGTAAATGCTCCAGCAACTAGAACATATGAGCACTGTTTAATTTGGAGTAATAGAGGATATGATATTACAGTTATCACTTGTGTTCCTAACTTTCCTAAGGGTAAAATTTTTGATGGCTATAAAAATAAATTTTTACAAATTGAAAATCATAATGGAATTAAAGTTGTAAGAGTTTGGAGTTTTATTTCCTCAAATGAAGGATTTTTTAAAAGGACATTAGATTATATTAGTTTTGGAATAATGTCATTTTTTATTGGTTTATTTTTTAAAACTGATCTTATAGTTGCAACAAGTCCCCAATTTTTTTCCGCTGTTAGTGGTTCAATACTATCCTTTTTTAAAAGAAAAAAATGGATTATGGAAGTTCGAGACCTATGGCCTAATTCTATTTCAGCTGTGGGTGCAATAAATGAAAATTCAATATTATTTTCATTTTTAAAATATATAGAAAATAGATTATATCATTCAGCTTCAAAAATTATAGTTGTTACAGACAGCTTTAAGGAATACTTAATAAAATATCATAAAATAGCCAATAATAAAATCGGCATTTTTAAAAATGGCTATCTTGATAATTCATTAAAACCCAATGAAAATATTATTTCAGATATTAAAGAAAATCTTAATTGTAAAAATAAAATAATTATTTCTTATATAGGGACTATAGGGCTTGCTCATGGTTTAAGGTTTATACTAGAAACTATTAATGAATTAAAAATAAATTCAAATTATCATTTTTTATTTATTGGTGAGGGTGCGCAAAAAAAAGAATTACTACAATATACTATGAAACATTCTCTTAAAAATGTTTCATTTATAAATTCAATGTCAAAAAGTGAAATCATTAACTATATTTACCTATCAGATATATCACTAGTTAATTTAATTAAATCAGATGAATTCAAGAATGTCATACCTTCTAAAATTTTTGAAAATATTGCAGCATATAAGCCTATTTTATTAGGCGTCGATGGAGAAGCTAAACAATTGATTGAAAAATATAATATTGGTATAGCATTTGAACCTGAAAACAAAATATCATTCTTTAATGCACTTGAAAATATTACATACTTACAAAATGATATAGATTTCAAGAATAATTGTGATTTAGTAATTAATGATTTTAATAGAGAAATTATTGCTCAAAAAATGTTGGAATTTATTATTAATTAGTTTAATCTATGCCATTTAATCCTGAATCTGCACGTAAGGCTGGTAGTAAAAGTAAAAGGGGGCCAACAAAAGATGTTCCCGTAAAGACTCAAATGATGCTACTTTTTGAAGATTTGATACAAGATCTTATAAAGAATAAAGAGAAGCTATCTATTCAGCAAAAAATCAGGTTAGTTCAAATGTTATCTAATTATATCGTACCCAAAACAAAAAGTGTTGAAGACGATTTCACTAAACAACAAAAGAAAGAAGATCCTTGGGGTCTACTATAGTTATAATTGCTTTAAATGTTCCATAAAAGCATCTGCAATTGAATCTTTATTTTGAGTTACACCAATATAAATTTGAAATGTACTTTCCTTTTTATGACCAGTAATTTCCATTAAAATAGGAGTAGGGATCTTACCAAAATAATTGGTGGCAAAAGACCTTCTTAGGTCATGTGAGCAAATAAGTTCATTTTTAGGGTAAAAGCTTAGTTCCTTTCTTTTAGAGTCTTTATTATACTTACTTCCTTTAACAGTTTCTATAATATTGGCAAGTTTGCATACTTCCTTTATATACTTGTTAAAGTGAGGTTCTGACATATGAGTAGGGAACTCTCTTTTAAGGATATTGATAACAATTGGGTCTATAACTCCAATGGTGACAAATTGAGTGGTTTTCTTTTGAATAATGTCAATATATAAACCACCATTATTTGCAGGCCTTATTTGAGATGGTTTAAGTTTTAGAAGGTCTGACACACGCTGGCCTATAGAAACACCAATTAAGAGCCATTTACGTGCGTTTTCGAGTATTTCGTCTTTGATTGCTAAGGCTTTTATACGATCTATCTCTTCAAAGCTTAAAGTATGTATATGGCGATCATTGGAGGGTTTGGAAAAGGAGCTGATGTATTTTAAGTGAGGTTTAATATTTAACCCATTTTTCTCGGCCTCGGTGGCTATAGTTTTTAAGATCTTTATTTGTTGACCAGCGTTGTTGATTGAGTACTTTTTGATATTAATGAGCCAGTTGGTAAAACTATCAAGTTCGGATTTTTCAACTTTTTCTAGATTAATCTTAGATCCATGGTAGGCTTCAAATTGCTCAATAATATTGTGAAACAATTGGTAACATCTAATCGTATTATATGATATTCCTAATTTGCCTGTACTTTTTACTCTTCTTATGGAAGCGTTTCTTATATATAGTTGTGTCTGTTGTGTTAGATAGGAGTTGCTATATGCTAAATCTTGTGTCATGTTATTTCATGTTAAATTGTAATAAAATAATTGATAAATACAGTGAAGAAACTCCTTTTTTTACTCTAAATTTACGTTTTTTTATGTAAAATTCAACAAAAATATCAATATAAATTATTGATTTACAATTTGTTACACCAAAAATGATTACGGACTGTAATAAATTTAAGATGTTCTACATAAAGCTTTCAATTTACTAATATTAATACTTTCTATACGCGTATTAGTACGCTGCCTTTATTTTAGTTTGTTCTAATTTGCGTTTTCTATAAACCCACAAAAATTATCTAATGAGATCTTTTTTTCTTTTTCTTTCTTTTGCTTTTTTTAATGCTTCGTTTGCACAAAATGCCACTGAATCTCAAGTATTGAATACGGCAAAATCAATGAACATATCTACCCAGCAACAGGCACTAGAAGCCTTAAAGCAAAAAGGGATTTCAGAAAGCCAAGCCCGTCAAATGGCTAGAATGCGTGGAGTGGACTTTGATAGTTTTTTGGCTACCTATTTTACGAGTAGTACACCGAATACTGCGAATTCTAGTGGGTCTGCAATTTTACCAAGTAGTATTGTAAGTACATCAAATGTTGTAGATGCAATGCAGGTT
>Ga0315906_10005430_pt1 | contig 16041 bp, 15 predicted proteins | sample LakEriMetagenome_4_FD_203526 | JGI IMG/M metagenome (GOLD analysis project Ga0315906, IMG submission 203526) | Freshwater fungal communities from buoy surface, Lake Erie, Ohio, United States - Buoy 2 MA122 | ecosystem: Environmental > Aquatic > Freshwater > Lake > Lake biofilm | place: USA...
TCTCTTACAAGGAATGAACGCTGAACGAGCGATCCGTCGGCGCCTTGCATCGGGCCGATGCCTCGCTCGGCGCGGTCCGAAGGTTCTCGTCTGATGGATGAGCGGCCCTTTTTCAACCTCACAGGAGATTCACCATGCACACGCGCACCCTTCTCGCCGCCACCGCCACGGCACTGGCATTGGCCACCATGACAGGCTGCGCAGTCACGCGCGGACAGGAGACCATTGGCGCCTATGTCGACGATGCGACGATCACGGCGCGGATCAAGGCCCGCTTTGTGGAGAACCCGCAGGTGGACGCCTCGTCGATCAGCGTCGAGACGCTGAACGGCACGGTGATGTTGTCCGGGTTTGCCAAGAACGCCACTGAAAGAACGATGGCTGGAGACATCGCACGCGGCGTCAGCGGCGTGAAGGCCGTGAAGAACGAGATCGCCGTGCGCCCCTGATCGCAGCTTCAGAATCATCGGGGACCCGACAGGCCGGTGCGGCCGGTGCGGCCGGTCTGGCCCGTCTGGAGGGCCCCCGGAGGGGGTGTGCCGCTCGCGCGACAATCCCCCCATGGCACGCACCCACTTCGGTTTCCAGACGGTCGACGAGGCCGAGAAGGCCGCGCGCGTGCGCGGCGTGTTCGACTCCGTGGCCCAGAGCTACGACCTGATGAACGACCTCATGTCGGCCGGGTTGCACCGGGCCTGGAAGGCCTACACGGTGGCGGTGGCGGATGTGCGCGAAGGCCAGAAGGTGCTGGACATCGCCGCCGGCACGGGGGACCTCACGCGGGCCTTCGCCCGCCGCGCCGGTGAGCGTGGCGTGGTGGTGCACACCGACATCAATGAGGCCATGCTGCGCGAGGGCCGCGACCGGCTGGTGGACGAGGGCCTGTTGCTGCCCTCCACGGCCTGCGATGCCGAGCACCTGCCTTTCCGTGACGAGACATTCGACCTCGTCAGCGTCTCCTTCGGGCTGCGCAACATGACGCACAAGGACGCCGCGCTCAAGGAGATGTGCCGGGTGCTGCGCCCGGGCGGCCGGTTGCTGGTGCTGGAATTCAGCAAGGTGGCGCCCGCTTTGCAGGGCGCCTACGACTGGTACTCCTTCAAGGTGCTGCCGCGCATCGGGCAGTGGGTGGCGGGTGATGCCGACAGCTACCGCTACCTGGCCGAGTCCATCCGTATGCACCCGGACCAGGCCACCCTCAAGGCCATGATGAAGGATGCCGGCTTCGGCCACGTGGACGTGCACAACCTGACGGGCGGTCTGGTGGCGCTGCACGTGGGTATTCGCTGCTGAGGCCTGCCGGGCGGGCCTGACCGGGGCTTCGACAGGCGCAGCCCGAAGGGCCCACGGGCTCGGCCCGTGCGGATTCACCGCCTGGCCCGTTCGGATTCCCGGCTCGGCCCGCGCGGACCCCCGGCCTGGCCCGAGCGGACTCCCGGCCCCACCCGAGCAGGTGGGAGGGCGCCGTCGAAACCCGCTGGCGCCTTGACTTGCGAGTCGCTGCGTTTGCGCAGCTTGGCCCGGAGGGCGGCATGGCGCAATGGCGAGTCTGACTCACGGACTTTCCCCACATGCAGCCTGGCGCAACTGCGGTCCCTGGCACCACCGACACAGCGGGTGCCACCTCCTCGTGGACCTTTCAGGTCACCGAGCGCGACATCCGTCGCTTCAGGCAGGCCATCGGCGAGCCGCCCGGCGACACGGCGCCCCCGCTGTTCTTCCAGGTCATGGCCTGGCAGGACGTGGGGCCCGAGCAATTGCCCCCGGACGGCGCACCCGCAGAGATCCTGGGCGGTCCGCCCAACGCCCGCAGCATGGGGGGCGCCAGCGAGTTCACCATTCACCGCGCCGCCCGGGCTGGCGAGACCATCAGCGTGTGCTCCACCTTGCTGGGGGTGCACAGCCGGCAGGGCCGGCACGGGCCCCTGCACCTGGTGACCCGGCAGACCACCTTCACCGACGCCGATGGGGCCGAGGTGGCCCGCGAACTCGCGACTTACCTGCGCAGGCCGGCATGAGGGGCACGCCCGCCTTCGATCTTCCCTTCGAGCTGCCGGTGGTGCTGCCCGAACTGCGGTTTCGGCCCACCGCGATGCAGGTCTTCATGTTCAGCGCGGTCACCTGGAACCGCCACCTCATCCACTACAACGCGGATGCCGCCCGGTCCGAGGGTCACCGCGATGTCGTGTTGCAGCGCTCACTGATCGGCAACGGCTTCGCCCGTCACGCAGGCGCCTGGCTGGGGCCGGCCGGCCACCTGGCTCGCTTGTCCTGGCGTGTGACGAGTTCGGCTGTGCCGAACGAGGCGCTGTGCTGCCACGGGGTGGTGCGCGAGCGGCTTGACCGGACCTTCCAGTCCGCAGACCGGGCTTCGGCCTCGGTTCCCTTGCTCTACCAAGGCTGGCTGACGGCCGAGGACGGGCGCGAAGTGGCTTCTGCCGAAGGGGTCCTGTGCATCCACGCTACAGCCTGAGAACGACGGTCGAGACCTGGCGCCGTCACGGCCCGTGGGCAGCCTGCCAGGTGGCCCTGGAGCAACTGCTCAACGGGCTGATGTATTTCGAGCGCCTGCACATCATCGAACTGCAGCGCCCGGCAGCGAATCCGGCACAGGCCCCGGCGCCTGAGGCCTTGCCGGCATGCGGGGCGCGCGGCAGCGGTCTGGACACGCTCGTGGCCGATGAACCCACACTGCGCCGCCTGCAGCGCGAAGGGGGCTGGGGCATCGACGACACCAAGCTGGCGCTGCTGCACGCGGGCGACACCTGCTTGCTGAGCCGGATCGACGGCTGCATCGCGGGCTACACCTGGGTGCACACCGGCGGACGCCCTGAAATCATGCCCGGCCTGCGCTTGCAACTGCCTGCGGGGGCCTTGTACAACTTTGCCGGTTTCACCCATCCGGACTTCCGTGGAGCCGGCTTGCAGTCGTATCGCCACCAAGCGGTATGGGCCCAGCCGGCATGGGCCCACATGGGGCGCATGCTGGGCTATGTCAAGGCGACCAACTTCGCTTCCCGCCAGGGCCAAGGCCGCAGCGGCTACCGCAGGATCGGGTCCGTGGCGCTGGTGGGATCCCGCAAGCGCTTCGTCGCCTGGCTGTCCCCTGCCTTGCGGCACAGCGGGGTGCGCCGCCTGGAGGGACCTTCCGGCGTCGTTGATCGTGCGTGGGCGCTGCTCCAGCGTCAGGCGCAGGGCGCCTGGGTGGGCTTGGTGTCCCACACCCTGGGGCCCTGGCTGCACAGCCGCCTGCGGCGGCGTTCACAGCGCAGCGACACCCATGCCTACACCTGCTTTCACCGCGCGCCCACCCAGCTGGCCGCCTTGACCGGCCCGGTGCTGGACCATCTGAGCAGCGCGAGGGTGCTGGGCGGTGCGCAGGGCCGGCCTCTGCGGGTGCTGCTCTATGCCTGCTCCAACGGCGTGGAGGCCTACACATGGTCGGCGTGGCTCGCACTGCGCAGGCCGGACCTGGAGGTGGTGATCGAGGCTTCCGACCTGAGCCCTGAGTTGGTCAGCCAGGCGCGCCAGGGCCGCTACACCTGGTCCGAACTGACGCAGGGTCGTGAGGTACCGGCCTGGCTGGTCGCGCAGACCTTCGACCGTGACGGTGATGCCTATGTCGTCAACGAGCGTACGCGACGCAGGGTGAACTTCAGTTGCGCCGACATCGTTCGAGACGATCTCCGGGGACGCTACGGTGAGGCCGACGTGGCGGTGGCGCAGAACGTGCTGTTCCATCTGCCTCCGCCCCTGGCCCGCCGCGCCTTCGACAACGTGGTGCGCACGCTGGCGCCCACAGCCGCCCTGTTCATCGAGGGCATGGACCAGGACCTGCGGGTCTCGCTGACGCGCGCCCAGGAACTTCAGCCGCTGGCCTGGCGCAGCCGGGAGATCTACGAGGAGAGCCGCCGGCACATCCCGGCCCGGTGGTGGCAGTTCCACTACGGCGCCGAGCCCTGGTTGCCGTTTCGGCTTGCGCCCTTGCGTCGCTACGGCACCATCTTCCTGAAGGGGCCCGCGCCCATGTCCCTTCGCTCGCAGGCACTGGTGACGTGAACCGACCAGCCGACCTGCGTGACAGCCCGCCCTTGCAGGTCTCGCTGACCGCCTGTCCCCCACCCCAGGCGCTGGCACCGCAGTGGCGCGCATTGCAGGCCCGGGCAGCGCCGAACTTCTTCACCGGCTGGACCTGGATCGGATGCTGGCTGGAACACCTGGACCCCGCCCACCAGCCGGCCCTGGTGCGTGTGCAACTGGGGGCGGAGCTGGTGGGCCTGGCCGTGCTGGTTCCGCATCGGGCCCGACGCTTGCGCTGGTGGCCTTCCCACGCCCTGCACCTGCACGCCACAGGACAGCGCCAGTGGGATGACATCACCGTGGAGCACAACGGTTGGCTGGTTCGCCGCGGCCTGGAAGCGCAGGTGCTGGCTGCCGTGAGCTCGCAGTTGTGGGCGCTGGTGCCGTCGGTGGATCAGGTGTGTCTGCCCGGCGTTTCGGCGGGCCATGAACGTTGGCGTGACGCCCCACCGCCCGTGGCCTGCGTGCGTGAAATCAGCGAGCCGGCCTACCGCGTGGACCTGGCGTCCGTGCGGGCCTCAGGCCAGGCCTTCCTGGACACCCTGGGGGCCCAGACCCGCGCTGCGGTGCGGCGCAGCCTGCGCCTGTACCAGGGCTTGGGCGAGGTGCTGATCAGCGCCGCCGCAGACCTGCCGCAGGCACTGCAGTTCCTGGACCGGCTCAAGCATTTTCACCAGTTGGGATGGTCAGCGCGAGGCCAGCCGGGGGCTTTTGCCAACCCGATGTTCGAGCGCTTTCACCAGCGCCTGCTGGCCGCTGCATGGCCGGCGGGGCAGGTGCAATTGCTGCGTGTCACGGCCGGCAGCGAGGAGGTGGGCTACCTCTACAACTTCGTCGAGAGTGGCCAGATGCTGGCCTACCAGAGCGGATTCCACTTCGCCCTGACCGAGCGCAACCACCACCCTGGCTTGGTGACGCATGCCCTGGCCGTGCAGCAAGCGCTGGACGCCGGCCTGGACGGCTATGACTTCCTGGCGGGGGAGGCTCGCTACAAGCAGCAGCTGTCCCACCAGACCTACGCCATGGCGACCTTCACGCTTCACCGCCCCAGCCTGGGGTTGCGGCTGGAGCAGGCCTGGCGTCGCGTCCGCGCCCGGTTCGCGCCACCCGCGAGCGCGTCGGCCTCAGCTTCCACACCCAGTTGAGCATGCGCAGCGTCGAACGGCTGGGCCCGTGGCGCAATGAAGACGTTGTTTTCAGGAGATGTCTGGACGTGCTGAACCTTCCCTTGAACCTCTCCCTCGTCCCGCAGTCCCGCGGGACGCTGGCTGCGCTGGCCGCAGCGGCCGTCATGGCTTGGGCGGGTCCGGCCGCCGCCCAGGCCTTGAAAGACCCCTCGCCGCCCGGCCCGGCCGCCACGGGGCCGCGCGCCTTGGCGGACGCCCGTGCGCCCGAGGAGTACCGGCTGGGTGCCGGCGATGTCCTGCGCGTGGCCGTCTACCAGAACCCGGACCTGTCGCTGGAGTCCCGCCTGAGCGAGGCGGGGGTGCTGAACTTCCCCCTTCTCGGCCCGGTGCGTCTGGGCGGTCTCACGGTGGGTGCAGCCGAGCAGTTGATCGCGCGTGGTCTTCGCGAGGGGCAGTTCGTGCGGCAGCCTCAGGTCAATGTGTCGGTGGTGCAGGTGCGCGGCCACCAGGCCAGCGTGCTGGGGCTGGTCAACCGCCCCGGTCGGTTCCCCCTGGAGGCCACCGGACTGCGCCTGACCGACCTGCTGGCCATGGCCGGGGGCACCGCCGCCGGTGCCGCCGACGTTGCCGTGGTCACCGGCATCCGGCAGGGGCAGCCCTGGCGCGCCGAGGTGGACCTGCCCGCCCTGTTCATCCCCGGTGGGCAGGGGCGTGACGTGGACATCCTGCATGGCGACACCGTGTGGGTCGACCGGCAGCCGCAGGTCTACATCTATGGCGAGGTGCAGCGCCCCGGCCCGTTGCGTCTGGAGCGTGGCATGACCCTGATGCAGGTGCTGGCCACGGGCGGCGGTCTGACGCCGCGCGGCACCGAGAAGGGCATCCGTGTGCACCGCCGCGGGCCCGACGGACGCCTGCTGGTGGTGCAGCCCGCGATGGACGACACCGTCCGCGAGGGTGATGTGGTGCACGTGCGCGAGAGCCTGTTCTGACACTTCGGGGAGCCTGACGATGATGGACATTGCTTCCTTCCTGGCGACCTTGCGCGCCCGCGCGGGCCTGGCCCTGGGGGTGCTGCTGCTGACGGTGGCGGCGGCCCTTGGCGCCAGCCTGCTGCTGCAGCGCAGCTACGTGGCCACGGCCAAGTTGATCGTGGACCAGGGTCGGCCCGATCCCCTGTCGGTGTCCACCGGCTGGCAACCGCCGGTCATGACCGCCTTGTCCACGCAGATGGACATCATCCGCAGCGAGCGCGTGGCTGCAGAGGTGGTGCGTCGCTTGTCGCTGACCGCAGACCCGGCCCTGCGACGGGCCTGGGAGGACAGCCAGGCTGGCGCGGCCCCTGCCAAAACCGGCCCCAGCGAGTCCGACCGGGCGTCCGGATGGCCCAGTGCACTGCAGGCCTGGCTGGTGGCGCAGGTGCTCGCGGCCATGGAGGTCAAGCCGGCGCGGGATTCCGACGTGTTGTCCATCACCGTGCGCTGGTCTTCGGCGGAGCAGGCCGCTGCGCTGGCCAATGCCTTCGCACAGGCCTACCTGGACACCAGTGTCGGCCTGCGTGCCGATCAGGCCCGCCGCTACTCGGGCTTCTTCGAGGGCAGGGTGCGCGAGGCCCGCCTTCAACTGGAGCAGGCGCAGGCCCGGCTGTCCACCTTCCAGCGTGCACGGGGCGTGGTGGTGGGCGATGAGCGGGTTGATGTGGAGACCGCGCGTCTGAACGAGCTTTCCTCGCAGTTCACCTTGCTGCAGGCCGTGGTGGCGGAGTCGGGCAGCCGTCAGGCGCAGTCCCAGGGCGCGGCCGCAGACCGCATGCAGGAGGTGCTCTCCCATCCGGCCCTGCTGGGCTTGCGCGCCGATCTCACCCGTGCCGAGGCGCGGATGCAGGAGCTCAACGATCGCCTGGGTGACAACCACCCGCAGGTGTTCGAGGCGCGCGGGCAGGTCAACCTGCTGCGCTCGCGTCTGGAGGCCGAGACCCGGCGCGTGGCCGGTGGTGCGGCGGTGTCCAACACCATCAACCGCCAACGCGAGAGCGACATGCGCGCGGCCCTGGAAGCCCAGCGCCAGCGGGTGATGAACCTGAAGGCGGTGCGCGATGAAGCCCTGGTGCTGGCGCGCGACGTGGACAGTGCCCAGCGCGCCTACGACGGCCTGCAGGGGCGGTTGCAGCAGACCAGCCTGGAGAGCCAGGCCACGCAGGGGCAGGCCCACCTGCTGTCGGCCGCCCCCGTGCCGCTGACGGCGTCTTCACCCAGTTGGATGCTGCGCGCAGGTCTGGCCCTGGGTCTGGGCCTGGTGCTGGCCTTGGGAACGGTGGCCCTGGTGGAACGGGTGGATGCCCGGGCTCGCCTGCCGGGGGCCACGGCGCAATGGCTGGGCGTGCCCCTGCTGGGGGTCCTGCCCGGTCCGAAGGACCGCGGCGGCTTTGCGCCCAGCAAGTCCGCCCTGGTTCAGCCCTGGCGCATGGGCCAGTTGCCCGCCCCGACCACGTCCTCCAAGGAGTGAAGCTTGATGGCGAGATTTCGTGATGCAGGAACCTCTTCAATGAGGGATGGGCAGGCCGCCCAGGCGACCCTGGAGCCTGAGGTTCAAGGGCCGGTGGGTCGCGGCGACATGTCTTGTGGGCCGGAGATCATCGACACGCCTCCCGCCGTGCGCCAGAGTTCTTCCTGGCACGACGGACGGCTGGGGGAGATCCTGGCACGCCAGCGCCAGCTCACGCCGCAAGAGGTGGAGCGCATTGCCGCGGTGGCGCGTCTGCGCCGTGTGCGCTTTGGCGATGCCGCGGTGGCTCTGGGCCTGGCTTCCACGCAGGATGTCTTCCTGGCCCTGGCCTCGCAGTTCCGCTACGCTTGTGCCGCGAAGGCGCCTGGGCGAGACTGGGCTGAACAGGTGATGCTGCACCAGCCCCGCTCGGCCCAGGCCGAGGCGGTGCGCGCCCTGCGCAGCGAGTTGTCGCGGCAGGTGTTCCGCGATGGCGAGCCCGCAGCCTCGCTCGCCGTGGTGAGCCCGCAGCCGCAGGACGGCAAGTCCTTCCTCAGCGCCAACCTCGCGGTGGCCTGGTCTCAGGCCGGGCGTCGCACCCTGCTCGTGGACGCGGACTTGCGCGGGCCCCGCCAGCACCAGATCTTCGGCATCGCCGACGGGCACGGCCTGAGCAGCCTGCTCAGCGGCCGGTCCGGCATGGAGGTCATCGCGCGCATCCAGGACGTGCCGGGGCTGTACGTCCTGCCGGCCGGACCCCTGCCGCCGAACCCGCTGGAACTGGTGGACGGTCCGGTGTTCCGCGACCTGATCGGCGAGTTGAGCAGCCGCTTCGATCAGATCGTGGTGGATACCCCGGCCTGTGCCTACGGTGCCGACGCCCTGGCCGTGGCCGATCGCTGCTCCGCGGCGCTGGTCGTGGCGCGGCGCGACGCCAGCCGGCTTGCATCGCTGGCAACCTTGACCAGCCGGCTGTCGCAAGGCCCGGGAAGGCTGGCAGGCGTGGTCATGAACACCTGTTGAGTCAGGCCCGCGGCATGACCAAGGTGTGTTTCGTGGGTTTGGACAACCTGCCGGTGATCTCGCGTGCGCACAACCGCCACGGCATCGGGGGCGAGCAGGTGCAGCACACGCTGCTGGCGCGCGCCCTGGCCCGGCGCGGCTTCGAGGCTTCGATGGTGGTGGCGGACTACGGGCAGCCCGATGGCCTGGAGATCGACGGCGTGCGGCTGCACCGCGCCCATGGCCTGGACGAAGGCCTGCCCGTGCTGCGCTTCCTCCACCCGCGGATCACCGGGCTGTGGCGCGCACTGGGGCGCGCCGACGCGCAGGTGTACTACGTCAGCACCGCCAGTTCGCAGCTGGGCGTGGTGGCCGCTTTTGCCCGCCGACATGGCCGGCGCGTGGTGTTCCGCATCGCCCACGACCTGGACTGCGATCCCAAGCGGCTGTTGATCCGCTTCTGGCGCGACCGCAAGCTCTACGAATGGGGCCTGCGGCGGGCCGACGCCGTGCTGGCGCAGAGCCAGCAGCAGCGCTGCGCGCTGCGGACGAACTACGGGCTGGAAAGCCGCGTGGCAGGCATGCTGGTGGAGCCCGCGGCGCGCGACCTGGATTTCAGCCGTCGCGACGTCCCGGTGCTGTGGGTCAACAACCTGCGTCCCTTCAAGCGGCCCGATCTCGCGCTGGCCCTGGCGCAGCGGCTGCCCCAGATGGGACTGCACATGATCGGCGGCCCCCAGGACGGGCATGAGGATCTGTTCGACACCATCCGCCAGGAGGCCACCGCCCTGGACAACCTGCAGTTCCACGGGCGGGTGCCGTACCACGACGTGAACGACTACTTCGAGCGCGCACGCGTGTTCGTGAACACCTCCGACTCCGAGGGCTTTCCCAACTCGTACCTGCAGGCCTGGCGGCGAGGGGTGCCCACGGTGTCCTTCTTCGACCCGGACGGTGTGATCCGCCGCTTCGGTCTGGGGCATGCGGCCCGTTCGCTGGAGGACATGGCGGCCGCCGTGGAACGGCTGGCCGGCAGTTCCGACGAATGGCACGCCACCAGTGCGCGCTGCCGCCACTTCATGGACACGCATTACGGCGATGACACCGTGTTGCGCCCCTACCTGGAGGCCTTGCGTGGTTGAACTGCGCGCCGTGGCGCCTGACCCGCACGCTCCCGCCTTCCTGGTCACCATCGACACCGAAGGTGACGATCTGTGGGGGCGTCCGCGCGTCATCACCACCCGCAACGCCCGCCATGTGCAGCGCTTTCAGCGGCTGTGCGAATCCTTCGGCTTGCGCCCCACCTGGCTGACCAACTTCGAGATGGCCCGCTGCCCGGAGTTCCTGGCCTTCGGCCGCGGTGTCCTGCGGCGTGGCACGGGTGAGATCGGCATGCATCTGCACGCCTGGAACAGCCCACCTCTGCAGCCCCTGACACCTGACGACCTGACGGCGCAGCCCTTCCTGACCGAGTACCCGGCCGACGTGGTGGACGCCAAGATCGGCTACATGGCGCGGCTGCTGCGCGACCGCTTCGAATGCGAGATCGTCAGCCACCGGGGCGGACGCTGGGCCCTGGACGCCACCTGCGCGCAATCCCTGGTGCGTCACGGCATCCGCGTCGATTGCTCGGTGACGCCGGACGTGCGCTGGGTGCGCGCGCCGACCCAAGAAGAGAAGCGGCCTGACGCCGCCGTGGTGGACTACCGTGGCTTCCCCACGCGCCCGTACGTCGTGGACCTGAACGAACCGCAGCGCCCGGGGCGTTCCAGCCTGCTGGAAGTGCCGATGACGGTGGTGCCCTCGTCGCTGTACCGCTGGCTGCCGCAGGCCTACGCCGTGCCGCTGGTGCGGCGCTGGAGCTGGGCCTGGCAGCCCACCCACCACTGGCTGTACCCGGACGGCCGCAACCTGCCGGCCATGCTGGGCATCGTGCGGCAGGCCGTGGCCGAGCGCTGGCCGCATCTGGAGATGGTGCTGCACTCCTCGGAACTCATGCCCGGGGGCAGCCCCAACTTCCCCGACGGGCCGTCCATCGAAGCGCTTTACCGCGACTTGCGGGTGCTTTTCCGCTCGGTGGCCGGGCACTTTCGGGGCATGACCCTGGGGGACTTCGCCGCCCATTGGCAGGCGGTGGCCCCTCAGACCAGCCCTGCGAGCGCGGCCGCACCGCACACCACCATCACGGGAGCCAGGGCTTGAATCTGCCACACGTCTGCTTCATCGCCGTTCACATCTATCCGGTGCTGGCAGGGCATCGCGGCATTGCCTTCGTGGGCGGCGCCGAAGTGCAGCAGAGCGTGCAGATGCGCGCCCTGCTGCGCGCCGGCTGCCGCATCTCGGTGCTGACCAAGGACCACGGCCAGCCCGACGTGGTGGATTGCGACGGCATCACGGTCTACAAGATTCCCGACAGCGGCCAGCGCGGCTGGCCGGGCCTGCGCTTCTTTCACCCCCGGATGTCGGACCTGGTGAGCCTGCTGCGGCGCATCAACCCGGACATCGTGTTCATGCAGACCGCCGGCGAGCAGGTGGCCTCGGCCGCGGTCTACGCGCGCATGGCGGGAAAGCCCTTCGTGTTTGCCGGTGCCAGCGACAAGGACTTCGTCGTGGGTCCGCTGCCCGGCATGCCGGCGCAGCACACGCTGATGTACCGCTGGGGCTTGCGCGCGGCCCAGGCGGTGGTGGTGCAGAACGTGGCCCAGCTGGAACTGCTCAAGCGCCACTTCCACCGCGACGGCCACCTCATCCAGAACGGCTACGAAGAGCCGCAGGCCCAGCCGGGAGCCTTCGACGGCAACGTGCTGTGGGCGGCCACGGTCAAGCCCCTGAAGCGGCCCGACCATGTGCTGGCCTTGGCCCGGCGGCTGCGCCATCTGCGCTTCCTGATGGTGGGGGGCCCTGGTGTGGACCGTGGGGCGCAGGCCTACTTCGATGGCATCGCACACCAGGCGCGGGGCCTGTCCAACCTGACCATGACCGGACATGTGCCCTTCCGGGACGTGGGCCTGGCCTTCGACGAGGCCAGCGTGTGCCTGAACACCTCGGACTACGAGGGCCTGCCGAACACCTTCATGCAGGCCTGGCTGCGCGGCATTCCCACCCTGTCCTTCGTGCGGCCGGAGTCTGCCCCCGGTGTCAGCGGCACGCTGGCCTGCGACGACCTGGACCACATGGCGCTGCGCCTGGACCGGCTGACGCGCGACCGCGCGGCCTGGAGTGCTGCGAGCCAGGCGTGCCGCCGCCACTTCCAGGACCACCACACCATGGACGTGGCCGTGGCGCGCTACCTGGACGTCTTCGATCAGGTGTTGCACGGCAGGCGCACGACGGTCGCGGTGCCCGCGCGTCTGAGGGAGCGGACATGATTCTGCGGTCCTTGGGATGGGGCAGCGCCATGGCCGGCGTGCGCCTGCTCACCAGCTTCCTGAGCATCAAGGTCACGGCGCTGGCCCTGGGCCCGGGCGGGCTGGTGCTGGTGGCGCAGTTGACGGGCTTTATCGGCCTGTGCCAGAGCATGCTGGGCCAGGGACTGGTGGCCGGTGCCGTGCGGCTGGGAGCCGAACAGGGGGCCGACCAGGCGCGGCGCACGCAGGTCTATGCCACCGTGTTGCGCATGGGGGCGGTGCTGGTGGGATGCTGGGCCCTGGTGGTGGCGGTGGCCTCGCCCTGGATCGCGCAGGCCCTGCTGCATGACCGAGGGCTGGCGCCGCTGATCGCCGTGGCGGGCCTGGCGGTGGCCGCGGCCCTCTTCAACGATCTGCTCTTCGGTGCGCTGGGCGTGGCCAAGGAGGTGGGCCTCATCGGGCGCGCTTCCATCGCCTCGGCGCTGCTGGGCCTGCTGATCTTCGCGCCCTGCGCCTGGTGGTGGGGCCTGCAAGGCGCCCTGTGGGCCTCGCTGTCGGTCTACGGGGCGGGCCTGGCCTTGAGCATCGCCCTGGTGGCCTGGCGGTCCGGCGGGCTGCGGTGGCGCGATCTGCAGGGCCGGTTCGACCGCGAGATCGCACGCCGCGTGCTGGGCTTCTTTCCGATGCTGCTGGTCAACGGCGTGTTGCCCGCCTTGACGCTCATTCTCGTTCGTGACCTGCTGGCCAGCCGCCTGGGCCTGGAGGCCGCCGGCCTGTGGCAGGCCAGCTGGCGACTGTCCGAAGCCTGCCAGGCGCTGGTGGTGGCCTCGGTCTCGCTGCACTTCATGCCCGGCATGGGCGAGCGCGCGCACGACCCCGAGGGCCTGCGCCGACACGTGCTGCGCAGCCTGGCCGGCGCCTGTGCGGTGTCAGCGTTGCTGGCCGTCGCCTTGTGGCTCGGCCGCCGGCCCGCCGTGCATCTGGTCTTCAGCAGCGGGTTCGACGCGGTCGTGGACCTGCTACCCCTTCAATTGCTGGGCGATGTGCTGAAGACGGCCGCGTGGATCCTGTCCATGGCCCTGGTGGGCACCCTGCGCACGCGCTGGTTCATCACCGTGCTGTGTGCTTACGCGCTCGTGTTCTACGGGATGTCGTGGCGGCTGGTGCCGACGCTGGGCACGGCGGGGGCGCAGTGGGGCTACGTGGCCGCTGCCACCTTGCAAGGGCTGGTGGCCGCCTGGGCGCTGCGTGACGTGCTGTGGCTCACCACGCCGGGCCTGGCGCCCGCCATAGACAGGCCCCCCGAGCCCGGAAGGGCGGGTGCGTGATGATCAGCATGCAAGAGACCAGCAGCCGCAGGCAGGCCCTGACCTGGGGCCTGCTGATGGCCGCCGTGGCGCTGGGGGCGGGAGCGGCGCTCGGGTTGGCCCCGCCAGCGCTGGTGTTGCTGGGCCTGGCGGTGCTGGCGCCGCTGCCCTTCATCCTGAACGACTACCGTGTGGGGGTGGTGCTGCTGGCGCTGGTGCTGCCGGTGTTGCCGATGCTGCCGTCGGTGCAGGGTCTGAACCCTGCCAACTACCTGGTGCTGGCCAGCTGGATGGGCTTTGCGGCCCGGCGCTGGCGGCTGGGCCCGCCGGGGCCGGTGCAGACCTCGCATCGTGTCGTGCCCTTGCCTGCGCCGCTGTGGCTGTGCTTCGCCCTGCCGGCGGCCGTCGGCATGGTGGTGGCCTGGCCGCACATCGGCGAGGGGGTGCGCAACTACCCGGCGGTGGTGGACGCCGTTCGCGAGTTCCATCCGCCCACGTATCTGGTGGACCGTTTCGTCAAGCCGCTGCTGTACTTCTTCTCCTTCGCCTTCCTGCTGGCCAACGCCGTGAGGGACAGCCGCCACCCGGAGCGCTTCATCGCCGTGCTCGCCTTGTCTGCCATGGCGCCGGCGCTGGCGGTGTTCTGGACCGTGGCTCAGTATCCCGGCAGCCTGGCCGAACTGGCGCGCGACCGCGAGTTCATGGCCCCGCGCGGCATGCACGCCAACGAGTTCGGGCTGCTGCTGGCCCTGTTGATCGGGCCCTTGCTCTTCGTGGCTGGGGGCGCGGGTCGCGGGCGCTGGCGCGTGCTGGCGCTGTGCACCCTGGCCCTGGTGGTCCCGGCGCTGCTGCTGACCTTCTCGCGCGGGGGACTGCTGGCGGCGCTGATCGCGTTCGTCGGCTTTCTGTGGCACGAGCGCCGCGTGAAGACGCTGCTGGTGAGCGCGGCGCTGGCCGGGCTGGCGCTGCTGGCATCGCCCGAGGAACTGCAGGAGCGCTTTGCCACCGGCCTGCGTGCCGGGGCCCTGACCGACACGCAGCGGGTGGAGCGCGACGACCTCACCGCCGGTCGGGTGAACGGCTGGCTGCTGCTGGCGCCCGAGGTGCTGGACAGCCCCTGGATCGGCAGCGGCCTGGGCTCCACGCAATGGTCTTCCGCCGTGGCCGCGGGCCGCTACAAGGCCAACCACCCGCACAACATCTACCTGGAGGTCTTGATGGACCTGGGGCTGCTGGGTCTGACGGCCCTGGTGCTGCTGCACGCGCAGTACCTGCGCCGGCTGCGCCGGCTGGCGGGCGACGAGGCCTTGAGCCCGGCGCTGCGCAGCTTCTTCAGGGGTGCACGCTGGTCGCTCTGGGGGGGGCTGGCCATGGCGGCGACCACGGCCTTCTACATGCCCAACCCGGCCCAGGCGCCCTGGTGGTTGTGCCTGGGGATGCTGTTCGCTTATTGGGGGCAGGCCGCGGCCCCCGCCCGTTCCCCAGTCCGTTCCCCCGCCCGATCCGCTACGCGATGACGCTTCGCGTGCTGTTCCTCGTGAATTCGCTGTGCGTGGGGGGCGCGGAGAAGCATGTGGTGTCGCTGGTCAACGGGCTGGACGCCACGCGTCACCGTCTGGCGCTCACCGCCCTGAAGCGTGACGAGGCCTTGCTGCCGCAGATCGCACCGCACCGTCTTGCCGATGGCCTGGCCTGCCTGGAGGTGGCGCAGGGGCTGTCCTGGGGTGCCGTCCGGCGCCTGGCCCGCCAGCTGGATGCGCAGCGCACCGACGTGCTGGTCTGCACCAACATGTACGCCCTGCTGTACGGCTGGCTGGCGCGCGCGCTCTCGCGCCGGGGCCCGCAGGTGCGGCTGGTGGAGGTGTTCCACAGCACGTTGCCCGAGTCGCGCAAGGAAGCCCGCCACATGGTGCTGTACCGCCACCTGGTGCGCCGTGCGGACCTGCTGGTGTTCGTCTGCCAGGCCCAGGCTGACCATTGGCATGTGCACGGCCTGCGGGCCCGCCAGGACGTGGTCATCCACAACGGCATCGACACCGCCCGATTCAGCGACACCTCAAGCCCCGAAGACAAGCGCCGGCTGCGTGCCCAGCAGGGGTTCGGCGAGACCGATCTGGTGGTGGGCCTGTGCGGGGTGATGCGGCCGGAGAAGGCCCACGGCGACTTCCTGCGGGCCCTGGCGCAGCGGGGGCAAGGCGCTGACACGGCGCGCGGGGGGCAGCGCGTGTGCGGCTGGTTGATCGGCGACGGCCCGCTGAGGGCCGAGCTGGAACGCGACATCGACGCACTGGGCCTGCGCGAGCGCGTGCGCATCAGCGGTTTCGTGCAGGACGTGCGCCCGCTGGTGGCGGCCTGCGATGCCATGGCCATCACCTCCACCACCGAGACCTTCTCGCTCGCCGCGCTGGAGGCCATGGCGCTGGGCAAGCCCCTGCTGATGACGGACGTGGGCGGTGCGCGGGAACAGGTTCGCCATGGCCACAGCGGCTGGCTGGTGCCCGCAGGCGACGTGAACGCCATGGCCGAGGCCCTGGCCCGGTGGCTGGAACCGACGGCCCGTGTGGCCATGGGCCGCCGTGCCGCCGCCGAGGTGCGCGAGCGCTTCGACCTCGCGGCCATGGTTCACGGGTTCGAGCAGCAGTTCAACGCCCTGGTGTGAAACCGTCTCGCCCAGCGCAGGGGGGATCACCGCCG
>Ga0315906_10005432_pt1 | contig 16038 bp, 22 predicted proteins | sample LakEriMetagenome_4_FD_203526 | JGI IMG/M metagenome (GOLD analysis project Ga0315906, IMG submission 203526) | Freshwater fungal communities from buoy surface, Lake Erie, Ohio, United States - Buoy 2 MA122 | ecosystem: Environmental > Aquatic > Freshwater > Lake > Lake biofilm | place: USA...
GGTCGGCATGTTCCGCAACAGTTTGTACGACGACACCTGCTTGTAGTCATCGGCACGATACCGGTAACGGACATCAATCAAATCGATAATGTCCAAAGCACCGGGCAGGTTCATCTGACGGCTAGACGAATTGTACGTTAGGTCCAAATTCTTCACTTGGAACAAACCGTTCACCGGGCTCGACAAGTCCGCCAACTCGTCATTCACCGCTTCAAGAATCTGGTTACGGGGGAACCTGGGGTTGATAGTACACACCGAACCGCCCGTATGGGCCGCCGCAGTCGTACCATTAAAACCCCGCTCAATCGTCAAAGTTTTAGAAACTTCGATGACATCCCAAACGTAAACCTGCTCAGACCCAATCTCAATCACAGACCCCTGACGCACCGAACCAAGGTCGTAAGTCAGAACGCACGAAGTAGCCGTCGCCGTAATCGTGGCAGACAGTTTGTTGCGTTCCTCAACAACCCCAGACAACAACTGTCGCTGGGTGCGGGTAATGATCTGGGCAGTAGTAGACACTTACTTCTTCTTCTTAGCGGCTTTCTTGCCCATTTTCATAGGCTTGCCCGACTTCTTCGCTTCCATCTTCGCAGCCTTCATACCGGCCTTCGAATACGAGAATTCCTTTTTACCGACCATCGGCATGACAACCTCCTAGGGGGACAGTCAGATATTAGCACCGAACTTTTCGTCCAGCCGTTCTGCATATTCGGCGGCTATCTGCGGCACTAACTGCTGTATCAGCCCGTTCATTTCCCGTTGCGCTGAGTGCGGGTCGATGTGCTGGAGGTACAGGACTTTGGGGATGTGGGCTATTTGGGTTGCGAGGGCTGTGCGGACGATTAGTTCGTAGTCGTCGGCTACTCGCAGGTTCGGGTTGTGGCCTCCGACAGCGTGGTAGGTGCTGGTCCGCCATGCCCGTACATGGTTCGGGGCCGAGACGATGTGGCTGAGGGTTGTGCGGTTTATCGGCACCCGGCAGGCCCAGACTTGCAGCGTCTCGTCCCAGTAGTGGGAGCCGTAGCCGAGGCCCCAGCCGTCCGGGTAGCGCAGGCTGGAACCGTCTGGGTAGACCTCAGCGCAGTCCGAGTAGGCGAACCCGACAGACGGGTCTGTGAAGGCTGTAGCAAGTTCCTGTAGGCAGTCTGGGGTTAACTGGTCGTCGTGGTCTGCTTCGACAAGGATGTCCCCAAGGCCGAGACTGAACGCCATCTTCTTGACGTAGCCGATGTTGCCACCAGAGGGAACATGGGGCCGGAAGTATCGGATTCGGTACCGTTCGTCGGAGCACATTCCGTAGACCTGCCGGTGGACTGCATCGGTGGTGGAGTCGTCGTAGATGACCCATTCCCAGTCGGTATGGGTTTGCGCTTTGAGGGAGGCCCAGAGTCGGGCGAGGGTGTCAGGTTTCGTGTTGTATGTCGGCGTAATGACGCTGATTATTCCCGAAAGTCGTGTATCCACTGGTCTGCATTTTCTGCACCGAGTTGCGTAACCGCTTGGTCGTCTGTCCCTTCAGGGGACCAACCGGATGCTAGAAGGGCTGCATATTCTTCGTCGTTCATTTCCCGCACAATGTCGTCAATTTGTATGTTCGGTCGTGCCATTGGTTATGCCAGCCTATTCCCGTAAACGGTAATTGTGCCACCGGTAATGGTGCCTGAGTTGCAAGTCAGGGTGAAATCCGTGTAACTGGTTGTATTGGCCAATAAGCCCAAACAGGTCCCACCGTATGTGCCAGTACCACCAGAAACATTCGAAACCACATAGGTCCTTTTCGCCAGATACGGGGCCATTACATCAATGTTTGCATAATTGCCGTCAGCACTCATTTGGCCGCCATAAACAATGCTCGTTGCGTTACTACCAGAGTCGCCAGAGGCGGTAGTGGTTCCGTAAACAACGTAATTGAATGAGTAGTAATAACCAGTCGCCGCTGCACCTAACGTAAATTTCAATACGTTTGCTGTTGATGCGCTGCCGCCCTGATAAATGATTTTATACGAATCGTATGTTGCGGAGAACGCTGATGTCACTTGGACGCTCGAAACTGCCGTACCAACTGTTTGTGACTTGATAAAAACCAAACCGCCAACAGGCCCCAACCCAACCGTGTCATCTTGTTTTTGGCTGAGGTAGTCCCACGCAGACCCATCCCATACCCGCAGATAACCCGTGTCTGTTTCGTAAATAATTTGACCCGTGTATGGGGTACCGGGGCGGGTAGTGCTGGTGCAAACACCAGGTCGCAAGCCAGTACGGATGTTAGAGATACTCATGCTGTTACCGCAGTAGGCACATCAGGAAAGTTGGCTTCTTCAGATGGCACCCATGTTACGGGAAAATCACGAAGGGCTTGGCGATAGGCAGCCCACGCTTCTTTATCAGTTGGTGCGTCTGGCAAAACTGCCCAGTCTGATGCGGCAAGCAGGCGGTCACGTTGGAAACGCATACGAGCAATAAAGACGTTTGAGTTATCTGTCGGCTCAAGCCCAAGTTGGTTTAGGTTCATTTACGCCGCCTCATAAGCGAAGGTAATACCGATATTTCTGCTGTTTTGGATCACGCCAGAGTTTTCGTAGATGCCAACCCTCAATGCCGTGGTTGAGATAATCCAGACGTTCAAGTGGTAGCCAGTAGAAAGATACTCTCGGCCAAAGCCTATTGAGGTGCCACCGCTGTAATCACCAGCAGTAACTGGCAGGGTAAAATCAATGTACGAACCGGCTGCGGTACCAGCAGTAGTAATGACATATTCAATGCGTCCAACTACAAGTTTGCCAACTTGGTAATACCTCGCTCTTGTCAGCGAACCCGTTGTAATTGAACCAGAAGATGCGGTAGCGGTTGGGGTGTAAGCAGTCCACGCTGTAGTAATCCCCGAAAGGGCGGCCCACTTGACACCATTTGTGGCCGCCGAATCAGCAACAAGAACCTGATTGTTCGACCCGACAGCAAGACGAGCGAGAGTGTCATCTGCGGACGCAACCAGCAAATCGCCTTTAGCGTCAACAAGCGACGCTGTGAACTGTTGCACCCACGCCGAACCGTTCCAGACGAACGTTTTATCGGTGTCTGTCTCGTAGATGAACTGCCCCTCATACGGAGAAGCAGGTCGAGTCGAAGAAGTGCAAACACCAGGTTTGGCGATTGCAGACGGTGCAGAAAACGACGAGATAGGCATTAGAGGGCAACCGCCTTGATGATGTAGTTCATTACCATTGTTGGCTGCACGTTATTATGCGCTCCACCGCCTCCGGTGTTTTGGTTTGTTGCAGTCGTATTATTATTCGTTGCAGTAGTATTATTGATTGTCGGCGTGGCTGATTCTGTGATTGCTGCTGAACCATCACCATAAATTGCACTACCAGCAATAGATGAAACTGCCACACTACCGCTGCCTGCTGTGTAGTGACCACCCATCCTTGTGCCATTGGAAGAGTTTTCTTGGACGTAGTGACTGTGTGCAACTTGGGTATGATTATGTGCTACTTGCGTATGTGTATGCGCATCCTGAGTGTGCGTGTGTGAAGGCATCTCCGCTGACGACAAAGTATGCGTTTGGGCGCCGCCAACCTCGCCAGGTGCGTCTCCACCGCCAGTAATCGTGGTGCTGGTCAAACGACTAGCAGCGGAACCTCCCATGTTGTCCACGCCAGCAATAACACGACCACGAAGGTCCGGCAAAGCAAATGTCGTTGAACCATCACCAGAACCGTAGGTTGTGCCAATAGCAGCGAAAAGCGCCCCGTAGTCAGTACGAGAGACGTTCTGGCCAAAGCAAAGAAGCCAGCCAGCGGGAGCAGTAGAGCCAGCATAAGGGATAACCGAACCTGCTGGTATCGCTCCAACCGGAGCGCCAAGAGCAGACGACAGACCCATTAGACTTCTTTTTCCCACCCAACGGCGGTAAACGTTACCTTATCGGTTGTATCTGAGTAGCCGTAAAACTGATCGGTAGCATTCAGAACCAACGCCGTGTCCCAGATAAGGGTGTCATTGGCGGCAATCGGCAATGCCCAAAAAATGCGGTTATCGACCGTAGCGGTCGTGTTGATGGCAAAGTAGATGAGCCTGTCGGTGCCGTCTGTGTTGCAAAACACGACTTGCTTGACAACCCACGCACGGCCAGATGCAACGGCAGAACCCAACGTAGAGTTGGCAGTAGCGGTCAATTTGACTGGTCCAACCAGTCGTTTTTCTGTGCGGTCACCTACAGCCATTTATGCTCCGATATCAGTTGTGATGATTGCCGTGAATTTGCTGTCGTTCATCGGGTCGGTGGACACAGCAGAGTTTACCCATTGGCTACTGGCGGTACTGTAAACCAGCGCCTGCCCATTCGACGGGGTGCCGGTAATAGTTACGTCTGTCAAACCATCAAGAGTTTGTGAACCCTGAGGACCTTGAGCCCCCTGCGGGCCCGTAGCACCAGTTAGACCAACAGCGCCTTGCGGGCCCTGAAAACCAATAGGACCCTGAGCGCCCTGCGCACCTTGAGGACCAGTATCCCCCTGAGGCCCCTGAAATCCCTGCGGACCTTGAGCCCCCTGCGCACCAGTGTCACCCTGAGGTCCTTGAAAACCCTGCGGACCCTGAGCACCCTGTGCGCCCTGGGCACCCTGTGCGCCCTGCGGACCGGTATCGCCCTGCGGACCTTGCGTACCCTGAAACCCTTGAGGACCCTGCGCACCTTGGGCACCCTGGGGTCCCGTATCACCTTGCGGTCCTTGTGTACCCTGGGGACCCTGTGAACCCTGCGGACCCGTATCCCCCTGAGGACCTTGCGCTCCTTGAGCACCTGTTGCACCTTGAGGTCCCTGAGCGCCGGTCGGTCCCTGAGCACCTTGCGCACCTTGCGCACCAGTTGCTCCTTGAGGACCCGTATCTCCTTGTGGACCTTGGAAACCCTGAGGACCCTGTGACCCTTGCGCTCCGGTCGCTCCTTGCGCTCCCTGCGCACCCGTGGCCCCCTGAGCACCAGTAGCGCCTTGTGGGCCTTGCGTACCCTGTGGGCCTTGCGTACCCTGCGCACCTTGAGCGCCTTGCGCTCCGGTAGCACCAACAGGGCCAGCGTTACCTGTGCCGACAATACTGATCTTGTTGCCAACAGACAGCGCTGCCGATTCTGTTGCAGACGAAACAACGTAGGTATTGTTTGTCCGGTAGACGGTCAGGGTTTCTGTTTCGAGTGCAACCGTGACGGTAGTGGTAGCCATTGCTACCTCGTCACATCAGCAAGAACCGCAACAGTCCCCGAAAGAATTGTCGTAATCACACCGGATGCGTTTTCCTGAAGGTCCCAATACAGGTAACCTGGGTCCAGATCGGCTGTGTCTGCCGCCGCAAAAGTAACCTTCATTTGGCCGTTCGCCCCGTCAGTTACGGTGCAGGTTCCGGTGATTGCAACAGCGGCAATATCGGGCGTTGAGCGCATCTGACTGGAGTAGGTGCGGCCAGTAATGTTGATCGGTGTGGTGCCGTCAGACGTAATGGTAACCTCAACGACCTCTGTGTCGCCACGGGTAATCGTCAAATCCTGTTTAGCGGGTGCAGCCATCGGCGCTAGTCTACACTACTTCTTTCCACGGTTCCTGGCTCGGTTCCGTGACGGGGACTCCGACACGATACGACCGTCCTTCGTATGGCTCATGTCGTTGCCGCCCTTGCCCATGACACCACGGTCACGGCGGGTCTTAGCCAACTCTCGACGTTTCGCCATCTGGCCGGGGGATTTGTTGAAGGTTGTGTCGTAAGCCTTCTTTTTCTCCCGTGCATCCGGGTTATCCCGGTAATACTTGGCGGACTTTTTCGGGTTGGCCGCTTTACGGGGAGCCACTACCACTTCACCTTATTGGCCCAGTATGCGGCAGACATTTTGCCCTTGGCGATGTTCGCTGCGTGGCGAGCCTTGAACGACTCACGACGCTTACGGTAAGCAGCAGATTCACCAGCCTTCTTCGGGGAGCCAGATACGCCCTGTTGGCCGAAACGAATCAGTTTAATCTTGCTGCCTTCCTTGGCAAGGACAGCATGGGACTTTTTTGCATTCGGGGTGCGCTTGGGTTTGTTGTAACCGGAGAACCGTTCGCCACGATATTCGATGCTCATTGGTTTGCCGCCCAAGCGTTATCGACAAGGTTCGGATACTTGCGACCAGCCTTCGTTGCCCGAGCCTTCGCAGCCTTCTTCTGGCTGTCGGTCAACTTGGTTGATTTCTTGTTCGGGTTCTTCTTATCCCAAAACTGCTTTTTCACGATGGCTCCATTTCAACAGCACCAGAATCAGATAATACCTGATAGGCCCCCGGAGTGATAGAGGCAATTTGCCCTGGGGCCAGAATGTATGTGTCGTTGCCGATGGTTGCTTTGACGGTTCGTTTGGCTCGGACTTTGATTTGGACTGTGGGGGCTTCCCACTCTGGGTTGCTGAGCAGTTTCCCTGGGGGTACCGCTGCTACTAGTTTTTTGGCTGCTTCAGCCCAAGAGAATTTGTTTGTTCCGGCTGGGCGTTTCCGGGGGAGCCGCAGGTCGTATGCGTCTTGCATTGCTAGTTTCAATTTTTGCAGGTTAGGTTCGTCCCACTGGCCGACTGTTTGGGCTGGGGATTTGCCGCAGGGGACGGTCCATTGGGCAAGGTGCATAAAGTCTCGTTGACCGGTGGATTCGGAGACGATGGTGGGGATGCCCATAGCGATTGCCTGTAGCGGCATCAACCCGAATCCTTCGCCTCTGGCTGGGGCTACGAAACAGTCAGCCTGGTTGTACCAGTCTCGTTGTTCTTCGGCGTTCATCCACTTTCGGTACAGGGTGATCTTGGGGTGTTTGACGTTTTCTGTGTCGAAGGCGTGTGGGGCGGCTTTGATGTGTAATTCTGCGTCTGGCAGGTTGAGGGCGGTAAATGCCTGCACCACCAGGTCTAGGCCCTTACGGAGCCACAGGGAGCCTCCTGCGTGGAACCTGAACGGGCCGTCTGGGCGTTGTGGTGATTTGCGCCAGAACGTCAGGTCTACCCCGAGTGGCACCACGGTGGCATCGGAGTGGTAATTAGAAAACAGTTCTAGATTGTGTTCGCATGGGACAAGCAGTTGGTCAAACTGTCCGAACCAGGGTTTCATAAAGTTCGGCACAGTGTCGGTTTCCCACATCGTAAACAGCACCCGATGCTGACCTCGATACCAGCCTTTTACAGCGTTGGGTAACTGCATGTGGACGTTGACAGATGCACGTTCGTCAAACTTGACACCGGCAGGGGCGTGGTCAAGGAACCCTTGGAGCATTGACCCGTATCCGATTTTTGGTTCGTCAATGCCAGTCCAAGACTGAAAGTTCATGAAACCTCAACGGGTGGCGCAACTGGCGCACCCTCGATTTGCCATTTTTCGGTGGCGTGCTTTTCTAGAACGCTACAGCCGTCAATTTGGCGTGGCTGCAAACCCTGCTTACGCAAACGCTTGTATGCAGGCATGTCACGATTCCAGTTTCGTTCACGCTGGTTTATCTCAGATACACGTGAGCCACGGGTCGTCGTGGAGTTGGTGCCCATCCGAACACCAGCAACCTTGCAACCGAAGCAGCCATCAACATCAAGATTGGGGTGGACTTCCCTGTGTTTCATGATTTTCCAATTTCTCTTGCAGGCTGTCAATAATTGTTCTCAAGCGTTCAATTTCGTCTGCTGCTACGGTCCGAAAAGCGTCGTAGCGTGTGATACCGCAGTGGCATGTGACTGGTTTACGCATACGTTGCGGAAGCGTGACAATGCTTCGTGCATACCAAAGACGGTCAGAAAATTCAAGATGATCGTCGTACTGGTTGGTTTCCATTATTCAATGTAATCGCCGTAGCCAGCCGCAATAAGGTCTGCTTCTTCTTGGGCGGTCAACGGGTGGATGTGTCCGCCGTGGTAAATCTTTTCGATCTCGGTGTCGTCATCTGGTTGTGATTCGGTGAACGAACCGTTGGTCAGTTTATAGACGTTGCGGCCACGAGGCCAGCCACCAAGATAGGCGAAGATGCCTTCGCCTGAGCCGTCATCGAAACGGACGAACGGGTCGGTGGGCGGACGAAACGTAGCCATCGCTCAAGAATAACAAAGACCCCCCGGTTTCCCGAGGGGTCGATGCTATTCCTTGTCGGAAAGGTTACGAGTTCGAACCGAGGCTCGAAGCCGACTCGATGCGGCGCAGTGCTTCCTGACGGAACACCGAGTAGCCGACAAAGTGCTTCCAGCCAACCGGACGGAAGCGCTTGAGGATGTCGGTCACCGTGCCGTACACGATGCTCGGCTGTGCTCCGTACTCGCCACCGAGCGACACGCCCTTAGCAAGAGCCTGACGGCCCATGATGAGGGTGCCGTACACGTCGATGGTGCCGGACGAAGACGAGTTGTTCGACGCATCCACGAAAAGCGGTGCACGGGACGACTCGATGAATCGCACGTTGTCGATCATGCCAATTTCGCCGTTGTACAGGCCGTTCGGCTGTGCGTACTTGAACGAGTCACGCCAACCACCAGCGTCGGTGTTCGAACGGAAGTCGAACGACACGTCGGGGTGGATGAAGCCGACGTACGAACCACCAATGGTGGGCACGTTGGCCTTGCGCAACTGGGCGACGGCCTTGCGGACATCATTGATGTGAAGCACGTCATCGCTGTTAACCGTGGTACGGCTCGTCGGGTCAACTGCACCGCCGGTTGCGTAAAACACGTTGTCGCCAGCCTGGACCACATCACGGCAGATCGTGTCAATCGACAGACCAGCGTTGTAGCCGACAGCCTGAGCCGCAATCGGGTCAACCGGGATGAAGGACGATGCACGCAACTTGGCCGTGGTGACGGTTGCGTTGCCGTATTCCTTCAACGTCACGGTGACCTGGCTGTCGCTCATCGCAACCGGGGTCACGTCCTCTGCTTCACCGAGTTCGGTGGTAGCAGCGGCGAGGTCAGCGAAGACCGTGAACTTGATGGATGCGCCAGGGTTGGTGGCGTTGGTTGCCTGAACGTCTGCGAACTGGTCGTAGTACATTTCGGGGCGGAGGGCGAAGTACGCCAACTTCTCAAATGCCACCTGGTCGGTGGTGAGGTTAGCGGTGCCCGTTTCTGCTGCATAGTAGTCAGCCATTTGGGTTGTTCTCCTTTAGAACTTTAGAGTTGGATTCCTTGTGCTTGTGCCTCAGCAAACACGGCGAGAAGTTCTTCTTCGGAGTTGGCGTCTTGCAGTCTCTTAATCCAGGAGGGCGGGGCTGGTGCGGTTTCGGCTCCGGTTGCTGCCTTGTTCGACTGCTTCCAGGCTTCCTTGTCCGTGGTGTCCACGTTCTGCTGGGGTGTAATCAACTGTGCCTCTTCAGCGGCCAGCCTGATTGCTTCTGGGGAAAGGTCTCCGTCGTAGCCTTTGACGAAATATTTGAACTTCGCTTCAGTCGGGTCGATACCGGCTTTCATGAAGTTGAATTCTCGTCTGGCTGTTTCGGCTTCCGCTAACTGCTTGCGCAGGTCTCGGGTTTCCTTTTCCAGTTGCTTCATCCGTGCCCGTACGGGGTTGGATTCCTGCTGTTCGTCTGTCTCCTCGAAGTCATCTTCGTAGTTCGACATATGGCACTCTCCGTTTCTGCCCACACCTACCCGGAGGAGTTAGGTGGCTGCGTTATGTTGGTTACACCCCGGTATTTACTCCACAGGTACGGGGGCTATCTGTGGGTTCTGGCACTCGGCCTCGTGCATAGAGTAGCACAAAGGTTTAGTGTGTCAACTATCCTTCGCAGCAGTGTGCTTTATGTCCGCAGTGCGGGCAACGCCAGCGTGTTGCGATGGGGTCGTAGGTTTGTTCGCAGTTTTCGCAGGTCATTGGGTTGCGGTGCCGAGACCAGCAACGCCTCGTTGACCGGCTGCGAACGTGCCGCCTGTTTCGAATTCTGCTTGTCGGCGTCGTCGGCGGGTTGCGATGCGTTGGGCTGCTGCGGCTGAGGTGCCGAATGTTCCAGAAATTTGTTCCTCTTGGCTGATGGCCTGCTCGCCTGCCATCTGTGCTTGGAACAAGCCTTGCTGTTCTGCGATGGTTGCAAACCCTTGACGGGCTGCGCCCATTGTCACGCCCTCAGCAGCGAGGGTTTCTGCCTGTGCCGCCGATAGGCCGATGCCTGCCTGCTGTTGGGCTTGGCCTGCGATTTGGGCTGCGCCAATCTGTCGGGCCATCAACGTCGAATCAGCCTTACGTCCAAGGGCATCGGTGGCACGGGTCGGGTCAAGGTAGAAAGCAGCGAGGTCGGCTTCGCCAATACCGTAGAGTCGGCGTAGTTCTTCCTTGGTTCCAGGGTCGGCGGCTTGGGCTGCACGGTACCCGCCGACGATACGGTTCTGTAGTTCGACGGGTGACACGTCGGAGCCGATGAACTTGGCGAGGTCTGTCGGCTGGTCGTAGAAACCCATAGGGAGACCGGTGTTGCGGAGTGTCTGCGTCAACTCTTTCTCGGCTGCGATGTACTCGGAAGGCTTTAGTGGGTCAAGGCCGTTGGCGACACGGGTAGCGTTACCGGCAAACCTGTCATCGAACGCTTTCTTGACAGCGGGTTGGGATTCGATGGCGTTGTAAATGGCGTCTTCGTTGGAGACATCTATCTGAGACACAGGCACAAGGCTTCTGTTGAACGTTTCGAAAAGGAAGCCGAGACCATACTTGTCTAGCGCACTTCTGAGGTCTGCTTCGGTAGCCATCAACGAACCTTCCCGAACACTCGGTCAATCGTGTCAATCATCGACTGATACCTGTTTTGGGCATCAGCAGTTTTCTTCCATTCCGGCAACGTACGCAGATAGTTACCCCATTCCGTTGCGTTCATCAAACGGTTCTCTTTATTATCAGGGTCCTTATAGGTAAGGAGAGCCTTATATTTGTCTTGGGTAAAATCGACCTGCGAGGAATCCACCCCGAGAACCTGTGAGGCAATCGACTTGTAAGCCTGGACACCTGTCTCCAAATCGCCTGCATCCAACTGTGCAGCAACAGACGGGTAGAGGGCTTTGGCTTGGTTGCGGAAAGAGTCAGTGACCTGCTGGTCGCTCATTGTTCCCTTCAACACAGACTGGACATACCCTTCAACCTGGTTGTCGGTGAGGTTCAACCCGTAGCGTTTTGCACGGTCACGGATAGCAGCAGCATCGGCACCAGCCTGCAACCCTGTCGCAGCAGCCTCCGGTTTGGCAGGTGTACCAGCCTGGGCGGGGGCACCAGCCACAATCGACTTGCCGATAGCGTCAGCAATCTTTGCGCTATCCCACTTGCCTTTCAGCGAGTCGGCAGCAATCTGCTTAATTGACTGGTCAGTTAGTTCGTAGCCTTCGTTCTTAGCGTTCGAGCGAACCAAATCTTCACGGGCAGCAACCGTGTCAAGATACGCCTGGTCCTTGACGGCGGTCCGAGTGACATACTCATACTCGCCCGCTCCCAGTCCCCGATACCAGTCGGTCGCCTGAATATCTTTCGTGATGTCCGCAGCCGGACTTTCCTGCACATACCCCTGACGGATGATGGCAGCGACAGCAGGGTTGGTGCGGTAAATCTCCAACAGACCCGGATACTGTTTCTCAACAAACGCTTCCCATTCGCTTGACTTGACGAACTGGCGGCGACCCTTACGGGTCTCAAGGTTGGGCTTCTTTGGCGCAGGCGGGTTCTTCTTGCTTACAGCCATCACTTACCTGCCTTCAACATGGCGTCAATCGACCCAAAAATGCTACCCAGTTTACGGGTATCAACCTGCTCACCAAAATCTTTTTCAATACTAGAAGTCACAAACTGTTGCACACCAGGGGCTTCTTGTACGGCACCACCAGCAGCATAGGCTTTCTGTGCCGACAGTTCTTCCTGCTGGAACGCACGGGCGATACGTGCAGCCTGGTCGTCGGACAAGGTACGACCCAACAACTGTTGAGCGACAGAATCCACAATCGCCTTCACGTCATCCTCGTTTGTCAAACGGTATCTGGTGACTGTGCCACCACCCAGTTTGACTCGGCGTTGAGCAATCAACTGTACCGCCTCAGCATCCGATACGCCTTCACGGTTGGCGACACCCAACACTTCACGGTATGCGCTGAGGGTCGAGTTGTCTGCGACCCCCATTGTGAATTCGTTTCCGAGCAGACCGGCCTGGTTCATTTTCATCTGCCAGTTAGCGATATAGCCTCGGCTCATTGACCCTAGTTTGTCGATGTCTTCTGAGAAGTAGCGTGGTTCAATCTTCGGGATGTTTGGTACGAAAGGAACGCCCATACCTGACGCAATGCGGGCCTGCTGGCTGGGAGCCATGTAGCCCTCGTAGGTGCGGGTCCCGGTAGCGACCTCGGTGACACGTTGCCCTTCGACCCCGATTGCCTGCTCATACTTTTTGCCTTCGCTGACAACCCCCATTGGGGTGAAGGTTGCGCCACCTAGACCGCCAGTGGCGGGCTGCTGGGGTGGCGGTGTCGTTGTTGTGGTGGGTCCTGTTTCTGACATTACGGGGCCACCTCCACGGGCACCTTCAAATCCTTAGTGTCAAACTCTTTGACGAGGACATTATTCCACAACGAACCAAAGTCAGGGTTACGTTCAGCCATAGCGTTACCGGTGTCGAACAGGTATTGACGCAGACTGTACGACGCCTTCAAGGTTGTCCAGTTCCCCATGTTGATTTCCCCTGGGGCGAAGTCAATCATCTTTTGGATGGAGTCGGTACGAAGGTCCATGTATTCCTTGAGTGCTGGGCCTGCTGGCAAAGCCATCACCTGCGGGTCTTCAATCATCTTTTCGATGTCACGGATTTGGTTGAAGTTCTTTGTTTGTGCAGGGCCGACAGGTGTCAAACGGTTCCAGTTAGGGAATCGTTGCAACACTTCATATTCGACCTGTGCTCTGAACTGTGAAGCCTGATTCGTATTAGACCATTCTTCTGGAATACTGGCTACCTGGTTGTCGTACCACAGGTCAGCCAAAAGGTTCTCGGCTTCCTGCACGGACGTAACAGGGTCCTTAGGTGTGCGCTGGCCGATAAGGGACTGCTGGATGAAGATACGGTTGTTGTACTCGCCGTCCTGCGGACCGAGATAGCCACCAGCAAACGGGTACTTTTCCAACAGGCCCTCGTTCTCGAACACCCAGTACTGGTATTCCTTTGTCGGTTGCAAACCGGGGATGTTGCTCTTGGAGCCTGAACCGAAGAACGACCAAAGTCCGAGACCGTAACGGTCAAGGAGAATGTTGACAGCCTGGGTCAATGTGCCGCCTTTAGCGAACACTTCGTTTTCTGTTTTGCGGATGTCGTCTAGGAGGACACCTTGCAAGATTTTACCCTTGTCTGTCTGAGCGTAATACTGGGTGAGGGAGGCTGCTGGAAGGAACGCTCTCGCCCACGAACGGACAATGGAGAAGTTGTTTGACAGGTTTTCTGCGTCTTCAAGAAGACGCTTCCGGCCTTCTTCCCCAGGCGGGTACTTGTCGATGTCTGCTGACAGTTGCCGCATAATGGGAATGAGCGAAGCCTTCTTGGTTTTTTCTGCGATGGGTCCTGCGGCTTTTTCCAGCAGGTTCCAGAAAGTGTCGCCTTGGGGTAGTACTTGGCGTCCTGCACCGGCACCGCCCTGAGCAAAGAGTTGGATGAACTGCGGGATGAAATAGTCTCGGGGGTCAAGACTGCTATCGCCGGTAGCGAACGGGAACAATGTTGTTTTAAGGTTCGCCCACGTTTTTGATTGCGGCTTCCACGACGAGGCAGCAATCGTGATGACCGGCGAGAACCCTGGTGCGACAGAACCAACCAGCGAAAGGTTGCGGGTTGGGATAGTCAACTGTGCATCTCCGCCCATCAACTTGTACACCCAGTTCGAGAACGGGACCGTAATGACCTGCTTGTTAGTTGTCGGGTCATTATGCAGAACATAGTTGTCTTCCTGCGAGAACGGTTCACGGAACTCTTTCAGTTCACGAGTCAACACGTCAACAGCATGAAGGTTACGTGGCGACTTCATCAACTTCAGCCACGTCTGCCACTGCTCACGATAGGCATCGAAGAACATGAACAGGATTTGGTGGCGTGAACCAAAGTACGACCGGTTGTTTTGTGCGTTGAACAGCAAGCCGTCTGTGACTTCACGAGCGTAGTCTGATGCAACTGCTTCGGCCTCGTCACGGGTCAGGGTGCCTTTTGCTTGGCGGGCACGGTCAATGGAATCGTTTACCGAGTCGTTGATGTAGTCAGGGATTTTGCCTTTGGTGTCGTCCACGAGTTTGACAAGTTCGTCTGCGTCCATGACTGGTGCCAGTTCACGGATACGCTGCCAGAACGCCTGTTGCCACAGCGGGTTGCGGGCAAGAGCCGCAGACGTTTTTGTGTATGCCCCGAACGATGAGTACATCCAGTTGGCGTTACGTGTTGCTTTGGCGTTTGTGCGAACATCGGGGTAGTACGGCACCTGGTCTGGAGCGTCAGCCCAATCCAGCAACTTTTCTCGAACCAAACCTTTCAGTTCGTTTGTTGCTTCGTACACTCGGTCGGCTTTCTGCAACATCACAGATACACCGTCAAGTGTTCCTTCAGCGAGAACATCCAGAATGTCTGGTTGCAGCCCGGTGCGTTGGGTAATGTCCAAACGGATTTCGTTTACACGGGACCGTGCAGCCTCAATGGTGTTCCAATCCCAGTTCGGTTTGACACGGAAAACGTTCTTTGTGTATTCGTCGTAGACGCTGCGCAGTGGGCCGTCGAACAAATCTTGTGCAACCTTTTCGAGTGCTGCGGGGTCGCCTGTCTTCAAGGCTTTGGCGATGGCACGATAATCTTCGTTTACGGTCATTTCAGCAATGTCACGAGCCTGAGCCGTAACCCACCTACTACGCATACCCTTTTCTTTTTTGCTGATATTGGCAGGGTCACCAACACGACGGGTGACAACCTGCTGCACCTGCGACCGTTCCATATAGTTCTTCAATGTGCCAGGGTCATAGGTGTTTTCGACGTAACCCTTGACGTTGTTAGACAATGCTCGTTGTGCGGACGGAAGGCTGTCGTTGATAACGGTGTTCAGTTCGTCAATCTGCGCTTGAAGTTCATCAGCCGTACCGTATTTCTTTTCGAATCGTTTGATGCGGGCTGCTGTTTTGCCTGTCGTGTCTGAGGCTAGGGCAGCGTATTCGAACTGGAGGTCAACAAGTTTTGCTCGCAAAGTAGCGGCCTTCTTGCTGTCCATGATGATGTTGCCAAACGTGTCATAGTTCAAATGGCCACTGTAAATCTGTGCAACATACTGGCCGAGGTTGTCGAACTGGCCGGAGAAAGCGATGCGCAGCATTTCTTCTGGGACAACTCGCATGATGTAGCGGATAGGTAGTGGTGCTCCGAGGGCTGCTGGTTTTGCCAGGTCACGGATAACTGTTTCGATTCCACGAGCCAATGCACGTTCAGCCTTGATTGCTTTGGCAACTGATGGGTTGCCTGCCGTAATTTTGCGGATTGCACGGACAAGTGGGTTGAGGTCTCGAATCAACTCGTCCAACACGGCAGGGTCAGTCATGTATCCGCCACCAGAAAGCAACTGGGTGATACGCAACGGGCCGTCACCTTCATCGAACCATTCGATAGGGATATCGTCTGCAAGGTCTTCAAGCGTCCAACGGGTAACTTCGCTACCCTTGCCACGGTAAGAGGTGAACCGTTTGATTTCTTCTTTAGTCCACCCGGCCTTCTGCATACGGCCAGTCAACGCTTTCTCGTTTGCAGCCTCGAAGAAATTGTCCCAATCCTTAGACGAATTGGTTTCCAAAGCATCAAACAGTTTCTTGAGAACGGCGTCACGTTCAGCACCACGCACACCGGACACCTGGAGCACACGGTCTGCTCGCTGCAAAGCGACAGCCGGGTCGTCGAACGGGATGTAGGTGGAGTCGGGCATCATTGCCGTCTGGCGGGAGTATCGGTCAATGTTTTGTTTGACCATGTAACCGGTGTCGGATGCCCAGTTACGCCACCCAGAGTTCGGGAGGTTACGCATGTTTTTGGCTGG
>Ga0315906_10005433_pt1 | contig 16037 bp, 10 predicted proteins | sample LakEriMetagenome_4_FD_203526 | JGI IMG/M metagenome (GOLD analysis project Ga0315906, IMG submission 203526) | Freshwater fungal communities from buoy surface, Lake Erie, Ohio, United States - Buoy 2 MA122 | ecosystem: Environmental > Aquatic > Freshwater > Lake > Lake biofilm | place: USA...
TTTGGTACCGAAGGTGGGAGTCGAACCCACATGACCTTTCAGTCGACCGATTTTGAGTCGGTTGCGTCTGCCATTTCGCCACTTCGGCACACGTAGATCCTAGCGGCGCGGCACACTAGGCACATGACGCGCAGCGGCAGACCAGGTGGAGGCGAGGGGGCTGAGCGTAGGGCGCTGCTCGCAGCAGCCCGGGCGGGCTCCCAGGAGGCCTTCCGCGATCTCTTCACCCCCGACCTCGATCTCGCCTGGCGGATGGCGTTGCGCATCACGGGGAGCGAGGCGAGCGCCGACGACGCCCTGCAGGCGGGGCTCATCTCGGCCTACCGCTCCCTTGACCGCGTTGCGCCTACGAACCTTCGAGGCTGGTTCGTGCGGATCGTTGAGAATGCTGCGCGTGACCTGATGCGCCGCGAGCGCCGGCACCCGACACTCCCGTTCGCCAGCGACACGCACGAAGAAGCGGAGGTGGGCGCACACCGCGAACGCACCGCGGCAGAGCCGCAGGCGGGAGCGACCTCTGACCCGGCGCAGCGTGCTGAGGCAAGTGAGCTTGCCGCCGCCCTGGCCTCCGCCCTCGGGGCGATCCCAGAGGAGCGACGTCGGGCGATCCTTCTCTACGACGTCGATGGCTACGACTATGCGGAGATCGCTGAGCTCACGGGAGTATCGGTGGGAACCATAAAGAGCCGTATCAGCCGGGGGCGCGAAGAGTTGCGCCGCCTCCTCGCCGACCTGCGGCCGGGAACCGCTGGTGCTCCGCGAACGTTGGGAGAGCGAGATGAGTAACGCCGCCGGCACCCCTGAGCACGATCCGCTGAGCGCCTATCGCGCCAGAGAGCCCCGCCGCAGCCGTGACCCTTTTGCCAGCCCCGCGCTGCGCAGCGAGATCGCTCAGATCGCCGAGGCTCGGGTCCAGCGTGCTGCGAGTGGCTGGCGCTCCACCCTCTTCGGTTGGATGAGCGCCGCGCCGCGTGGTGCCCTTGCGGGCGCCGCGCTCTCTGCGGCACTCCTTCTTGGGGGCGTCGCTGGTCAGATTGCGGGCAACACGGCGAGCGCAGTGCGAATGGAATCTGGGGGCGACCTCGTCTTTGCGAGCCTGGCCCCCGAAGCTTCCACGAATGTGAAAGTAGACGGAGCGACCAGTGTGCTCCTCGAGTCTGGGACGCTTGATGCCGCCGCCATCGCCTCTGGGGCCGCACTCCTTCTCCTGACAGGGAGCCTTGCCGTGGTGTTCGTGAGCGTGCGGAGGCGTCGCGCCTAGCCGAAGGGCTCTGCACTCCTGCGGTACCCTCGCGGTATGCCAACCAAGCACCGACTCCTCCTCGTTGATGCCTATGGACTGATCTACCGCGCCTTCCACGCGCTGCCACCACTCGCGAATAGCCGCGGCCAGCTGACGAATGCGGCGTACGGGTTCACCAGCATCCTGCTGCGCACGATGACCGACGTCGATCCTGAGCGCGCCATCGTGGCCTTTGATGCGCCGGGCACCACCTATAGGCACGAGCGATTCCCCGCATACAAGGCGCAGCGGCCATCGATGCCCGACGAGCTTCGCTCCCAGGTTCCGATCGTCCGAGACCTTGTCGCGGCGCTAGGGCTGCCACTTTTGGAGGCAACGGGATACGAAGCAGATGACGTGATTGGCACCATCGCTACTGCGGCGGAGCGCGACGGCTGGGAGGTGCACATCGTCTCGGGTGACCTCGACATGTTGCAACTGGTCACCAAGAAGGTGCACCTACTGCACACCGCTAAGGGCGGAGCAGATGCGATCGTTGAATACGATCCAGAACGGGTCTTCGCGCGGTACGGCCTCACCCCTGAGCAGATGGTTGATTTCAAATCGCTGAAGGGCGACAGCTCTGACAACATTCCTGGCGTTCCAGGTGTTGGTGAGAAGACTGCATCCAAGCTGATTTCGTCCTTCGGCTCTCTTGAGCAGTTGTACAGCCGCCTTGATGAGGTTGAGCCTGTGCGCGTTCGCGAAGCGCTCGCTGCGAACCGTGATGCCGCGTTCGCCGGTCAGGGGTTGATGACGATTGATCGTGATGCACCGCTGGCGCTGCCAGCCACTGGTGGCGAAATTGGGGTGTACGACCGCGAAGCGGCACTCGCCCTCTTCCGCGACCTAGAATTCCGCGCGCTGGCACAGCGCCTCCCACCCCTTGCGGGCGAGGATCGTGCTGCAGCGTCAGCCGCGGTTAGCGCCGCTGCTGCGGGAGCTGCGCTCCGAGGCGCTGCCGCACCAGCCGCCAGACCTGCACCGAAAATTGCTGCTTCGAGTGATCTGCAGCTTGGTTTCAACTTCGATGCAGTGACGGCAGGAAATGCCGCCGCTGGTCGGTCGACGCAGGCGGAGAGCAGCGCTGCAGATGAGTCCGAGGTGCACGCCAAGATTGAACAGGCGAAGCGCGGCGATCTTGCCGCCGCAGGGGTTCGCGTGCTGAACGCGGTCGATGAAGCGCGCGATGCGTTTCGCGGTCTTTCAGCAGAGGGGCACCTTGCCATCGGCGGCGTGGGTGCAGATCGACGAGGGCCAGAGGCCGAACTCGCGATCGCCATCGTTGATGATGCGGGAGCGATTCTCGCCGCGGATGATGGCGCCGTGGTGCATGCGCTCCTTGAGTCGCTTGCGAGCTCAAAGCGTGATATCGCCGGCCTCGGCGTGAAGGGTCTGATTGGCGCCATGGTGAGCATTCGACCTGAGTCTTCGCCACGCCTCATTGATGACGTTGCGCTCGGCACCTGGATTGCGAACGTGACGATGCGGAATCCGGGGCTGGTGGAGGTTGCCTCTGCACGCCTGGGCGCCGATCTACCTGACCGACTCAAGCCACTGCAGGAGGCGGTTCTTGCCGCGCTCGTCACGCGCGCATCGCGGGGGCCGCTCGCGGAAGAGTTGCGCGAGGCAGGAACGCTTCGTCTTTATCGTGAGATTGAACTGCCGCTTGTTGAGGTGCTCGCGCGTATGGAGATCGCCGGCGTCGCCATTGACCGATCGGCGCTGAGTGAGCTGAGCACCGCGTTTGGGGCTGAGATCACCCGCCTTGAGCGTGAGGCGGAGCGCGTGGTTGGACATGCCGTGGCCCTCGGCTCACCAAAGCAGCTCGGTGAACTCCTCTTTGTGGAGCTGAACCTGCCGAAAGGGAAGAAGACAAAGACAGGTGCCTGGTCAACTGACGCGAGCGTGCTCGAGGAGATCCAAGGGGAGCATCCGATCGTTGGGATCGCCATGGAGTGGCGCACCGTCTCAAAGCTCCAGAGCACGTACGTTGAGGCGCTGCCGAAGCTCGTGGAGGCGGATGGCCGCGTGCACACCACCTTCCAACAGGCCGTGGCGGCAACGGGGCGGCTCAGCTCCACCGATCCGAATCTGCAGAACATTCCGATCCGCACCGCCCTCGGCCGCAAGATCCGCAACACCTTCATTGCGGAGAAGGGGAACACCCTGGTGGCGGCGGACTACAGCCAGATTGAACTGCGCATCTTGGCGCACGTCACGCGCGACGAGCACCTGATCGCCGCCTTCGCCGCCGGCGAGGATATCCACCGTGCGACCGCCGCCCGCGTGCTCGGAAAGCCCGCCGCCGACGTGGACGCCGATGAGCGTGCCATGGCGAAGATGGTCAACTTCGGAATCGCCTACGGCATGGGTGACTTTGGCTTGGCCACGCGTGCGGGCATCTCTCGCGATGCGGCGAAGTCGTTCATCGCTGGCTACTTCGAGCGCTATCCGGGGATTCGTCGCTATATCGACACGATCAAGGAGGAGGCGCGCACGAACGGCTCTGTCACGACACAGCTCGGGCGTCGTCGGCCGATTCCAGAGCTGCGAGCGGGGAATCCTGCACTCCGCGCGGCAGGTGAGCGCGCTGCGATCAACCATCCAATTCAAGGCACCGCTGCCGATGTCATCAAGATCGCCATGATCCGCCTAGCGCCACGACTTGCAGAGGCGGGGCTCAAGGCGCGACTCGTGCTGCAGGTGCACGACGAACTGCTGCTGGAGGTGTCGAACGGTGAGGTGGATCGCCTCGTGCCACTGCTCGTGGATACGATGGAGGGGGCGCTTGCCCTTGATGTGCCACTCACCGTTGAGGTGAAGAGTGGCCCGCGATGGGACGAGATGAAGCCATGGTCCGGTCGTGCCTGAGCTTCCTGAGGTAGAGACCGTCGTCCGTGATCTGGCACGGCTCGTCAGTGGCGCGACGATTACAGGTGCACACGTCTTCCGCGAGCGAAACCTCTCAACCCCTGATGCCCTCTCGTTCACTGAGGCGGTTCGTGGTCGCCGTATTCTCGGCGCGCGTCGCCGTGCAAAGTGGATCATCCTGGAACTCTCTGGTGGGATACTCCTTCTCGTGCATCTGCGCATGACGGGGCAGCTGTTGGTGCTGCCAGCGGGGGGAGCGACAGACCCGTATGTACGCCTCTCTCTCGCGTTGGGCGATGGTCGCGAGATCCGTTTCCGAGATGTTCGCGCGTTTGGGCGCGTAGCCCTCGTCGCCGAGCGAGTGGACGGCGAGGCCGCTTCGAGCCTTGATCCTCACTCGCCGCCGCTTCTCGCCGACCATGGCGTTGAGCCGCTTGCAGCCGCGTTCACCGCCAACGCACTGCGTTCACTGATTGCGCACCGTGCAACGCGGATCAAGAGCCTGCTCCTAGATCAACGCTGCGTCGTCGGTATCGGCAACATCTACGCCGACGAGGCGCTCTGGCGCGCACAGATCCATCCGCTCACCCCTGCGAACAGGCTGCGCCCTGAGCAGCTTGATGCGCTGCACCTCGCGATCGTCAGCGTGCTGAGCGAGGCCGTTGCTGCGCGCGGCTCCTCGATCAACGACTACACGGCACCAGATGGTGACGGCGAGATGCAGGAGCGACTGGACGTCTATCAGCGCACCGGTGAGCCGTGCCACCGTTGTGGCGCCACAATTCAGCGCTTAGTTGTTGGCGGGCGAGGCACCCACGTCTGCAGAACATGCCAGCGACCACCACGGGACGCAGCCCGATCCGTGGCGACACGCGCCGTTCGAGGGCCCCGTTGGAGTGAACGAGTCACTCCAGAGACGGTTGGCGCAACACGAAGCGAACGTGCTGCAGCACGTCGACGTTCGGCGCGCCGAGGGGAAGCGGCATGAGCATCATCACGCTGAGCGATGTCCGTCGCGAGATCGGTGCCGCCGTCATCCTTGATGAGGTGACGCTCAACGTCGCCGCTGGGGAGCGCATCGGCCTCGTTGGCCCGAACGGGGCAGGGAAGACGACCCTCCTCAAGTTGGTCGCTGGGCTTGAGTCTCCCGACCAGGGCCGCGTGCAGCATGCAAAGGGGCTACGCATCAACCTGCTTGCGCAAGAGTCGGCCCAGGACCCCGACCTACTGAACGCCGCAACGCTCACAGACGCCGTCATTGGCGGTGCCGCCGAGATCGTCTCCCTCGCCGCTGCGCTTCGCGAGATGGAGCTCGATGGACGCGCCGCCTCACCCGAATACGCTGAGGCGCGGACAAAGTTTGACGCCGCAGATGGCTATGCGCTGGAGGATCGGGTCGGCGCGGCGCTCCGAGGGCTCGGCTTCCCGACGGCACGGCACAGCGAGGCCCCCGCACGCCTCTCCGGAGGGGAGCAGACCCGCGTTGCCCTGGCGCGGTTGGTGATCGCCGACCCCGACCTGCTGCTCCTCGACGAGCCAACGAACCATCTCGACATTCAGGCGATCGAGTGGCTCGAAGGTGCGCTGCGCGCACGCAACGGCGCACTCATCGTTGCCAGCCACGATCGCGCCTTCCTTGACGCTGTTATCGATCGCGTCTGGGAGGTCCGTGCCCATCACGTGACGCGCTTCCGTGGCGACTACAGCGCCTATGCGAAACAGCGCGGTGCTGCGGACGAGGGTGACGAGCGCGACGCTGATCGCCGTGAGAAAGAGATTGCACGAGAGCGTGAACTCATCCAGACCTATCGAAGCCACCGCAAGTACGCAAAGATGCACGAGCATGAGCGCCGTCTGGCCGCCATCGAACCAGTGGTTCGTGAGCGGAAGGCGGCCACCCTCTCGATTGCAGCAGAAGGTGCTGGCAGGGGCCCAGCTGAACCGCTGCGGCTGAGCGAAGCATCGATCGGATACCGAGAGCCAGCACAGGTGGAGATCACCCGTGCCCGCAGCCTCGCTCTTCGTCGCGGCGAGCGCGTAGGCATCGTTGGTCCGAACGGTGCGGGAAAATCCACACTGCTCAAGACCATCGCAGGCCTCTTGCCAGTACTCGATGGAAAGGTAGAGATTGCCGGTGGCGTGGTCCCTGGATATTTGGCGCAGGTTCGTGCCGCGGGGTTGCACGGAGCAACGGTGCTTGAGGCGTTGCGCACCGCTGTGCCTGTTGAGGTTTCAGAGGCGCGGGCACACCTTGCTAAGTTCCTCTTCCGAGGTGATGCGGTGGGGAAAGAGGTTTCGGTGCTCTCCGGTGGTGAGCGCAGTCGGCTTGAACTTGCGATTCTCGGCCTTATGCCTGCGAACCTGCTCCTCCTTGATGAGCCGACAAACCACCTCGACATTGACGCCTGTGAATCGCTTGAACGATTCCTGCTAGATGGCGAGCGAACTCTTCTTGTCGTCAGTCACGATCGCCGACTACTCGAAAAGATCTGCACCTCGCTCTGGGTTGTGGAGGACGGCGTCGTTGCCGCCTTTGACGGCGGCTATGCTGCATGGCGAGAGGCGGTTGCCGCCGGTTGGACCACGAAGAGTGCCGACGCACTTGTCGCGGGGCGTTTTGGCGCGCCTGGCGCACTCGCTGCGCAGCAGACTGTGCTCTCCAAGCCTGAGCCGAAGGCTGCGGCGCCCGCTACAAAGAAGAGTCCAGCGCCGAAGCCCGAGCGACTTAGTAAGGAGCAGGCGCGTCGACGTCGCGCTGCCATTGAGTCCGACCTGGAGCGGCACGGGCTGCGCAAGGGTCACCTTGAACTGGCGATGCTTGACCCAAACGTGATCGCTTCGTACACCGAACTGGCGAAGGTGGCGAGTGAGTTGGCTGATGTGACGGCGGCACTCCAGCAGGCTGAAGAGGCGTGGCTCGCTCTCGAGGGTGAGGTGGCGAAGTGAGCCGTCAACTCATCCGCGTTGGGCTCGGTGGACTTATCGCCTCAGGGAAGAGCAGCCTCGCTGCAGCACTCGTAGCGAGCACCGAGTTGCAGGAGGCGATTGGTGGCGCCGTGGAGCACGTCGATGCAGATGCACTGCTGCGCTCAGCGCGTGCAACTGACGCGGCGCTTCGCGATGCGATCCTTGACGTCGTCCCTGATGCGCGTCGTGCAGATGGGGGCTTCGACACCAAAGTTCTCGCGGCGCGGGCATTTGCGAATGCAGCGGTAATGACCCGCCTTGAAGCGTTGCAGTGGCCGGTCGTGCGCGCAGCGATCAGTGAGGTGAGCCGAGATGCGCAGGCACGGGGGGTACGCCTCTTGCTCGTTGAGGCCATAGCCCTAGGTCGCTTTGGCCTGGCTGAAGAGCTCGACGGCGCGCTCTTCCTTCACGTTGACGAGGCAGTCCGTCGCGACCGGTTCCTCTCCCGTGGTGGCAGTAAGGAGGATTTCGAGTTGCGCAACGCCGCACAGGTAGGGATCACCGCGGAGATGCAGGGGATCGGGGCGATCCCAATTGACGGGAGTGGGTCGCTGCCTGAGACCGTGCACGCCGCGAGCCAGGCGCTGCGCCGCCTATGCTTGCAGGGTGAATCCATCGACTGAGTCCACGGCTGAACTGACCCCAACTGCAGGGCGCCCCTTCGCCCTGCGCTCCGACTTTGTCCCGACCGGTGATCAGCCAACCGCCATCAGGGAGCTGGTGCAGGGGCTGAACAGCGGCCTCCATCACCAGGTTCTTCTCGGGGCAACTGGCACGGGGAAGACCTTTACGATAGCCAACGTCATCCAGCAGGTTCAGCGACCAACACTCGTCCTCGCGCACAACAAGACACTGGCCGCCCAGCTCTATGCCGAGCTGAAGGAGTTCTTCCCCGAGAACGCCGTCGAATACTTCGTCTCCTACTTCGACTACTACCAGCCGGAGGCCTACCTCCCGCGCTCAGATACCTACATTGAGAAAGACTCGAGTCGCAATGACGAGATTGATCAGTTGCGGCACGCCGCGACCAAGGCGCTCTTCGAACGTCGCGACACGATCATCGTCGCGTCGGTCTCGTGCATCTATGGCCTTGGTGCCCCGGTTGACTACGGCGCCACCGTGCTCAAGGTGCGCAAGTCGGGGAAGTATCGCCGTGATGCCGTTCTGCGCCACCTCGTTGACCTGCAGTACCAGCGCAACGACGCCACCCTTGGTCGCGCCAAGTTCCGCGTGCGGGGCGACACGCTCGAGGTGCAGCCGGCCGGCGAGGAGACAATCCTGCGCGTGGAGTTCTTCGGTGACGAAGTGGAGCGCATCGCTGAGGTAGATCCGCTCACCGGTGAGATCCTGGCAGAGCGAAACGAGATGGCCATCTATCCAGCGACCCACTATGTGACACCGGCCGACAAGCTCGCCGAGGCCATTCGTGACATTGAGGTTGAGATGGAGAGTCGATGTCGCGAGCTAGAGGCGACGGGGAAGGTTCTTGAGGCGGCCCGACTACGTCAGCGCACCACGTTTGACCTGGAGATGATGCGCGAGGTTGGCTCCTGCTCAGGGATCGAGAACTACTCGCGCCACCTCTCGCGCCGCGAGCCCGGCTCCCGACCATGGACACTGCTCGACTACTTCCCAGCCGATTGGCTCCTGGTGGTTGATGAGAGCCACATGAGCATTCCGCAGGTCGTGGGCATGTACAAGAACGACCGCTCACGCAAGGAGATCCTGGTGGACTTCGGTTTCCGACTGCCGAGTGCGCTCGACAATCGACCACTGACCTTTGAGGAGTTTGAGTCAAGCGTTCGGCAGGCCATCTACGTCTCTGCAACGCCGGGAAGCTATGAGCGCGAGCGCGCAAACCAAGTTGTTGAGCAGATGATTCGGCCAACAGGGGTGGTAGACCCGCATATCACCGTGCTCCCAACGAAGGGACAGATTGATGATCTCCTGGAGCGCATCCAAGGTCGCGTTAAGAAGAAGGAGCGCGTGATCGTTACGACGCTCACCAAGCGCATGGCCGAAGAGCTCTCGTCGTACCTCGAAGAGGCGGGGATTCGTGTGCGCTACCTCCACAGCGAGATCGACACGCTCGAGCGCATTGAGATCCTGCGCGACCTGCGCCTCGGCGTCTTTGACGTCATTGTCGGCATCAACCTGCTTCGCGAAGGCATCGACCTTCCTGAGGTAACGCTGGTCGCAATCCTCGACGCTGATAAGGAGGGCTTTCTGCGATCCGCCTGGGCATTGATCCAAACGGTGGGACGAGCGGCGCGCAATACGGGCGGCGAGGTGATCTTTTACGCCGACAAGATGACCGACTCCATGAAGGTCGCAATCTCTGAGACTGATCGACGCCGAGCGATTCAAGAGCGGTGGAACACCGACCACGGCATCACCGCAACCACCATCTCCAAGCCAATTCGTGACTTGAACGATCGGCTCAAGAGCGTCGCTGAGAAGGCCGACACCTACGCCGGCGGGAAGCGCGGCGGCGCCCTGAGCGAGGTTGGGCGCAGCGAAATTGAGAAGCTCGTGTCGCAGCTTGAGGCTCAGATGAAAATCGCCTCTAAGGCACTTGAGTTTGAGCGCGCGGCGGCGATTCGCGATGAGATCCGAATGCTGCGCACAGCGGTGCTTGAAGAGGATGCGGCCACGGCAATTGAGCGCGCGGCAGAGCGTGCCGCCCGCGAGGCACAGGGTGGAAGCCGACGAGTTGCTCCTGCAAAGACGGCCCTGCAGGGAATTGGTGCCGCGGCACGCACGCTCGTTGCCCCAGCGTTGGATACGGCTGCCGACTGGCTTCCAGGGCTCCGCGACGAGCATGAGGAGGAGACCGCTACGATCCCAGATGCAGGCACACCGACAACGACCGAGGCGCCTGTTCGTCGGCGCACCTGGGATCCGAGCGTGACGCCGAATGTGATCAAGCGCCGTGGTGAGCGGCCGAAGCGAAGGGGGTAGTTGTGGGACAGAACAAGATCTCTGTTCGCGGCGCCCGTGAGCACAACCTGAAGGGGATTGACCTCGACATCCCGCGCGATCAGCTCGTTGTAGTCACGGGCATCTCTGGCTCAGGAAAGTCGAGCCTCGCCTTCGACACCATCTACGCCGAAGGTCAGCGTCGCTACGTCGAAAGCCTCTCTGCGTACGCACGCCAGTTCCTTGGGCAGATGGAGAAGCCTGACGTTGACTCTATTGATGGGCTCTCACCCGCTATCTCCATTGACCAGAAAGGCTCGTCGCGCAATCCACGTTCAACCGTCGGCACCATCACCGAAATCTGGGATCACTTCCGACTCCTCTACGCGCGTGCCGGCACCCCGCACTGCCCAAAGTGCGACCGTCCGATCAGTCGCGTCTCGCTCGACCAAATTGTTGACGAGATCCTCAAGCTCCCTGACGGCACCCGAATCCTCGTGCTCGGCCCACTCTTGCGCGATCGGAAGAGTGAGGGGGAGCGCATGTATGAGGCGGCGCGCAAGTCGGGCTTTAGTCGCGTGCGTGTTGACGGGATCCAGTACGACTTGGGCGCTGATGATCTACCGAAGCTCGACAAGAAGAAGCGCCACTCCATTGAGGTCATCGTGGATCGATTCGTCGTCCAGCACCCAGTCGATGAGAAGGGGAAGCCACTCCCGATCCCAGATCGGAGCCGACTCGCCGACTCGGTAGAGACGGCGATCAAGTTGGGAGAGGGGCTCGCTATCGTGGCCCCAGCACCCGCTGAGAAGGAGAAGCTCTCGTTTGAAGAGCGACTCTTCAGTGAGAAGCTCGGGTGCGCCTACGACGGCACGGTGATCGATGACCTGCAGCCGCGCTCGTTTAGCTTCAACTCCCCGCATGGCGCCTGCGAGACGTGCACCGGCCTTGGCTTCCGTCTCGAGGTTGATGAGGAGCGCGTCATTGATCCAGAGAAGTCGGTGCTCAACGGCGGCCTGATTCCGTGGTCCCGCTCGCCCGAGGGGAGCTGGTACTTGAAGGTCGTTACCGCCGCAATGAAGGCGAAGAGGTGGAATCCGAAGACACCGCTAGGAGATCTACCGAAGGGTGCGCTCGATTATCTGCTGAATGCGGCGCGTGAAGACCGCTTCACGGTGACGTACGAGAACTCGAGCTACACCAACACCTATAAGGCGGCATTTGAGGGGATCATCGCGAACCTCGAGCGCCGACATAAAGAGACCGACTCTGAGCTCGTTCGTGCAGAGATTGAGCGCTATATGGTCAGCAGGCCGTGCCCCGACTGTAAGGGCCGCCGCCTGAAGCCAGAGATCCTCGCTGTGCGCATCGACGGACGAAACATTGCCGAAGTTGCCTCGATGCCGATTGGTGAACTCGTCCCCTGGATCAACTCGCTCTCCAAGGCGCTCGGTGAGCGGGAGCGCACGATCGCCAAGGCGGTCATCAAGGAGATCAGTGAGCGCGCCGGCTTCCTCGTTGATGTTGGCCTCGACTACCTCACAGTTGACCGCTCTGCAACGACACTCTCGGGCGGAGAGGCGCAGCGCATTCGCTTGGCAACGCAGATCGGCTCACGGTTGGTCGGGGTCCTCTACATTCTGGACGAACCTTCAATAGGTTTACACCAGCGAGATAACGCGCGTCTGATCGCCACACTGTTGCGCCTGCGCGATCTCGGCAATACAGTGCTCGTCGTAGAGCATGACGAAGAGACGATTCGCACCGCTGACTGGGTTGTCGACATTGGGCCTGGCGCAGGGGAGATGGGCGGCCGCTTGGTCTCAAATGGTTCCTTCAAGGATCTGCTTGCGGCGAAAGATTCGGTGACTGGCGCCTATCTCCGTGGTGACCGCGCGGTTGCCGTCCCAAAGACGCGTCGCAAGGGGAGCGGCAAGGCGATCACCGTGAAGGGTGCCCGTGAGCACAACCTTCGTGAACTAGATGTGGCATTCCCACTCGGAGAGTTCGTTGCCGTAACCGGTGTCTCTGGGAGCGGTAAGAGCACCCTTGTTACCGACATCTTGCAGAAGGCACTCGCACGCAAGTTGCACGGAGCGAAAGAGCGACCAGGGGCGCACGACCGCATCACGGGCCTGGATGAGATCGACAAGGTGATTGAGATTGATCAGAGCCCAATCGGCCGTACGCCACGTTCAAACCCCGCCACCTATGTCGGACTCTTCACGCCCATTCGTGAGCTCTTCGCCGCCACACAAGAGGCACGCCTGCGCGGCTACTCAGCTGGTCGCTTCTCCTTCAACGTGAAGGGCGGCCGCTGTGAGACCTGCTCTGGCGACGGCATCTTGCAGATCGAGATGCAGTTCCTCCCCGACGTGTATGTGCCGTGTGAAACGTGCCAGGGGAAGCGCTACAACCGCGAGGCGCTCGAGGTCACGTGGAAGGGGATGACGATTGCCGATGTCCTAGAGCTGCAGGTGGAGGATGCCCTTGAACGCTTCTCCGCCGTCCCAGCGATTCGTAATCGTCTGAAGACGTTGAGCGAGGTTGGTCTCGGCTATCTACGCCTCGGCCAGGCGGCAACGACGCTCTCGGGCGGCGAGGCGCAGCGCATCAAGTTGGCCACGGAGCTCGCCCGTCGTTCAACCGGTCGCACGATGTACATCCTCGACGAGCCAACCACCGGGCTGCACTTCGCAGATGTCGAACGACTGCTGCATGTGCTGCATCGCCTCGTTGATGGCGGCAACAGCGTCATCGTGATTGAGCACAACCTTGACGTGATCAAGACGGCCGACTGGGTTATTGACCTCGGCCCTGATGGCGGAAGCCGCGGCGGCGAACTCATCGCAGAGGGGACACCTGAGCAGGTTGCCAAGGTGAAGCGAAGTCACACCGGGCGCTATCTGACCCTTGCGCTGAAGGGCGAGCCAATCCATTCGCTGGAGTAGCGATGGCTGAGCCAGCTCTCCCTCGACACGCCGATCCAGCACTCGACCAGGCCGGATTACGCGCCGCCCAACTGCTGGAGCGCATCCTCGATGAGCTCGTTGATGAGCGTGCCCGCGCCAGATTCCTGCCATATCGCGCCTGGACAACACAGCTTCGCGACGCGCACGGCCTCGCCTTGCGAAAGGGCGTCGTTGCAGTTCGCGCTGCACTCGGGCCAGGAGACGGACTCGCCGACATCGCCTCTAGCGAAGCGGTAATTGAACTCCGTGAGGCGCTCGATGAGATCCTGCGCATCTTGAATCGCCGAGAGGCACTCCGTGGTCGAATTGGGTCGCGCGATGGCGCCTGAACGCCTCCCTGCACCGAGTGTCCCAGACGCTATCGCAGCGGCGTTGAAGGTTCTCCCCGACGCTCCGGGCGTCTACCTCTTTTCGGATAGTGCGGGGAAGATCATCTACGTCGGTAAGGCGACGCACCTCACTCAGCGCGTTCGCAGCTACTGGCAGGCGGGAGGGGAGCCAGGCGCACACCGCATTCGCGACGCGATTGCCGAGGTTGCCACTCTCGACTGGACAGTGACCGATTCCACGAAAGAGGCGCTTCTGCTTGAGGCCACACTCGTACGCCGGCATCTCCCGAAGTACAACATTCGACTTCGCGACGATCGCAGCTACCCCTACATTCGCGTTACTGCCGACCCGTATCCACGTGTGGAGCGCACCCGCCGTCTCGTACGCGACGGCTCGCGCTATTTTGGTCCATACACCACACCAGGCTCAGTGAACGCCGCCATGGAGGCGATCAAGCGCCTCTTTCAGTTCCGTACCTGCGAAGTTGCGATCAAGCCGATGGAGCGTGCGCTCGAGCGACCCTGCCTTCTCTACGACTTGAAGCGCTGTCAAGGACCCTGCCTCGGCAATATTCCGGTGGCCGATTACCAACGCGAGATTGATGGAGTGCAACTCTTCCTTGGTGGTCGTTCCCGAGCCGCCATCGCAATGCTCACCACACGGATGGAGTCTGCCGCGGAACGCGAGGCATTTGAAGACGCTGCGCGGATACGTGACGCGGTGCTCTCCCTTAAGACGACGTTTGACGAGCAGAAGGTTCCAACCTCAGGTCGCGCAGATGAGGATGTGCTCGGAATTGCGCGGCACGGACGCCACGTTGCGATCGCCTGCTTCCAAATTCGCGACTCAGCCTTGGTCGGCCGCGATGTTCACCGCGTCGAGGCTGGAGATTCGGGCGATGCAGAGCTCCTCGCAGGATTTGCCGCGAGCTACTACGCACGCGCAGGGGAGATCCCACCCTCAATTGCCACTGCTACTGAGGTGAGCGATCCCGAGATCATTGAGTTCCTCTCGGCACGCCGAGAGGGTCGCGTCGAGATGCGTGTGCCGCAGCGAGGAGATCGGGCACGTATCGTTCGGCTGGCCGAGCGCAACGCAGAGGAGTGGCTGATTCGCCGCGAGGCCGAAGAGGATGCCGACCGTGAGCGCGCCGACGCGGCGCTCTCAGCGCTCACCGTGGCGCTCAGCCTTGACGCGTCGCCGTCGCGCATTGAGTGCGTTGATGTGAGCACTATTCAGGGTGCATTTACCGTCTCATCGCTAACTGTTGCGCAAGAGGGTCAGCTAGCGCCGAAGGAGTACCGCCGCTTCCGCATCAAGGGCGTGACGGGGCAGGACGATTTTGCAGCACACGCTGAGGCGCTCACGCGCCGCTTCGCCCGCGCCGTGGCGGATGGGACGCAACGAAACGGTGAAGCGGAGTCACGCGCATGGAGTCTTCCAGACCTGCTGGTGATTGATGGCGGTCGCGGACAGGTCTCTGCTGCGGCCGCTGTGCTCGATGCTGCCGGCTTGACGATTCCGGTCGTTGGCCTCGCCAAAGAGCGCGAAGAGCTCTGGCTGCGCAACGCCTCCGCGCCGATCCTTCTCCCCGCCACCGATCCTGGGCTACGCCTCTTGCAGCGACTGCGCGACGAGGCGCACCGATTTGCTATCGGATATCACCGCACGTTGCGCAGTCGGGCTGCGACGGCGAGCCGGCTCGACGGTATCCGGGGACTCGGCCCAACGAAGCGCAAGGCGCTCTTACGTCGGTTCGGATCAGCGGCAGGAATCGCCGCCGCGCCGGTGGAGGTGCTCACCGAGGTTCCAGGAGTCGATCTGGCTCTTGCCGCACGGATTCTCACGGCCCTCGGCGTGGATCGAGGCTGAACGAGGCTGACGCGCGCCCCTGCTAGGATTCTCGGCAATGCGAAAGATCACCCCGTACCTCATCTTGGCTACAGCGCTTCTAGCGCTGGCTATTGACCTACTCCCAAATCTCAGCCTCCCCGCGGGCGGGACAGCTGGCGGCACGCGCTTGATTGAGACCAAGCTTGGCCTTGACCTGCGCGGAGGGCTTCGCGTGGAGTACCAGGTGCAGCCAATTGATGGCGTCAGCGCGACGGCTGCCGACCTCGCCACCATCCGCGACATCATTGAGCGCCGTGTTAACAGCACCGGCGTTTCCGAGCCGCTCGTTCAGACCCAAGGCTCCGACCGCATCGTGGTGGAACTACCAGGCGTCACGAATCCTGATTCCATCCGCGCCCTCCTCGGCACAACCGGTCGCCTTGACCTCGTGCCACTTCCGCGCGATGTCTACGGCTTCTTTAATACCGCAACGGGCCAGCCTACCGACGGCGTAAAGCCGGTTCCTGTAGAGGGCGAGACCCTCAGCGACACCACCCTTAAGCCACTCTTCTCCGGCGACCAGATTGAGTCATCAGCGGTGCAGATTGACGAGTCCGGACGTCGTGTTGTTTCGTTCAAGCTCAAGTCTGAGGGCGCTGAGCTCTTCGCCACCTGGACGAAAGCGAACATCGGCTCCTACTTTGCGATCGTTCTCGACGGCGCTGTGAAGTCCTCTCCGTACATTCAGAGCGCGATCACGGGTGGCGAGGCACAGATCTCGGGACCTGGCGCGAGCGGATTCGCCGTAGAGGAAGCGACGAATCTGGTTACCATATTGAAGTTTGGCTCGCTCCCATTCC
>Ga0315906_10005442_pt1 | contig 16024 bp, 5 predicted proteins | sample LakEriMetagenome_4_FD_203526 | JGI IMG/M metagenome (GOLD analysis project Ga0315906, IMG submission 203526) | Freshwater fungal communities from buoy surface, Lake Erie, Ohio, United States - Buoy 2 MA122 | ecosystem: Environmental > Aquatic > Freshwater > Lake > Lake biofilm | place: USA: Lake...
TACCTATGCCCGGGCTTGAGAACATCAACCGCAACACCAACGGCAGGGGTGACCTTGATACGTGGCGGCATCTGTGGAAGACGATCTTTGTAGAGAAAGAGGGTATGGAGACAGCCTTGGCTGTGTCTCTGGATTCCTTTGGATCACCGCTTATGCGCTTCACCGAGTACGAAGGTTTTGTCTGGCACATCGGTTCACAGTGGTCAGGTACGGGTAAATCCCTAGTACTTAGCGCCAAGGCAGGCGTCTGGGGTCACCCTCTGCGCTACCGCACAGGCAAGAGTACTTCTCCTGTTGCAATGCAACAAAGGGCGGGTTTGCTTAACAGCATGCCGCTTCTGATTGACGAGATCACCAACACCCAACGTAAAGACATGGAGTGGGCACCCGCCTTTATCTTTGACTACGCCGAGGGTCAGGGCAAGGAGCGTATGGAGTCAGGCTCCAACAAGGAACGTATCAATAACAGTACGTGGACTGCTACTTGCACAATGACTGGGAACGAAAAGCTGACCGACTACATGGCGGGGGCACGCAAGCACAGTTCAAACGGCGAGTTGTTGCGGATGCTTGAGTGGTGCCCACACAAGAAGCTTATCTGGAATTCAGAAGAGCGCAAGACTCTGCTTGAGATTAAGCGCAACTACGGCGTAGCGGGTGAGGCTTGGGTTCGGTGGTTAGCTGTCAATCAGAAGACTGCCGAGGAGATTGTGCGCAAGGTTCACATCCATTTGAAGAAGGTCTTTAACTTCAACGACGATGAGCGCTACTGGCATGCAGGCTGTACTACAACTGTAGCGGCGGCAATTCTATTGCGTAAAGAGTACTCTGGCATCCTAGACGTTGAGATCAACAAGGTCATAACCGCTCTGAAAGGACTTGTAGAGAAAGGCCGTGGCATCATAAAGAACAGCGTACGCTCTGCTGAAGATGTGCTTAACGCCTACATCGGTGACAACTACGGAAGCTTCATTGTTCTGAAGAAAGTCGAGGGCAGAATCCTAGCAGCGTGGGGCGACAACGGTGACATCGTTGACCGCTCGACCACCAAGAGCAAGGTGCTCGGCAGAGTTGAGCATGGGCTTTTGACACCGGGTTACAGAGAGTTCTACATCGAGGAACAGCTACTCAAGAAGCATTGCGTGAGCATGAGCTTTGGCTACGACGAGTTCAAGGCGCAGATGGAGGAGTTGTTTACTTGCAAGTACGTCAAGAAAGATATGCTGTCCCGTACCAACGGCCCTGCCATGCGTGTGAACACCATGCACATAACTTTTAGGGACGAAGTCTTTGATGGTAATAATCTATCCTTGGGCGAAGCTAAAGCCGGGTGAGGGCTTCTTTGTCCCCGGACTAGACGTGGAAAGGGTGAGGGAGTTGGGCTTACGTGCCGCTCTCCCTCACCGCATCCAAGCGCGTGCTGTCGTGGGTATTAAGAACCACCAACTAGGCGTATGGTTTTATCGGAAATTTCCCGCATCTTACTTAGCCCCCTAGCCGTTCTTCCACAGCACGCGACTGCTTGATAAAAGCGTCTGCTCGGTCTTGCTTAGCTTTCTCTAGCGCGTCAAGGCGCAACCGTTTCTCTTCTGCCGTCAAGTCGTCACGTTCTTGCACGCGGCGGATGTCGGTGTTGATGCGCCCAATGATCTGGCGATACTGCCCTGCGGCGGGGGCCATGGCCATCTCCACTTTGTTTTTGTCACGATAGGCCACAGCTTCCTCACGACGACCTTCGCTGAGCATTTTTCTAAATGTGGCACCGGCGTCAACAGCCTCTTGCGCTTCGCGGTACACCACATCAGCATCGCCACCACCGTATTTCTTTTGAAACGCTGTGCCAATCAAAGGTAAGTCAGACGCACGACCTGCGGGTTTTTCTCCCTTGCCTTCGCGCTCAAACAATCCGTTGGCTCCCGCCGCCGCTACCAAAGGCAACACGCCCAGATAGCCGCGCACAATGTGCTCGATCTGGATTGGGGACAGGATTGGCAACAGCTTGCTCATCTGCTTAGCCAACTCTGTGGTGGTCGCAAGGTAGCGCTCTTCGGTGTCGTAACCCTGCATGCGCCGAGGCTCGATCGGGCCTCCAGTTAAGAAGTTCTTATCAGTCCATACCTCAAACGCAGGTTTGACAAGTGCAGGCACTCCCATAGATGAGTAGCCGGGAACAGAACCCAAGAACAAATCTCGTAAAGCTTGGAACTGCGCTTTGCCGTCAGTCTCCGCACGCATGCCGTCAACAGCGGCTACAGCCAGAGAGAAGAAGTAACCGGCTTCAAACGGGATAGGTAGCTTGAGTGGTTCATCTACGCCCGGAATAGGCAAAAAGAAGTTGGCATACTTGTCCCGTGGACGAGCGTTGCGGAAAGTCTCGTCGTCATCCATGGCCATGGCGTACACAATGCCGGTGCCCATCAGTAACATAGCGTTGTTAAAGAACTTGCGTTTGATCTGCTGTTGTTCTTCAAAAGGCATGTTGCCTCGAGCGGCTTTGACCAGAACATTCAAACCCTGAATCTGGGCGTTGAAGAACGGGATTAAGCGGCTAGCGTACTGCAACGTGGGGGATAGCCCGCGCTTGTAAAAGTTCATGGATTCCATTGTGGCCATGTCAGCCTCGACTTCGGACAGTCCGTTAGCTTCAGCGTTTTTAAGTATCAACGCTAGTGTGGCGGCATCAGCACGCATCGCGTACCGGTCGGCGGCGGCCAGCACTTTGTCGAGAGCGCCTTGGTCTTTACCACTGGCAAGTTGAAGCGCCATCTTCTTCATGTCAGACATATCGCCTGCAAAGATGTTGGACTGGATTAGCCCTTTCTCAATCAACTTAGCTTGCATGGCACTGTTGCCAGTGCTCATGCGTACAAACTCAGCGCCTGCCTTGAAGACAGAGGAGAACACGTTGCTGTCTAGGCCGCCAGTAAACGATGCCGCCATTGGTTCGCGCAGTAATTTACGAGCAATATACAAAGGCGTACGGGTTACACCAGCACGTAACAAGTCGGCGGCAGCCCCACCCAGTTTAAAGAATCCGGGAAGCGCAAGACTTGCGCCCTCCAAACTTTGCACCACTAGCTCAGCAGGAATGCCTTCGGCGGCAGTGCCTTTGGTATCTACAACCAAATGACGCTCACCTGTATCTTTTGGATTGCTTGGGTCAGGCTCTTGATAGAACCGAATAGTGGCGGCATTGGCGGGGCCCAACCCAGTCTTAATAACCATGCGGCTCGTCGGCTTGCCTGTAGCAGGATCAATCGGCCCCGTGTTTTTACCCAACGCTTGCAAGCCGTACGCCACGCTTTTTGCGGCGTTGTTAGTCAGCGCCATGTCTGTCAACAACAAAGTGTTTTGTTGGATTGCTTCGTTCAGGGGTAGCAACTTAGTCTGCCCACCTTTGAGTTCGGCAAGGTAAGGTTGACGGCGAATATCACCCACGGTAAACGATACGTTGTTGCCAAAGTTTAATACGGCATTGTCGCCCTGCACGCGGTAGTACGGAACGTAGTCGCCGTCTTTTAGTAAGTCAGCCGCTACCTTCTTAGTAATGCGACCGGTGCTAGCAAGGAACTCAATCATGCCTTTGTTGTACGCGTTGTACTTGCGGCGAACGTTTTCAAGCGCGTTCTTCAAGGCAGGGTCGGCATCCGCCGCCGCCAAAGCCGCAGTCAGTTGTTCTTGCGTGATACCTAACTCGCCAAGGTCAAGCTTGGATAGTCCTTTATTGGCGGCACGTTGGGCAACCATGTATGCCTGTGCGATGTTGGTCTTTAATTGCGGGTCGGCTACGGGTATGTCAGAGATTGCGTCAAACACATCACGAGCGCTGTTTTCGTTGGAGCTACGGTAACCTACAAAACCTTTGGAGTCTTTGTATGCAACCAGCGGGCCGCTGTTCATAACTGTGAACATCTGCGCCATCTTCTGCTCAGCCTTGCGTACGTGGTACATAGCTTGGGTAAACAGACTGTCGTCACCAAACTTAAGGGTGTCACGCAGTCCCGCACGCATATCCACCGCTTGCATCTCAGCTTGCAAGGCAAGGTTGTTGCCTAGCTTTTCTTTGAACGTCTTAGGTTGTGTAGTGATCTGTCTTGACAACGCAATCAACGCATTGTCTGGTTCAACGGCGGCTTTGCGGGAGAATAACAAGTCCCCAACTGCGGGCAACTTATCTTCTGCAATTTCCCCATTTTCTTTTTTAGGTAGTTTATCCACTGCAGCAACAAGCTGTGAACGCATGTCTAAAATAGCCATCTGCAGTTTTTCAACCGAGTCAGGTTTACTTTTTAACAAATCTATCAAACCTTCAGTTTCGTCGCCGTTACCATAGCTTCGCATAAACATATGCGAGTACAGACTTTCCACGCCTTCTACGTCAGAATCTACGTTGTACAGCGCTTCAGAAAACGCCTCGTTGTCTATGTCAAAAGAATAATCTTTTAACAGGTTTCGTAACGCCGGTGTTTTAGCCATACCAACTACGGTGCTAAACCATGCGTCAGCGGCATCCAGTGTTGCATCAAACAGTTTTGCCTTAGCGTTGATGGACAGGCCCGTGTTAACTGCGGGCAGATACATTTGCCCAACAGCGGAAACCGCGCCGCGTAAAAAAGTACGACGACTCATACCTTCAGGCATTGCACGCATTTCCATTTGCGCCGCCCCATACGCAATGTCAACCAATCCTTGCGCGTCAAAGGATTTCAAATCCATGCCAAATTTTGTTAGCAGTTTACGGAATCCGTCTGCAATCCGGCTCAACCATGTGCCCAAAACTCCTTTGGTTTGATTTGGAATGACGCCAGCTTTAACCGCTTCTTCAATGGCGTACGCAAGAGTTTCATCGTCTCTGTGCTTGGCATCTGTCTTTGCGGCCTCTACTCGTGCTATTGCTGCTTTGGCAACAACAGACTCTACAGAACCGTCGTTCTTTTTAGCCCAGCCTTTAATTGCATTGACCATTCCGGTGTATTGACTTTCACCCAGAATGTTTTTAAGCCCTACGTGCGCCCCTACTTCGTGAAGCAAAACACCCAGCGCCTGTCCTTGGTCAATGTTCTCAGCAATTAAAAATGCTTTGTTACCTGCGGTGTCTACAAAACCCCTAGCGTCTGTTGGAATACGACCCTTGTATTGCGGGTTAGCCGTTATTAACGCGTCAACAGAACTGTAGATTTTTATACGTGATAAATCTTTAAAATATTTTTTTAGTTCTGTGCTGACTGTGTTAACCGTACTAGGGTCAGTTGTAGGCCCACGCGAGAACAACGGTTTAGCCGCCTTGGGAATCTTGGCTTCTTCACCCTTCAGTCCGACTTCAGTCTCGGACGCCACGTTCTGAATTCTCTTCTTGCCAAGCGCTTGTTTTGTTTCACGAACTTCTGCAACAATCTTGCCCTGTTCTTCGGCGGCTTCTGCTACAACGTTCTTTTGCTTTGTGATCTGCGCTTGCAGTGCTTTGAACGTCGGTGTTAAACGCCCGCCTGACTTAGCTTTACCGTTGTCGCGCATGAACTGCTCACGACGTTCTAAATCAGCCAACTTAGCTCGTTCTTCTGCAAGCGTCTCAAGTGCTGTGGCAGCTTCTTTTGTTGCGGTTGTTTCTGATGTTTCTCCTAACTGCGTTATGCGTTGGTTTCGTACACCTTTGGCAACGGGGCCAGTCTTGCTAGAAGGCAACACCGGTGCAGACTCGCCCTTCCGTTTACGGCGCTTGGCAACCTGTCTGTCGTACGCTTTAACTTGGGCATCATCAAACGCCCGCTCTAGATCAAGCTGACCGTTCTCTTTGATTTCAGACGTAATGCGTGGTGCGTCTTGATAAACCGTTGATAGCTTTCGCTCCGCGTCGTCGCGTTTAGCTTGAAGCTCGGCCCGCTTTTCCTCGGTTAAATTTTTGTTTTCTAACTGGCCATCGAGCGAGCCCATGGCGCTACGCATGTTGAAAATGGTTTGTTTTACTTGCGAAGTGTCTACCAAGTTGCGAACACCGGGCAAGTTCAGACCTTCACGAGCGCGTTGCAGTGTGGCTCGGTACTCTGCGTTTGGTGTGCCAACTTCTTCCGTAGTTGTCTCTTGTTGCTGTTCTGCTTTTACAGCCGCTCGCGCTGCCTGTTCATCTCTTTGCGCTTTGTCTAACGCGTCCTGTGCTTGTTTCTGTTCCCGCTCTAGTGCTGCACGAACAACGCTACCTTCTTCGTATTTGGCAACGGCAGCATCCAGACGCGCACGCGCAGGATCTAAAGATTTTTTAGCTAAGTTGTATAGCGTCTTGAGACGTTTAATTTCCGTGTTTGCGGTATCTGGATCTAACCATTGTTTAAGTTCTGCAAACTCTTTCTGCTCTAAGCTGTCGCGCATTGATGCGGGATTGCTCGGGTCTCTACCAAAGCGCAACGCTTCGTCAATTAAAGCAATTAAGTCCTGTTTACCTTTTTTAGACAGTTCGGAAACGCTGTCACGAATCTCATTTAAGAAAGCAATCCGCAAGGGCAATGCTTGTAGAGCAGACTCTGCGGCCACAACGTCTCGAGTTGCTTCAGCCCACGCAAGTTTAATCTGGTCATCTTCTTTGTTTGTTGGTTTCAAACCGTACTCGGCTACAAACTTTGAAGACTCTGGCGCAACTCTAGAACGTGTTTTTAATTTCTCGTCCGATGCTTTAACAGTTGCAAGCGCTTCAGTCGATTGGTCTGCTAGTGGCGAACTGCCAACATCAGCGCCTTCTTCAAGGGCTATGACTTTACCAAGGGCTTTCTGTGTAACCTTCTCAGCTTTAGCAAGCTTGGCTTGCGCATCTGTAAGAGTTTCCTCCACCGCTGACACTTCGTTATCGGCTTCTTTGTTTTGCTGCGCAATAATCTGACGAAGCCTTTGCACGTTGCCGGAGTCCAACATCTTCTGGAAGTTGCGCGGTGTGGCACGTTGGGTCTGCGTATCCTTGTCAGAGAACAGGTCAAGTTGTGGTTGAGCGCTGGTGCGTTGCAGTTCTTCTGGCGTAACGCCGGGGCGTGTTGCACTTTGGCCTGCGGCTTCCATGCCTCTGGCCATCTCATCCAGATCGCGAACGTCAAACAAATTGGGCTCGTTGCCTGTGTAAATCTGACGGACAATTTTGCGAGCCAGTTCTTTGAAGTCAGCGTCTGATGTCTGCGGCAACATGTCTTGAAGCTGTTTAAGTAACTGAACAGAGCCTGTGCCCATGGGTTCTAGCTTGCCGCCAGAACGCTCTTTTTCTAACAACTGTTTTATGTTTGAAAGGTCTGTAACTTTTTTAGTTGGTTTGACCGCAGTTGTAGGCACTGCGCGTTCGCGTGTTTCTGTTTGAGACAACAGCGCTTCAATCATGTCCTCGGTGGACGGCTCAGTACGTGCTTCGCCGCGCAGGGTTAATTCGGCGGGGGCGGCAATACGTTTGCCAGTTGCAGGCTGCTCAACCTTGACTGGCTTTTTGTTGCCTTGTGCATCTTCTGTGTAGTACTGTGTGGGCGTAGCGCCGGTCTTCTCAGCTACTTCGTTTGTTGCGTTTAGGTTCGCACGCTGTGCGGCTCCGGCCACAGTCTTCTGAATGTTGCTACGCATCTGCTCTTGCAGAGCGGCAACGGCTTGTATTTGTGATCCAAACTGACGCTGGCCAGCAGGCCCTGCGTTAGCCGCGCTGCCCCAACGATCACCCAACTCATTGAGTGCCTCCATAACACGGGCACGGGCTTCGCCGCGTTCCCAGTCGGCCATAGGCGGCAAGCCAAACGCATCACGCCTAGCGTTAATCTCGTCTAGATGCAGTTGAAGATATGCTTGCTTGGCGGCATCTGTGCGTTGTTTAAAGGTGTCCGGCAGTACTAGCGTGCCTTGGTTTACTTTACTCAACATGCGCGTTAATGCCAACAACTGCTGGTTCTGCTGATCGGCAAACTTGTTTGCTGCAGCTTCCTTAGCCCGCGCCTCTGGCACAGAAATACCGGCCAGTACCGTTTGCATGGGGGCGGTTTCTTTACCCGTCCCTGTTGTTTCCGTTTGTTTTAGTGCGCGAAGCTTCTCAATGATGCCCCGTGATACGTCGTTGTCTTTAATACCACCCGTCTTTGATTTGCCGCTGGACTCTCTGGCAACAGCCAGTTGAGTTAACAAATCACTGCGCTCACGCGACGTACCGCCACCCAAACCTTGAAACACTTGGCCGGGGGTAATCATGCCACCCTTAGGGAGCGTATCAAGTAGTCCTTGTACAAGGTCTTCGTCTTGCTGTTCGCTGGCTTTCCTTGTTTCATAGGACTCGCGCAAGGCTTGCGCGGGGCTGTACTCTGGAGTTTGACCGAGTTTTTGTATGCCCTCTACTTCAGGCGTGACTACGCGCAGACGCGCTTCGTCTTCAGCACGCTGTTGCTCCGCAGCCTTCACAGCAGGCATTTGGGTTGCAGCCCCCATGATGTCTGCGCCCGGCGTTGTGCCAGCCATTTGGCCACGTACACGCTCAGCTTGTTCAGCTTGAAGTTTTTCTTGCGTTGTTTTTTGTTTGTCGAACGCTTTGAGCTGCCCAACTAACGCGCTGTAAATAATCTTTTGTTCTTGTGCGCTTACTCCGGGCAACGGTGTGCGGTTTGCAAGCAACTGCCTTGCCATCTCCGGGTTTTGCATCAGATAGTCAAGGCGGTCTTTTGTTGTCAGTGCCCCAACGTTTTGTGCCGCTGTCAGTTGTTCTGCGGCGTAGTCTTGTAGAGTTGTGTCTACCGGCGCAGGAGCAGGTGCTTCAGCCTCAAACAACTGTCCTTTATTTGTTTTCCTTCCGGAAGCGCGAATGCCTTGGTCTTGCTGACCCATTTGCTCCAGCATGTAGTCTTCAGGGGTCAGACCCGCAATACGCTGCTTTTCTATTTCTTGCTTTTGTTTCTCTGCCTCTTGCTCACGTATAGATTTAGTGCGGCGGTACTCAGGCGTTAGCTCGCCTAACTTGTCATACAGTGCGCTGACTTCGGCTTTAGCTTCTTTGTACACAGCCTTTTCTTCAGGCGTAGCGTTCTTGCCGGGGTCTTTGAGTACTTTACGTTTATCTTGGTAGTCTTTAAGCAAGGCTTCGTATTCTGTTCCAAGCTTTGTTGCGTACTCAGGCGTTTGTTTTTCTGCTTCTAACGCTTGTGCAGCCGCTTCTTCTTGGGCTTTTTGTTGCTGTAACTGTTCAGAACTAAGTTGCAGAGCTTCGGCTCGATCAGCCGCCGCCGCTTGCCGCTTGGCTCCCCCACGCTCATACGCACGGCCAGCAGGGGCTAGGACTCCGCCTAAGACAGCGCCGCCAATAAAGCTGTCGATGTATTCTTTGCGAGCCTCGGGGTTGTCAATCGCTAAGCCCGCTTGTACACGTTCGATCACCTGCTGCGCGGCTTCTGTTAAGCCTTCGCGCCCCATTACTGTACCGGTCTTAGCGGTGTAGTCTGCAATAGTGCGGGCTAGTGTTTGAGATGCAATTGCTTTGGCTTGCTCAGTCGTAAGCTTGGAGCCCACAGAGCCGAACAGTTTGCCAATACCGGGCAACAACGCCATGGCCGCGGTGTCAATTAAAGCTTGCGGTATAGCGCCAGCAACGGCTGATCCAAGACTGGTTTCTTCCAAAGACTTGCCTGTGTCCATTTGACGTGCAAGGTTGGAACCCGTGAACTGCCCCGTAGACACAGCGCCTGCGCCCAACAAACCTAGACCAGCAGCAACTGGCGCAGATACTGGGAGCGTTAACGCCGCAAGACCTGCGGCGGCAGGAGCGGCCATGTAAGGAACAGACCCGCCAAGAAGCTCCCGAAATTTTAAAAATGGTTCTTCAGTAAAACCTTTTTCCGTTGGAGTAAACCGCTCCTGTGCGCGTTTCTGTGCGGCTTCATATTCTTTTTGAGCTTCCTCTTCGCTCTTAATGCCAAGCTTACCTTTGAGCAATTCAAACTCACCACCCAGTCGGGTAGCACCGGCAGACGCTGCCGCTTTGAAGCCAGAGGTGTCTTGCTTAGACTTACGCTCTTCTTTCTTACGCCCAAAAGCTTCGGGGTACATCCTAGAAGCTTCAGCCATTGCCTCCCGGGGATCTTCGCCTTCTTTAAGTGGGAAGAAGGAGCCGTCTGGAAGTTTTATTGACTGGGCCATAGATTGCTTTCAAATTGTGTCTGAGCAGCGCGGGCTCAGATGTTTATGCGCTGTTAAACCGTATTCTAATACTTACCGTGCACGCGTGGGAGCCTCATTGGTTACTTTGGGGTACATGAGCGCACTGTACTCGCGGGCACTGTTTACTAGGTCAGCCATGCTTATAGGAGCCTCGCCATTTTTAGCCCTGTCTGAGTTAATTTTAGCCAGTGTTTCTACCGTCTTAGCCCCAGATTTATCTGTTGATATTTCTTGCAGCACCAGCATTCCCGATTTAAGACGCTCAGCGTCAGTTTTACCTGACCCTAACATCATGGCTGTACGAGCATCGCCCGTTGGCAAAAGTGTTCGTGCATTTTGGCTAGACTGCTCATATATGCTTCGTGCGTTTAGCCCGCGTTCTTTCATTGCCGCTATGCTTTGGTCAGAAGCAAGTTTTAACGAGTCGCTGTATAAGCCAGCAGAAACAGCAGCGCTAGTGTCGGTAACTTTACTAATGGCCGCAATGCCTGCATCCGTAGCCGCAATTCTATTCTGGTCGGCTTGGTATTCGTACATCTCGGCTTTGTCAAAGTTACCTCTGGCTTCTGCACGGCGTGCGTTTTCAATGTTTTGCATCTCTTTGTTGCGTTCTTTGGCAGACTTCTTAAAATCTTTAAGCGCGTCGCCGTAGTCACCCAAACCAACCATAGCGCCTTTGGCAATGTTTGTGGCAGCGTTTGGAGATTCTCCAGCAGCCATAGCCAAGAAACCTTTCATCAAAGACATTAGACCTGCTTTGTCTTTGTCCGTAGCGTCTTGCAGTTCTTCTTTTTGCAACAGTTTTTCGTACCCTGCGTACGCGGGGCCTTGTTTTTCGTTGAAAGCCTGTAAAGCGGCTATCCTGTTTTCTGCGGCATTGGTTATGTCTGCTCGTTTTTGTGCAACTTGACTGTTGATAGTATTAGTACGTGCATCCAAGTTTGTAAATTTGTTGCCTAGTGTTTTAGCGTCTTCAATAGTGGGTGCGGCTACTGGTTTAAAACCTGTGTCAAATTTTGGAAGAGCCGGGAAAAGGTCTGTGACGCCACCAGTAGAGGTTGCGGCTGGGGGTGCGGCAACATCCGGTGCGGCTGCGGGAGGTGCGGCAGGTACGGGTGCATCGCTTACACCGGGTTGAAAACGAGGAACTATTGGGGCATCGGGGCCCGCAAAAGTGGGCAGTTGGTTTTGTCTGATGCCCTGCTTTTTTTCGGCATTAAATTCTTTATCGGTCATTTCAGCATCACGAACAAACCTTTTTCCTTCTGGTGTTGCGTACATATTGTCTACAGTTGGAAGGGCAGATCCCAAATCTAATGAATAAGGTTTTGCACCGGGAGTGCCTGAATATTGTGTGCTAGCCGTAGTAACAGCTTCCAAAGCCGCCGCTTTTGACGGGAACTTCATGTCCGCTAGCTTAGCTGCTGGGTTTGGAATCAGGCGGTAATAAGGAACGCTAGGATCACGGATGGTTTTGGGGATGTCCAAGAACCAAGTTTTACCGCCGTCGGTTGTACGAACAAGCTGCTCGCCTTTACCAGCAAACTTCTGAACCGCACCGCCACCAGACATACGAACCACAGGCTCGCTACGCTGAGCAAAGTCATACATTCCGCCCTGCGCCATGCCGTTTTGTCTGGGGACGTCGTCACCATCGCCATAGCCTGCAATACCGCCATCAGCCATATATTGCATGTTGGGCGCGGGGATACGGGCTATGCCTTGATCTTCTGGTAAACCACCAGAAGCCATACCAGTCATCACAGGGCCGCCATAACCAGTTTGCAAAGTACCACCCGAGCCAGTCATAACAGGCGTAGCCATACCCGCAATAGACTGATCTGCCACTGTTGGTTGCGGGCCTGCATTTTGACCTTGCGCAGCTAAACGCAGCGCTTTGCGTCGATTTGATTCTGCGGTGGCAAGAGACAGAATGTACGGGTCATTTTTGTGCATCCGCGCATAGTTTTGCAACGCAGAGTCAGGTTGCAGTTTTGCCAATGTCTGCGTAATCAAATCAACGTTTGGAACGCCGCCGCCAGTGGGTAGTTGTGTAAAAGCCATGTTCTTCAACCCATGTTATGAATAGCTAATTCTGCCAGACCAGCAGGGCGGCGTTTTAAGTCGCCGGTAGCACCCCCCTTGGCACCAAACAACTTAGCGCCGGTCAATGCTGCGCCGCCAAGACCTGCAATCTGAGACACGGCAGACGGCGCTTGTCCATACATTGCGGAAGACTGCTGAGTCAAAGGCAAGCCACGCAGCATGTCGGACATAAAGCCTAACTGTTTGTACGGGTAGTTCTGAGCGTTCAGATAGTCTTGGTACTCTGCGTTTAGAGCATTCTGCATCTGCTGTTGTTGCTGGCCGCCAAACTGATTCTGGATGTTTAACAACCCGACGTTCTGTCCGTACTGTGTCTGACCAATATCAGCCAAGCTCTTAGCGCCCGACAAAGCTGTCTGTAGACCTTGAAGTCCTAGCCCGGCACCAAACTGTTGCTGTTGTGCGTTTAATTGATTCTGAGCGTTGTACTGCCCCATAGCTTGGTTGTAAGCAGTATTTAAACCCTGCGCTTGAATGTCGCCCAGCTGACGGGCTAAGTTACCTCTGGCTTGACCACGCATAAGGAAGTCACCACTGCCGCCAAACGCTCCACTACGCGCTGCTTGTGCTTGTTGTGCTTGTCCTGCAATTTCTGACTGACGCCGCGCATCTGCTTGCTGACGCTCCACTACATTTTGCATGTAGGGGTTCATCATGGTGTTGCCGGTCACATTACCCTGCGCGTCTCTGGTAGTGGAAGCGCTAAATGCTTTATTAAAATCTGCTGGGTTAAATGTGTACTGCGTATTGAGTGCGCCCAAACCTGCCATACCCGCCATAGCGGTGGCATCACCCAACTGGGGGGCAGTCTGCATCAACCCAGCGTTCTCAAAGGACTGTTGTTGCAAAGGCGTGAACTGCGCTTGACGATCCCGCATGTACTGCATGTACGGGTTCTGGTTAATGTCGGTAAGACCTTGCGCATTACCAAGCAGTTCCTCGACGTACGGCTTGGCGTAGTCAGGGATGGTGGTCGTCGTCTGTTGTATCTGTTGTAGTGTTGGATCAGCCATGATCTATTCCTTACGCGGGAAGATGTTTGTCAGCACGGGAGTTAGCCGCTACTTTGTTTTTGCCTGTGGTCTTACCGCGTGCACGTTGTACACGATCCATCATGGCGTAGAGCTTCTTAGCGCCTGCATCTGTAGAACCGTTACCCAATTCAGACACAATGCGTGCAGGAATCACAAACTCACCATCGGCAAGTCGTGCGGGTTGTTGCTTAGCGCCAATGGTTGCAGGGATGCTATCAGACACGCCATCTCCGGGGCCTCGAAGAAGCCTGCCGCCATCAGAGTAAGAGCCAAGTGAGCCTAGACCACCGCCCATGGCGTAGCCCGTCATGCCGCCGCCAGCGGCAATCTGTTTGCCTGTGACGTCGTAGCGCTTACCATTACCTGCTAAGTATGTGCCATCGTCTTGCAGTACAGCCGTATATGTTTCCGTGTTGTATCCAGAAGAATCTACCACTTCAATGGTCTTGGCCTTGGTCAAATCAGCAACTTTTGCATCGCCCTGTTTTCCACTTGTCGCACTAGATACAACTTGTCCATCTTTGTCATAAGACAAGAACTTAGGTTTGTATCGATTGGAACCCGTAAAGTAGGGCTGCATCAACGGTCTACTTCTTGCCGCGTTAACCTGCGCTAAATTCTTACCCTTGCCCATAAGGAAGTTATACGCATCTAACGAGTCGTCCGTCATCTTGTTAAAAGAAGCTTCGGGATCTTTTGGTATTGGCGCTGTGTAGCCCAAACTTCCGCCACCTTTGGTGTACGCGTCCCGTACTTCACCCATGCCGGAGAAACCGCCATACGGACGATACGGAATGTTTGGGTGCACAGTCACTGTGCCGTCTTTGTTGGTTGTAATGTCGCCGGGGTTTGTGGCGTTGCCGTAGAAGCCTCCGGGGATCACGCCGTTGCTTACGCCGCCTGTGCCACCTATACCTGTGCCGCCTGTACCTGTACCACCTGTACCACCTGTAACACCTGTAACACCTGTACCACCTGTTACTGTCGTTATGGGTTTCATGGCTGCGCGTGCGGCATCATATCGACGCGCAGCATCGTTTAAAGACAGCCCTGTTTCTCGAGCAATATCCTCAATCTGTTGCGCACGATCTCCTGTAAATTTTCCAGCATCGTACTGTTTAAGAAAAGCAACATCTTTTTCAAGTTGGGTGCCCGGAGCTTTATCGTACTCATACGTGTCAAACTGTTTGGCAACATTAAAAGCCCGGTTTAAAGCGGCAATACCCGCTTTGCCAGTTTGCGCGTCAAAAGCGTAATTTGGATTTAATGCCAGATTAGCCGCATACAGTTCGTCTGCGGTAATTCCTCTGTTTGTATAGGCGTCATAGTACTTTTGCGCACCGGAACCTGCCGTGGTTTGAGATGGCTCTAAGTACCCCAAAGCTAATTGATTGATAGCTTGATTTACAAGGAATGGGTTAGCGTTAAGCTCCTTTGTTTTTTCTGCAATATTTATATCTTTGTTTGTTGTTAGATAGTCTGTAACGTTCTGCTGGGTGTAGTCTGTGTATGTAGGGGAAGCCTGATAGGTGCCGTAGGCTTGTCCAATTTTGTCTTGTCCAATACCAAGATTTGTAAGATAGTCAATAGCGGCTTTTTGATTAGCTGCGGTATCGCCACCGCTAGCAGTGGTGAACTGTTTATAGGCCGATGCAATATCATCGGCTGAACTATCTTTTGTCAAAGATCTGTAATCGCCACCAGCAGCCAAAGCCACAATACCGCCACCGGCCATAGGCATTGGTTGGCGTTGATCTAACGTAGCCATCTGCCCTGTTTGTGGGTTTGTGTATGCGTCAGAGAAATTGCGGCTTCCAAACTCGCTTGCTTTAACTGGTGCCAGAGACTTGTAAGTCTGGGTGTAGGGGTCGTACAGCTTCTGGCGGATGTATGCAGGATTGGTGTTCTCCGGCATCTTGGTTGTTGTAGGAACCATCTGCCCTGCCATGATTGGTGCGGCTGCGGCTGCAATATTGCCAAGATTCTGTTTAGCAAAAGTGCCCATAGCACTTGGGGTAGCCGTTACAGCGTTAAACCCTGAAGACACTGCCTGTCCAGTATTTGCCATTGCAGATTTGGTGGCGTCTGCTGCGGCTTGATTTAACACACCCTGTTGTGTTAAACCTGACCCATCAAACGAAAACGCACCTTGTGCCATCTCCGCTGCAATTTGATCTGCGCTTAAAGACCCCATAGCGCTTTGTTGTGCAGCGCCTACACCAGCCCCCATAAGACCTTCAGCTAAGCCTGCGCCACCATACGCACCCAATCCGGCCATGAGGCCGCGAGACAAACTGCCAGTAGCCAAAGTAGTCAGGCCCCCCGTAACCAAACCTGCTGTGCCAGCGCTCATGCCCAAACCAGCAATACCAAACGCACCGGGGCCTAAGAACGCACCAAGTGCAATAGGGGCGACAGCCTTGAACAAATCTGACAGCATGCCAGCTTCGGGCAAACCAGTGTCAGGATTGATGGTCAGCGTTGTACCGTTTGCTTCAGCAAACTTCTGTAGATTCCGAACTTCATCCGGCGTCATGTGGATTAGTAAGGAGTCATCGCCACGGCCTTTGCTGGCTACCATGTCGGCAAACTTATGCAGGCTCATATCTGCCTCTCAAAATGGGGGTTGTTTGATAATATCATGCTGGGAGCGCAGACACAAATGAAAGTGTAGCTACGACGGATTGCGTAGAAGGCTTAGTAGGCGTGCCGGAAGCGGCAAGGTGCTGGATAGT
>Ga0315906_10005443_pt1 | contig 16022 bp, 16 predicted proteins | sample LakEriMetagenome_4_FD_203526 | JGI IMG/M metagenome (GOLD analysis project Ga0315906, IMG submission 203526) | Freshwater fungal communities from buoy surface, Lake Erie, Ohio, United States - Buoy 2 MA122 | ecosystem: Environmental > Aquatic > Freshwater > Lake > Lake biofilm | place: USA...
TTGTCGTCCGGAAGTTTGGTAACATATGAACTTACTCGTATTGTTGCGTCTGGTGCGGTAATAACTTCAACTGAAAGTGGAACATTTACCATAAATAAAGATGGCGGTGCTGCTGAGGTTAGCGGTACTTATAGTCTAAGGTCGGTAGCTGGCGGTGATGGTCCAAATTAATATAGAATAAGAGATAAACATTATGAGTGAGAAAAGTTTTATATTAGATGTTTTGAAATCTGGCGGAATAATTAAACCATTAATCATTCCTAGCGAAACTAATAACCAAACAGGGTTATTTAATCCGACAGTGCTTGTAGAAGACAGTGGCGAAATTGTAGTAAACATTCGCCACTGTCAATACACGATCTATCATTCGGAAAAGAAAAAGTTTGAGCATGAGTATGGTCCTCTGGTTTATTTGCATCCAGAAAACGACCAGACACTAACTACAACAAACTATTTTTGTAATCTAGACGATAACTTAAATATTGTCGATTACAAAGTCATTGACACCAAAGAACTTGATGTACCACCTTTATGGGAGTTCGTTGGCTTAGAAGATGTTCGATTGGTTAAATGGGATAATAAATTATTCGCTTCTGGAGTTCGTAGAGATACAACTCCGAACGGTGTTGGAAGAATGGAATTATCTTGTTTAGAAAAAAACGAACAAAATAATGTTAAAGAAATATCAAGATTTAGAATTCCTACTCCAGGAGATGATAGTTCTTATTGTGAGAAAAACTGGATGCCAATCCTAGACAAACCCTATCATTATGTCAAGTGGTGTAATCCTACTGAAATAGTACAAGTAGATCCAGACACAAAAACATGCGTAACGATTAAAACTGGGCAACCAGTATCATATAATCAAGACTTACGTGGTGGTTCTCAGGTAATTCCATATAAAGATGGTTATCTTGCATTGATTCATGTCGTAAATTTGTTTACAAGTGAAGCTGGTAGAAAAGATGCTATCTATCGACATGCATTTGTCTATTGGGATAAGAACTTTGACCTAATAAAAATATCAAAACAATTTAATTTTATGGGAGCAGATATTGAATTTTGTGCAGGGATGGCTATAAAAGATGATTCTATGTTAATTACATTCGGATTTCAAGACAATGCTGCATATATTGTTAAATCTCCTATGTCTTTAATTGAGGAGTATCTACATGACTGATGCTCTTAATGAAATGCTTATAAGATATGTTTATGATCAAGAAAACGCAAACAATAATTTTAATCTTGCTGTAGAATACGACAAACTCAATCAGGGTGCAGCTGCTATTTCATTTTACTTACGAGCTGCAGAAAGAACACAAGATGATTTACTATCGTATTATTGTTTAATAAGAATAGCTCAATTATTTACTATTCAAACTAATAGGTCAAGAACAGTACACGCATTATACAAGTTAGCGATAGCATTTAAGCCAGAACGTCCTGAAGCATATTATTGTTACAGTAAATTATTAGAATCTGAAAGTGACAACATAACGTCTTATTTAATGTGCGAACTCGGACTTAGAGGTGAGGTTGCTCCGAGAAATGACTTTATAGGATATCCTGGTTCATACGGATTGCTGTTTCAAAAGTCTGTTGCGTCATGGTGGGTTGGTAAACCGAAAGAAGCAAGAATAGCATTGCATGACATAATTGATAATCACATGGATTCTTTGGTGCTAGATACAAACCATTTTAATTGTGTTAAAAATAATTTGACAGTATTAGGAACTGGTTCTGAAGCCAACGCATTTAAGCAATACAAAAAAGCAAACTATGATAAACTACGATTTAAGTTTCCTGGATGCGATAAAATTGACGTTGGATATGGTCAAGCAATGCAAGACTTATTTGTGTTATCAGTATTAAATGGAAAACGCAAAGGCACTTATCTTGAAATCGGTAGCTGTTATGCTTACAGAGGAAACAATACTGTTTTACTTGAAAAAGAATTTGAATGGACTGGCGTTGGTATAGAATATGATGAAAACTATGTCAATGATTATCGCGCTCATAGAAGTAATCCTGTTATTCACGCAAATGCACTCGAAGTAGATTATGATGAAATTTTATCTAAAGTTGCAGTAGATGGTGTGGTTGATTATTTGCAACTTGATTGCGAACCATCTAATATTACCTATGAGATTATGGAAAGAATTCCGTTTGACAAATACAAATTTGCTGTTATCACTTATGAGCACGACCATCATGTAGACATTACACGATCATATCGCGATAAATCCAGAAAATTCTTACAAGAAAGAGGGTATGAATTACTCGTAGGAAACGTGTCGCCAGACGAAATATCAACATTCGAAGATTGGTGGATACATCCTGATTTGGTAAATAAAAATATAGCGCGTGATATGAAGAACGTAGATAACAAAGTTCTCGAAATAGAGAAATATATGTACAATAAATAATTGAAAGGAGAATATTATGAATATAAAAACTGACGAAAACGGCACTCCAGTGAACGTCGATATGGTAAATCGCAAACTCGAATCTTTCGTAGAAGTAGTTCTACAGAAAATGATTGATGTTGAGAAAGAAATCAAATCGTTGAAAAAACGAGTAAAAGATTTAGAAAAATAATCGAGGATTTGTAATGGCAAAAAAGAAACCGTTTATGTATATGTCGACGAATGAGTGGCTCGGCGACTCAGTCACGCATTTTATGAAAACTGGCAACGCGCTACGTTCTGACGAAAACGACGATCTATCAAATATCTCTATGTTGATTCCTAAGACGGTAAATGGTGTCAAAGTCGAATACGATATCTCGTATGAATCACCAAAAGATCGCATTCATGGTTACAAGTATACAGACTTGCTGACTAAGGTTGTAATGCTTTCGCCGTGTAATTCATCAATAGCAGTTCAGAATTTGATCGAACAGATTAAGAAAGGACCAACTGAAGAGGGTCACGCTATTCTTTCTAAACTAAAAGCTAATCTAACTGACAAGTATTTGCTTGATGAAGAAAGCGATTTGCCTGTAAAAGAACTTGTAATTCTTCCAGGAACTAATCTGCTTACTAAAGAGGGCGGATGGTGCGACATGGAGAAAATTGATAAGCTGGTAGAAGAAGGCGCATACGTTAAGTTGCATCCAATTACTGCTAAAGTCTGGCAGACCATGCTAATGAAACGTTGGGGCGATAAGTGTATTAACAACGACGTGGCTTTGTATCCTCTACTAAAGAAATGCGACAAAGCATATTTCTGTATGAGTTCTGAAACTGGATTATCAGCTACTATCTTAGGAAAGAAACTTGGTCTTATCGATCTAAAAGAACGTAAGGGTCGCGGAACGTTTGAAAATGTATACAATGCTCTTGACCGCTGTGGCGTCAAGGATACACTCTATAATAAACTCGCTGCTTTGTTTTCACATCCTGAGTCTGGTTTTATTTGTATCTACCATGACAACTATCAGGAACGAATCGATAAGTATTTTGCTCACATGAAAGAAACATACAAGCACAAAGAATGAAAACTTTAGTTATTATAGCAACGCACCACGGTTCGTTTCTCACAATCAAATCAGCCTTAAAGAACTCTTCGCACGATAAGCTAGTAGTTTTGGTGCCAAGATCTCAAGTTGACAAGTACAATAAAATGTACGAAGAGAACATTCACAAAAGTTCTGAGTTTGAGATATTCAAAGATTACGATAAAACAGTTACGAACTTTTGTGGAACAGAAGTATTCGTAGTCGATGACTGGGATTCTAATAATACTGTCAGTTGTACGGTAGATGTTCTTCGTGGACTTGAAAGCAAAGGAAAGCATTTTGTTGTTGGAGCTGGATTGCTAGTTCTAACTGATCCATTTACACCGCAGCTCTTAGAAAAACTTGATGATAAGAGAATTATAATTGGTAAGACAAGGGTCTACGGTGAAGATCGTCGACTAAACATGTATCATATGATTGGTCTGCCACGAGAAGAACTAGGATACGACGCCAATGTATTTGCTGTAAATGTCGACTTGTTTGAAGATATTCCTACAACCGATACAAAGCTAATCCAAGATTCAATATTCTTTAAGAAGATGGAAAAGCTTCCTCGTGGATTTAACATGAAGCATGATCCATTAATTGGTACAGCTATCTCAGCGCGAGAAACCGTCATGCATAATGTAAAATCTACAGCAGCTTCTGTAATTAACTTCTGGGCACCATCCATTAGAAAATATGAGGATCTGTACCCAGAGGAAACGTTCGGATATCCGTTCGATATCTATCTAGATTATGCAGAACAGGTCGAGAATTATCTACCAGCTTCGACCTATAATAGAATAAAACAAAATGGCGAAGCTACTAAATACTGGATAAGGGATATTCGAGATAATATCCTCGGATAACACGGAGAATAAACATGGCAGTTCCTGCTACCAGAGCTCAATTCAAAGAATATTGCCTTCGTAAACTGGGTAAGCCAGTCATCGAGATTAACGTCGACGACGACCAAGTCGATGACCGTATCGATGAGTCGCTACGATATTATTGGGATTATCACTTTGATGGTTCACACAAAACTTATTACAAGCATCCTGTAACCCAGACCGATAAAGATAACACGTATATTACATTGCCAGAAAATATAATCGGCGCGATTAATATCTTTGATGTCGGTGATGCTGTTAATACCAATAATCTATTCAACATTCGTTATCAGATTGCTCTAAATGACTTGTATACTTTAACCAGCCAGTCTATGGTGCCATACTTTATGGCTATGCAACACATTCAATTACTAGAAGAATTGCTAGTCGGTAAACAACCTATTCGTTACGAGCGCCATCGCGATCGTTTACATATTGATATGGATTGGAATAAGGTAGACGTAGGGCACTACATTATTATTGAAGCATACGAAATAATTGACCCAGATGTATGGACTGATGCTTGGGCAGATCGTTGGCTTCAGAACTACTGCACTGCGAAAATCAAATATCAGTGGGGTTCAAACCTAACCAAGTTTACTGGTCTAAACCTTCCTGGTGGCGTTCAGTTTAATGGTGACAAAATCTTAGATGACGCAGCTGCTGAAATTGCCAAGATGGAAGAAGAAATGCTAAACAGCTACTCGCTTCCAAACATGGATATGATTGGCTAATGGCCACCAACTTTTTCTTTAACAACTTTCAATCTTCGATGGAGCAAAACTTAATCGAAGATTTGGTTGTGGAATCAATTAAAATCTACGGTATTGATTTGTATTATCTACCGAAACGTGTAGTAGCCAGAGATACTATCTTCCGCGAAGAAGAACTAGCAACCTATAACACCGCGCATCCTATCGAGATGTACATCAAGAACGTCGATGGATTCGAGGGCGAGGGCGACTTTATGTCGAAGTTCGGTCTTGAGATTCGCGACCGAATTACATTTACTGTTTCGCGTCGTAGCTTTGCTAACGAAGTCTTGACTCAAGAAGCGAGCATGGTGCGTCCATTAGAGGGTGACTTAATTTGGTTCCCGCTGACCCGTAAGATGTATAAGATTATGTTCGTCGAGCACGAAGCCATATTCTATCAACTGGGTTCACTACAAACGTGGGATATGACTTGCGAGTTGTTTGAATTTAACAATGAAACATTTGATACTGGTATTCCAGATATCGATCAAGTCTATGCTGAACTTGATGTTGATATTGGAACTGCTCTTGCTACAGCAATCGCTCTAACTGACGTTCAGGCTCAAAATGAAATATTTGAAGCTGATGGTCAGTCAGGCATTCTTGACTTTAGTGAAATGGATCCATTTTCAGAAGGAAATAATTACTAATGTTTGGTCACGAGTTTTATCACGAACATTTACGCAGATATATCGTTGTATTCGGAACGATGTTCAACAACATTGTCGTTTCAAGAAAGACATCTGCTGGTGTAGTTGACAAGCGAATCAAAGTTCCTATCTCATATTCGCCGCGCGACAAACTATTAGCGCGTATTGAAACAGATCCTAATCTAAGAAAGCCTGATGCAGTTTCTTTACCGCGTATGGGATTTGAAGTTACATCGATGACTTATGCTGGCGAAAGAAAACTCAGTACAATTCAGAGATATAGCGTTAAATCTACAAGTGATCCTGCTAAAAAGAACTTAGTTTATGCTCCAGTTCCATATGACATCAACTTCCAGCTGAGTATTATGGTAAAGTCTGCTGAAGATGGTACTCAAATTCTAGAACAGATTCTTCCATTCTTTACACCAGAGTGGACGAATAGCGTACAACTAATTGACGACTTAGAACTTAAGATGGATATTCCCCTTGTCTTAGTTTCCGTTTCTTCAGACGACACATACGATGGTGACTTTGAAACACGCAGAGCATTAATTTGGACTTTAGATTTTACCATGAAAGGTTATTTTTATGGTCCAATTAAAAATAAGAAAATTATTAAATTCGCTAATGTTAATTTTTATATTGATGGATTTGATACAGCTATCGGTTCAGCAAACAATGCAGGAGAAAGAGTAACAATCCAACCAGGATTAATACCAACAGCAAACTTGGCTGGAACAATTTCTTCTGCTAATACGATAGTGACAGGTGTAGGAACTTCATTTACTACAACTATGGCTGTTGGTAACTATGTAAAAGCTGCTAATCAGTTTAAGCGTGTTACAGCAATTGCCAATAATTTATCTATGACAGTTGATTCTGCATTTAGTACAAACTTAGTTTCTAATACCTATCAGTCAACCTATAACGGAACTGGTACATCTAATTCTTCATTGACTATTAACAAAGACTACATTGTAGTCACAGATGACTGGGACTATATCGTAACGATAGAAGACGTATAAAATATGAACAGTATTATGGATAACTTGACCAAAGCATTAGAAATGAATCCTCTTGTGGTCGAAGAACAAAAAGAAGAACAGCTTCCTGTGGTCGTCGAAGAAACAAACGATGCCGAGCAGGACTTTGAGCTTGCGCGCAAAAATCTACAAGAACTTGCGAAGAAGGGTAACAAGGCTCTTGACGAGTTAATTATGCTCGCTAAGAATAGCGAGCATCCTCGTGCGTACGAAGTGGTTGCCACGCTAATTAAAACATTAGCTGATACCAATAAAGACTTGCTCGAAACACGTAAGAAGAAAATTGATATCGACAAGGCTCGTGGTGTTCAACCTGAAGGCTCGCCCAAGACAGTCAATAATAATCTGTTCGTCGGTTCAACTGCTGAACTACAGAAGTTTCTAAAAGAACGCGCTAAAAATCTGGAGTCAGATGAATGAGTGCAGTGCTTGAAGAAGATTATGATATTGAGATTGAACATAGTGGTGTAAATGGTAATCCGCTTCTAAAGCCAGCTGGTATGCAGATTGAATGGCAACCGTGGCAAATCGAAGAATACATCAAATGCAAAGAAGATCCGATCTACTTTTGTGAAAAGTATGTAAAGATTATCTCTCTTGACGAGGGTGTAATCAACTTTAAGATGTTCGACTTTCAGAAGCGGTTCGTTAAGGCTGCTAAAGAAAACCGCTTCACTATCGTACGATGCGGTCGCCAGATGGGTAAGACTACCACCGCGACTGGCTTGTTATTGCACGAAGGGCTGTTTGCTGACAATCCATCGTATATCGCTATCCTCGCTAACAAAATGGATACGGCTCAGGAAATTCTTGATCGTATTCAAATGGCATACGAAAACTTGCCATTATGGATGCAACAAGGTGTGATAGCTTGGAACAAACGAAGCTTCGCTTTGGAAAATGGCGCCAAGTTTATTTGCGCACCAACTTCAAGTTCTGCGATTCGTGGTAAGTCTATCTCGGTCCTGTACCTCGACGAATTTGCTCACATTCCGCCACACATTCAGCTAAAGTTCTTCACCGCTACATATCCAGTTATTTCCTCTGGTAAACAGACCAAGATTATCATCACGTCCACGCCAAACGGTATGGAACTGTATTATAAGCTATGGACTGATGCTGTAAAGAAACGAAACAGCTATGTTGCAGTTGACGTTCACTGGTCTGAATATCCTGGGCGCGACGACAAGTGGAAAGAAGAAACCATTAACAATACTTCTCCCGAGCAATTCCGCCAGGAATACGAGGTAGAGTTCCTTGGTTCGAGCAATACTCTAATCTCGGCTGAGTGCTTGCAGCGTCTGACCTACGAAGATCCTATTTCTACTCATGGTTCTACTAGAATCTATTCGTTGCCAAATCCAGAACATCGTTATGTAATGACGGCTGATGTGGCAAGAGGTGTCGGTGGTGACTACTCTACATTTGTTGTTATAGACGTCACCGAGTTTCCTTATAGAGTGGCTGCGGTCTATCGAGATAATATGGTAGAACCACAGATGTTTCCGCACTTTATCAACGAATCACATAAGTTCTATAACTTTTGCCCAATTTTAGTTGAAACTAACGACATTGGCCAGCAGATTGCCGAGATGCTAATTACAGATTTTGAGTGCGAGGGTGTGTTAAGAATCACTCAAACTGGTCGTAAAGGTCAGGTATTAGGTGGTGGATTTAATAAACAATCAAGGGTTGGTCTAAAGACAACTCAGCCTACAAAGCGAGTTGGTTGTTTGAATATGAAGGCTTTAATTGAGAACAACAAACTAGTCATTAACGACTACGATTTGTTGAGTGAACTCTCTACTTTTATAAGTAAAGGGACTTCTTATGAAGCTGAGTATGGTAAGCACGACGACCTCGTTATGTGTTTGGTATTATTTGCTTGGATGACAAATCAAAATTATTTCAAAGATTTATTAGAAACCGACGTCAGAAAGAACTTAATGGAAGAACGAGAAAAAGAATTGGAAGACGACATGTTACCATTCTTTTCCGACGATGGAATGGGCTTCGAAGATGAAGTCCACATGTCTGCATTCGACCGCGAGCTATTCTTCTAAAACCGTATTTTACTAAATATATTACAAATATAATTATATTTCTGGCTCTATTTTGAACAAGGAGAAACAAGATGGCATTCCAAGTCAGTCCAGGCGTCAATATTAGTGAAATTGACCTGACTACAGTTGTACCTGCGGTTGCTACATCCGTCGGTGCGTTCGCAGGTGTTTTTAGCTGGGGTCCAGCAGAAGAGCGCGTGCTAGTCAGTTCTGAAAACACACTAGTATCGTCTTTCGGCAAAGCAACTGCCGACAATTTTGAAACATTTTACACCGCAGCTAACTTCTTGGCATATGGCAACGCTCTATACGTTGTTCGTGCTGTAAGTTCGGCTGATAGAAACGCTCAAGCCATTCATACTGGTACTGAAGCAGCTACAATTCAAATTAAAAATCTAGCAGACTACCAAGACGGTATTACAGCCAGCACCAACGCTGTTTACTATGCTCGATATGCTGGTACACTAGGCAACTCGCTAAAAGTTTCTGTCTGCGATTCAGCAGCTGCTTATAGCACAGTAATTGATCTAGGATATGACATTGGAGCTAGCATTTCTTATAATACAGAAATTGCAACATCAACAACATTCTCAACAGCAACATCTAAGACTACTGCTACAACTACAGCACTAAACACAACTACTACTTTTAACACAGACACATCTAGAAATACAGTAACTTCGTTTGGACCTATTACTGCGCTTGATGCTGCTGCTACTGCAACAGTTACTGTTAATACAAATAGTACGACAGCTACCCTAGTTGTTGTAGCTGAGTCTGACGAAGCAGCTAATGCTGTTGCTACAGATATTCTTTCGAAGATTAACTTAAATGATTATTTGAAATTTGATAATTCTGGTCAATATCTAAAAGTCGCAGGAAAAGGTACTGTATCATCAGTAAACTCTACTGCTTCACAAGCTACAATTACATTTACCAGCAAGTATACTGGTTCTGCTAACGCAGTTGCTAATACAACAGCAGGCTATGGACTAACTCGCTATTGGGAATATTATGATGTCGTGGATAATGCTCCAGGTCAATCATCGTACGTCGCCGCATATGGTAATACTTCTGCTCAAGACGAACTACATCTCGTTGTTATTGACGAAGATGGCGCGTTTACTGGTGTTAAGAATCAAGTGTTGGAAGTATACGAAGGTCTATCTCGTGCTACTGATGCTAAAGCAGATAATGGTCAGGCTCTATACTACAAAACAGTTCTAGAAAATGACTCTAATTATATCTACTGGGCTAAAGATCGTCCTACTTCTTCAAATAATCAAAACTGGTCGAATACTGCTCTTCTAGTTGCTTCTTCTGCTCAAACTGCTCCAATGAGTTGTTCTTTTGTCGAAGGAGCTAGCACTGTAACTGAAAGCAACGTCACACTTGCTTCTCTAGCAGACGCGTACGATCTATTCAAAGATCCAGATATCGTTGATGTTTCTTTAGTCATGGCTGGTAAGGCGAATACTGATGTTGCAAATTACATTATCGACAATATCGCTACAACTCGTAAAGATTGCGTAGCATTCGTGTCACCAACTCGTTCGTCTACAGCTGATGCTATTGTAACATTCCGTAACACGCTAACATCTACTTCATACGCTGTAATCGATTCTGGTTACAAGTATCAGTATGACCGTTACAATGATGTCTATCGCTACATCCCACTAAACGGTGATATCGCTGGTCTATGCGCAAGAACTGATTCTACGAATGACCCTTGGTATTCACCAGCTGGTTTTAGTCGTGGTCAAATCAAGAATATCGTAAAACTTGCGTTTAATCCAATTCAAGCTGAACGCGATCTTCTTTATAAAAATGGTATCAATCCAGTTGTAACATTCCCAGGACAAGGTACAGTATTGTTTGGTGACAAAACTATGTTAGCCAAGCCATCGGCATTCGATCGCATCAACGTTCGCCGTCTGTTTATTGTGCTAGAAAAAGCAATTGCTACTGCTGCTAAGTTTGCTCTGTTTGAATTCAATGATGAGTTTACACGTGCACAATTCCGCAATTTAGTTGAACCATATCTACGCGAAATTCAAGGTCGCCGTGGTATTACTGATTATCGTGTAGTTTGCGATACAACAAACAATACAGGCGACGTAATTGATCGTGGTGAGTTTGTTGGTGATATCTACATCAAGCCAGCGCGTTCAATCAACTATATTCAGTTGAACTTTGTAGCGGTTCGTTCGGGTGTTGATTTCAACGAAATCGTCAAAGGAGTATAAGAAATGGCATTTAATGTAAACGAAATTAGATCTAATCTAATTGGTGACGGTGCTCGTCCTTCGCTATTCGAAGTAACAATGATTAATCCTGTTACTTCGGTCGGTGATGCAAAACTTCGCTATATGGTTCAAGCAGCTCAGATTCCACCATCTGATATTAGTGTGATTAATGTTCCTTATTTTGGTCGACAAATCAAAGTGGCTGGTACAAGAATCTATCCAAACTGGACTGTTACTGTATTGAACGATGAAGACTTCTCTGTTCGCCGTGCATTTGAAGCGTGGCACAGTGCTATCAACAGCCATCAGGGCAACCTAAAGACAATTAACAACTATCGCACATCTGCTGAAGTTGTTCAATTTGGCAAAGATGGTTCTGAGTTACGACGTTATCAATTTGCAAATCTATGGCCAGCGAATATCGGTCAAATCAATCTATCTTGGGATCAGGGCGATCAGATTGAAACTTTTGATGTCGAGTTTTCTTATGATTACTGGACTGTTGACGATACACTAGTATTCTAAAATAGGCTTGATTTGGAACGCTACATATAATGTGTAGCGTTCCTTCCAGTCGGAGAAAAATATAATGGCTCAGTTGTTTGGTTTTGAAATCGTAAGAAAGAAAGAAGCAGAAGAGAAGGCGCAACCTGATCGCTTGGTAACATTTGCACCCGAAATTAAAGATGACGGTGCGGTTGTTGTAGCGGAAGGTGGCGTCTTTGGCACATACCTAGATCTTGAAGGTTCAGCTCGTACTGAATCAGATCTAGTTGCCAAGTATCGTGAGATGTCACTTCAACCAGAAGTTGAATCCGCGATCGATGATATTGTAAACGAGTTCGTATCATACGACTCAGATTATAAATTAGTTGATATCAACCTAGACGATCTAGAGTATGGTAACAAAGTAAAAGATAAAATTCGCGAAGAGTTTAAGAGTATCGTTCAGTTGTTAGACTTTAACAACATGGGATATGATATTGTTCGTCGTTGGTATATTGATGGTAGACTATACTATCATGCGATTATTGACGTAGAAAATCCGCGCGAAGGAATTCAAGAAATTCGTTATATCGATCCGCGCAAGATTCGTAAAATTCGCGAGATTAAAAGAGTTCGTAGAAACTCACAAGCATCAACTGCAGGTCAGCAAGTCCATACCACAGAAACTAAACAAGAATACTACATGTATTCTGAGCGCGGTTTCTCTGGCGGTACTCGTGCTGGCGTAAGCACAACAAGTTATCAACCAGCTGCTGCTGGCTCAACTGGTATTCGTATTGCTACTGATTCAATTATCCATGTGACTTCTGGTCTAATGGATGCTTCTAATCAGATGGTACTTTCGTATTTACACAAAGCAATCAAGCCACTCAACCAACTACGCACCCTAGAAGACGCAACGGTAATCTATCGTATCTCGCGTGCTCCAGAACGTCGTATCTTCTACATCGATGTCGGCAATTTACCGAAGATTAAAGCAGAACAATATCTGCGCGACATGATGGTTCGTCACAAGAACCGTCTAGTGTATGATGCTACAACTGGTGACATCCGCGACGATCGTAAGTTTATGACGATGCTAGAAGACTTCTGGCTTCCACGTCGCGAAGGTGGTAAGGGTACAGAAATTACTACACTTCCTGGCGGTCAGAACCTTGGCGAAATCGACGACGTTCTATACTTCCAGAAGAAAATGTACAAGTCGCTCGGTGTTCCAGTTTCTCGTTTAGAAAGCGAGGGTGGTTTCAACCTTGGTCGTGCTGCTGAAATTACTCGTGATGAGTTGAAGTTCGGCAAGTTCATCGATCGTATGCGTCTACGTTTTGCTAATCTATTCAAAGAAGCATTAAAGAAACAGTTGATTCTAAAGGGAGTTATCTCTGAAGAAGAATCAAATGATATCTTTAGCAATATTCGTTTTGACTTTATGCGTGATGGCTACTTTACAGAATTGAAAGAAGCTGAAATTCTAACAAATCGTTTGGGATTAGCTCAGCAAATGGAACCATACATCGGTAAGTATTACTCTCACCAATATATGCGTACCAAAGTTCTACATCAATCAGAAGAAGAAATGGATCAGATTGATAAAGAAATGGGTGAAGAGCATCAGGCTAATATCAAGCTACAACAAGCATTAATTGACGCTGGTCAAGATCCGAACGCACCTCCTGGTGGCGAAGAAGATCCGCAACAAGCTGGTCAACCACCACAACAATAAGTTGAATAATTTACTAAATATAGTGTTACTTTAATAAAGGAAACCCCATGAAAGACATCAAAGAATTAATTTATGCAGCGGTCGAAGAGAATGCACTCAAGTTCCAAGAACTTGTAAACAATCAGCTTCAAGTCCGCGCATACGATGCAATCGAAGCTCTGCGTCCTGAAGTTGGCGCTTCTATGTTCGGCGAATCCAGTCATAAGAAAATGGACGACGAAGAAGACATGGAAGACATGGAAGACGAAGACGAGGATGAAGACGAAGACGAAAAAAAGTCTAAGGTCGAGGAAGAGCTGAAGGGCAAACAGCACAAAATCGACAAAAATAAGAATGGTAAAATTGACGCCCATGATTTCAAACTTCTGCGTAAAGAAGAAGCCCAGCAAATTGCCGAACTAAGCAAGAAAACTGTAGGATCTTATCTCAAAAAAGCAACGAACGATTATGCTGACAGACATGGCGAAGAAGGTCAGAGTCAAGGATGGGATGATGCTCGTGGAGATAGCGCGTGGGACGACTCGCCGAATGAAGATGACCGTGAAGAACACGAAAAAGAAAGAGAAGCAAACATTAAAAAGATGGGCGATCGAAATCGCGGTATTAATCGCGCTATCAAAAAACTAACCAAAGAAGAAATTGAAGCTCTTGATGAAATCGGTGATACTCCAGCAGGTCGTGCTGCCTTAGGAAAACTTGCATCGCAACGTTTTGGACGTGCACGTTGGGCAGCTGGCGTACACAGGGCGAATTCGCGGTCGGACAGCACTGCCGCTTCACCACATAGTAGGCTTCAAGATAAAGATTCTGAGGTTGGAAAAAAAGCAGCTGACAAAGCAGGAATAGCTCACAGAGATGTTCCAGATCATAACTATGATTTTGATAAAAAAGGTGGAGTCGGAACCAAAGTCGCCGACCCTGCTCATAAACTCGCAGCTCGAAACAAACCAAAAATGGAAGAAGTCGAGCAGGTTAATGAACTTTCAACCGATAAACTAACCAACTATGCTAAAGCTGCGAAAGCTTCTAGAGCATCACTAAACAAAAAGTGGGATCAAGGCAAAGCTTCTTGGAGAGATAAAGAAAAGGTAATGAATCGCGAAAAGGGTGAAAATAGAGCACATAAAATTGTCGACCGTCGTGCTCTCGTTGATAAAGAAATGAATGAAGTAGCAATGCCACAGAATCAAGCTGATTGGCAAGCTCTAATCACTCATCAAATCAAAACAACTGGCCACCCAGTTGCAACTGATGCGCAGTTCCGTGCTACTCATGGCAAAGACGAAACTAAAATCGCAAGCCTAGAGCCAGGAAAAGACAAGCTACACTACGCAGCTGCTCAAGGCGGAACTGTAAAACGATGAAATCATTTGCTGAATTCATGACCGAAGCTGCATTCTTGATGCGCAAGACAGGCGAAAACCTAGTCACGCAAAAGAACAAGTCAGGTCGTCCAGGATTTCCTGGCGGATTCGGCAAGCATGAGAAAGTAAACGTCGGTGGTGAGTTGGGTTCTAGCAATCCAACTCGTCACGCAAAAGCATTTGGTGGTTTGAAGAAGTTGATGCGCAATCGTGTTGAAGCGAGAGACGCTGTAAAACATATTTCTAAACACGTTGACCACAAACCACTAAATGATGAAATCGAAGCAATCGCAAAAGACAAACCAGATACAGATGTGCGCAATGTTATTAAACATCATTTGCGTAAAGCTGGTATGAAAAATACACATTTGCTGTAAGGAACTAATATGCCAATCTATATCAATCAGCCAAGAGGCAAACTTGTAACTAGAATTGCTGCTAATTCTACCAACGGTGGAACAGAAACAATTCAGCTAACAACTGCAAATACCACAGCTGATGAAACTGTAACTTCTATGCACATTAGCAAAGTTTATTGGTCGGGCAATGTCACGATTGGTCGTGATAATGCTGGCGGAACTTTGCTGTTCAATCTAACAGGTGGTGGCAATTGGGATTTTGACGTTGTTGGTATTACACAAACTGAATTCCCAACTACCAACGTTGTGATTACCTACGCTAATAATGCTACGGTGTATGTTGAATTGAAAAAACAATCGACAATAGCATAAGGAATAAGAAATGAAACTTATTACCGAAACAATCGAAGATCTAGAGATTATTACCGAAGCTAACGAAGCTGGTGGTAAGACTCTTTACATCACTGGTCCATTTCTACAAGCTGAAGTGGTAAATAGAAATGGTCGTAAATATCCCATAGCTGTAATGGATCGCGAAGTTGCGCGCTATACAAAAGATGCTATTGGTACCAATCGTGCTTTGGGCGAACTAGGTCATCCTGCTGGTCCTACAATCAACCTAGATCGTGTGTCACACATGATTGTTGGTTTGAATAAAGATGGAAACAACTATATCGGCAAAGCCAAAATATTAGATACACCTATGGGTAATATCGCTAAGAATCTAATCAATTCTGGTGTTAAACTAGGTGTTTCTTCACGTGGCATGGGTTCGTTGAAGCCAAGAAATGGTATCAACGAAGTCCAAGATGACTTTTATCTTGCAACTGCCGCAGATATTGTAGCGGATCCTTCAGCTCCAGATGCTTTCGTAAACGGAATCATGGAAGGAGTAGAATGGGTTTGGGACAACGGACTTCTCA
>Ga0315906_10005449_pt1 | contig 16011 bp, 15 predicted proteins | sample LakEriMetagenome_4_FD_203526 | JGI IMG/M metagenome (GOLD analysis project Ga0315906, IMG submission 203526) | Freshwater fungal communities from buoy surface, Lake Erie, Ohio, United States - Buoy 2 MA122 | ecosystem: Environmental > Aquatic > Freshwater > Lake > Lake biofilm | place: USA...
CTCTTCAAACTCCGCTGAACGACGCTTAGACAAGGTCCACACCACAATGCCAAGAAACAAAATGAAGGTAACCACAGTCACAGCCGATCGAAGGGTGTTGACGTCCATGCTCATGCTGAGTACTCCTTTTATTTGCGGTGAATGCCCATGCCTTGCAGGTAAGCAATGACAGCATCGAGTTCTGTTTTGCCTTTCACGTCGTCCGTGGCTTTGGCAATTTCTTCATCGGTATAGGGCGCGCCCAAGGTTCGCAATCCCCTCAGATGGGTTGGCAAACTGGCACCATCGACGGGTGTTTTTTCTAGCCAGGCATAAGCGGGCATGTTGGACTCTGGCACCACATCGCGAGGGTTGATGAGGTGAATGCGGTGCCAGTCGTCAGAGTACTTGCCGCCCACACGTGCCAAGTCTGGACCAGTGCGTTTGCTGCCCCACTGGAAGGGGTGGTCGTACACAAACTCGCCAGCCACGGAGTAAGGGCCATAGCGCATGGTTTCGGCGCGGAAGGGGCGAATCATTTGGGAGTGACAGTTGTAACAACCTTCACGCACATAAATATCGCGGCCAGCCACTTGAAGGGCGGTGTAAGGCTTGAGCCCAGGCACAGGCTCGGTGGTCGACTTTTGGAAAAACAGCGGCAAGATTTCTACCATGCCACCAAACAGCAACACCAGCAAAATCAAAACGATCATGAGGAAGTTGTTGGTCTCAATTTTCTCGTGGGACAAACCGCCACCTGAATTGGAAGGATTGGACATCTTATTTATCTCCTGATGCACTTAAGCGTGTGCCAATGCAGGCGAGGTCATGTGTTGATCTACCGCCGGAATTTGCACATCGACGGCACGGCCGTTGGTGGCCGTTTTGAAGGTGTTCCACAGCATGATGAGCATGCCGCCCAGATACAAAAGACCACCCACCAAACGCAAGACATAGAAAGGGAATGTGGCTTTGACAGACTCGACAAAGGTGTAAGTCAAGGTACCGTCTGTATTGACAGAGCGCCACATCAAACCTTGCATGACGCCTGCAATCCACATGGCTGCGATGTAAATCACAATGCCAATGGTGGCAATCCAAAAATGCGCCTCAATGGCTTTCACGCTGTACATTTTTTTCTGACCAAACAAGCGCGGAATGAGGTAGTACATGGTGCCCATGGTGACCAAGCCCACCCAGCCCAAAGCACCAGAGTGCACGTGTCCCACGGTCCAATCGGTGTAGTGCGACAAAGCGTTGACCGTTTTGATGGACATCATGGGTCCTTCAAAGGTGGACATGCCGTAGAAGGACAAAGACACAATCAAGAAACGAAGCACAGGATCGTCGCGCAGCTTGTGCCATGCGCCAGACAGGGTCATGACACCATTGATCATGCCGCCCCAGCTGGGTGCCAACAAAATAAGCGAGAACACCATGCCCAACGACTGCGTCCAATCGGGCAATGCGGTGTAGTGCAAGTGGTGAGGGCCGGCCCACATGTAAGTGAAAATGAGCGCCCAGAAGTGAACAATGGACAAGCGGTAGCTGTAGACAGGCCGCTCAGCTTGCTTAGGGATAAAGTAATACATCATGCCTAAGAAGCCAGCGGTTAAAAAGAAGCCCACTGCATTGTGGCCATACCACCACTGCACCATAGCGTCTTGCACGCCGGCATAAGCCGAGTAAGACTTTAAAAGGCCCACAGGCATGGCAGCACTGTTGACCAAGTGCAACAGAGCTACGGCAATGATGAATGCACCAAAGAACCAGTTAGCCACATAAATATGGCGAACTTTGCGGGTGCCAATGGTGCCAAAAAACACAATGGCAAACGACACCCAAACCAAGGTGATCAAAATATCAATGGGCCACTCGAGTTCGGCATATTCTTTGCCGCTGGTGTAACCCAAAGGCAATGTGATGGCGGCCAACACAATGACCAACTGCCATCCCCAAAAGGTGAACGCTGCCAGCTTCTCGGCAAACAAGCGAACATGACATGTTCGCTGTGCCACGTAATAGGCCGATGCAAACAAGCCGCAACCGCCAAATGCAAAAATCACGGCATTGGTGTGCAAGGGCCGCAAACGACCGTAGCTAAGCCATGGAATGCCAAAGTTCAATTCTGGCCAAGTGAGCTGGGCGGCAATGATCACGCCTACCAGCATGCCCACTACACCCCAAACCACTGTCATGATGGCAAATTGTCTGACAACTGTGTCGCTGTAGACGCTTGCCTGTGCATTGGCAAATTTCATTTTCACCTCTTCTTAAATTACGAAGAGAGTTTCTCAAGGCGCCGATCTCGGTGCATTGACTTAAGTCAATCATTCCGAAGAATTCGCTCGCCTTCTGCCTCAATGTCTTCAAATTGCCCACGGTTCACAGCCCACCACAATCCCGCCAAAATGAAAAAGACCAAAGCCACTGACAATGGAATCAACAAATAAAGGATGTCCATCAGGGGTTGCCTTTCAATTCACATTGCATGTTTGTTGAAAGTCGCATGGCATTGAATACCACGCCCAATGAACTGCAAGCCATGCCCAATCCGGCAAGCCATGCTGGCAAATAGCCCAACATGGCCAATGGCACACATGCAAAGTTGTAAAGAGCAGCCCACATCAGGTTCTGCTTCACAATTTGCAATGTTTTACGGCTGAGCATGAACGTGGCCACCAGGGGTTTCAAATCGCTGGCCATCAACACAAAATCTGCTTTCGATTGCGCCAAGGGCAGAGCTTGTCCCAATGCAAACGACACATCGGCACCTGCCAACACAGGGCCATCGTTCAGACCATCGCCCACCATGGCCACCCGATGGCCTTGTGATTGGGCCCACTTCACTTGCTTGAGTTTTTCTTCTGGCGAGCACGCGCCCTTGGCGTTTTGAATGCCCAAGCGCAATGCCAATTGATTGACGCTGGCTTGACCATCACCCGATAGCACCTGAATGCGCAAACCCATTTTTTCAAGTGCACGCAAAGTGGCTTCGGCTTCTGGGCGAGGCGTTTCAGTGAACTCAAAAGTGGCCAACCAGCCCTCTTGATCGCTGAGGAATGCGTGCAAGACATCCTCTTTGGTAGATGCCAAGCCACAAAAAACAGCAGAACCTAAACGCAATTCAATAGGCTGAGCGGTTTTGCTTTGAGCTTGCAATGTGCGCAAAGTAGCCTGAACACCCTGCCCTGCAAACTCTTGGATATTTTCCAACTGCAAGCTGTGGTCGATAGGTAATGGGTGTGCCTTCACCAAGGCCCTAGACACAGGGTGCAGCGAATGATGCGCCAAAGCCGCCGCCCACTGTAGAGCTTGTGGGGCGGAAACTCCTTCGCGCGTGCTAATTTGATCTATGCTGAAGTTTTCATTTGTGAGGGTGCCTGTTTTGTCAAAGATCACGGTGTCGACACTGGCCAATGTTTGCAAAGCCTGCAACTTGCGCAACAGAACACCCCCTTTGGCCAAGGCGCCCGCAGCCGACAACATGGCAGCAGGCGTGGCCAAAGACAAGGCACAGGGGCAGGTCACAATCAGAACTGAAACAGCCACCATAAGCGCATGCGCAGGGCTTTGCTGCCAACCCCAAGCTGCAGCCATGGCAGCGGCTATAAGCACGCCCCACAAAAAAGGTTTGGCCACCCGATCTGCCAACAGCGCCATAGGGGGTTTAGAAACGCTGGCGCTTTCCATGAGCTTCACCATTTGGCCAAATTGAGTTTGCTGGCCCAAGCCCGTCACTTGCACTTCTACCGTGGCCGTCAGATTCAAACTGCCAGCCAGCACATTGCCGCCCAGGACTCTGGCAAGCGGCCTAGATTCGCCTGTGAGCAAGGCTTCGTCCACTTGCGTCTCACCTCTCACAATGCGGCCATCGGCTGCAAACGCTTCACCCGGTCTGACTTGAATCACATCCAGAACTTTCAAGTGACGCAAAGTGGTCATGGCCCACTCACCCATGTCGGTTTTGCGGTGCACGGTGTCGGGCAAGCGGTTCATGACAGCTTCTAAGGCACCGGCTGTTTTGTCGCGCAGCCTAAGTTCTAACCAACGCCCCATGAGCAAGAAGAACACAAACATGGTGAAGGAATCAAAATAAACCTCGGCCCCAAAAGCACCGGCTGGCTCGAAAGTGCCCAAGGTGCTCACGCCAAAGGTGACCAGCATGCCGATGGCCACGGGCAAGTCCATTGAAATTTTTTGTTGAAGCAAATCACGCCACGCGGTGGCAAAAAAAGGCGTGCAGGAAAAAAACAAAACCGGTAGCGACAACACCCATGAGGCCCAGCGCAAAAGCTGCACCATGTCGGGCGCCATGTCTTGGGGATCGCTCAGGTAAACCGGTGTGGCGTACATCATGACTTGCATCATGCAAAGCCCTGCCACTCCCAAGCGCCATAGCATTTTGCGGGCATCTGCTCGCCGCACTTCATTGGCCAAGGCGTCGTTGGCGGGCAAGGTGGTGTAGCCCAATTTGGCCACCGCTTTCATCCAATGGGAGGGCTTGGTGGTTTGGGCCGACCACACAATGCGGCCCCGATGGCTGGCCGCACTGATTTGTGCAGAGAGCACGCCAGGAACCGCCAACAAAGCTTCTTCAATGTTGATGGCACAGGCCGTGCAGTGCATGCCTTCAAACACCACACTAGAGGCCCAGGTGTTGGTGGCTTGATCATTGACTTGACTGAAATCTGACCACTCTTGCGCGTGGTCTAGCAAAGACCACTGAGAGGACAGCACCTCAACATTGACGGCAAGTGCTGGAGTTGACATGGCTAGAAGATAAGACATCCCGCTTGCACCCATCTTGATCCAGATCAAGACGCAGAGAATTCAGAGTTTTATGCTAAGTGCATCCATTCACAAAAGGAGCACTCTATGTACACCCGAATTCTTGTTGCCACCGACGGCTCACCCTTGAGCAAAAAAGCTGTTGCCAGCGCCATTGGCTTGGCCGCCACTTGCGGTGCGGAGCTCATTGCAGTGAAAGTAGTTCCACGTTATCCAATGTCTTATTTTGAGGGCAGCATTCCTCTCAATGCCAAAGATGTTGCTCGCATTGAAGGTCAGTGGGCCGAAGAAGCACAAGCCGCTGTTGATGCAGTACAAAAATCGGCAAGCATCAAGGGTGTGAAAGCCAAAGGTGTGGTCAGCCGCTCCGACATCGTGTCTGACGCCATCATTGCGGCCGCCAAAAAGCACAAGGCCGACTTGGTGGTCATGGCCTCACACGGCCGCAAAGGCATCAAGCGTTTGCTGCTAGGCAGCGAGACGCAACAAGTGCTAACCCACTGCCATGTGCCGGTTTTGGTCTTACGCTAAGAACAAATTTTTGTGCTGATCGCGCAATAAATTTTTCTGAACTTTGCCCATGGTGTTTCGTGGGAGCTCTGGCACCACGAAACACCTTTTGGGAATTTTGAAATTGGCCAATTGCGATTTCAAACTGGCAATGATGTGGTCTGCGCTTAGCTGTGCGCCAGCCTTGGCAATGACCACGGCCACACCCACTTCGCCAAAGTCTGGATGCGGGACCCCCACCAAAGCACTTTCAGCCACACCTGGCATTTCATTGATGTAGCCTTCAATTTCGGCGGGGTACACGTTGTAACCGCCGCTGATAATCAGGTCTTTGCTGCGTCCCACAATGGTCACATAGCCGCGCTCATCAAACTTGCCCACATCGCCAGTTTTGAAGTAGCCATCAGGGGTAAATTCTTCTTTTGTTTTTTCGGGCATGCGCCAGTAAGCCTGAAACACATTCGGCCCTTTGACTTGAATGTTGCCAATTTCGCCCACTGGCAGATTATTACCATCGTCGCCCTGAACTCTGAGCTTGACACCAGGCAAGGGGAAACCCACCGTACCGCCGCGACGCTCGCTTTGCCCCTTGTGCCTTTTGTCGGCGGCGTAAGGGTTGGAGGTGAGCATGACGGTTTCACTCATGCCGTAGCGCTCCAAAATGGTGTGCCCTGTGCGCTGCTGCCATTCGGTGAATGTTTCAATGAGCAAAGGAGCCGAACCCGCCACAAACAAGCGCATGTTGCGCACTGCTTGCTTGTTCAATGCGGGCTCTGCAAGCATGCGCACATACAGTGTGGGCACGCCCATGAATACCGTGGCCTCAGGCATTTTGGCAATCACAAATTTGGGATCAAACTTGGCAAGCCAAATCATTTTGCTGCCATTGATGAGGGCGCCGTGAATGGCCACAAACAAACCGTGCACATGGAAAATAGGCAATGCGTGAATGAGCACATCGCCTTTTTTCCAGCCCCAATAAGACTTGAGGGTTTGCGCATTGCTCAGCATGTTGCCATGCGTGAGCATGGCGCCCTTGCTTCTGCCAGTGGTGCCACTGGTGTACAAAATAGCGGCCAAATCGTCTTGGTCTTTAACAGCAACAGTGTGTTGATCTTTTTGCTGTGCAGCACGTTCAAGCAAAGTGCCCGTTCTGTCGTCATTCAAGGTGAACACATGCTGCGTGCCAGCTTTGAATGCAATTTTGCTTACCCAGCCAAAGTTGGCGCCCGAACAAACCACCACCGCAGGCTCTGCGTTGCCAATGAAGTACTCAATCTCGGCACTTTGATAGGCTGTGTTCAATGGCAAGAACACATAGCCTGCTCGCAAGGTGGCCAAATACAGCATCAAGGCTTCCACCGACTTTTCCACCTGTACCGCAATGCGGCTGCCCTTAGGAAGCTTCAAGCCTTCCAACAAGTTGGCCATCATGGCACTGGCGCGGTCTAAATCGCGCCAGCTGTAAACCAAACCATGATCGGTTTCAACCGCTGCACTGTCGAGCTGGGCGGGGAATGCAGCTCTCAATGCTGCAAACAAATTTGCTTGGGTCATCTTCAATCCAGCTTTGCGCCAGAGGCTTTCACCACCTGGCTCCATTTGCGCAATTCAGTTTTGATAAAGGCATCGAACTGAGCGCCCGCTAAGTTAGGAAACTCTGCGCCTTGCGTCGCCCAAATGGCTTTGGCTTCATCGGTTTGGCAGGCTTTGCGCACTTCATCCACCATGCGGCCTTGCGCCTCAGCTGGCGTGCCTTTGGGAGCCCAAATGCCATACCAAGTACTAACCGTGTAATCTGGCAAGCCCAATTCCGCAGAGCAAGGCACATCGGGAATGGCGGGGTTGCGCTTGGCACCTGAGACCATCAAGGCTTTGATTCTGCCGCCCTTGATGTGCGCAGAAGAAGAACCGAGGCCATCAAACATCATGTCAACGTTGCCCGCAATCAAGTCTTGCAAAGCAGGTCCGGCACCGCGGTAGGGAATGTGCGTGATGAAGGTTTGTGTTTGGAGTTTGAACAACTCACCAGCCAAGTGGTGTGAAGTGCCACTGCCAGCAGAGCCGTAATTCAACTTACCTGGATTTTTCTTCACAAAATCCAAAAACTCTTTCAAATTGTTGGCTGCCACTTTTTTGGGATTGACCACCAACACTTGGGGCACAGCAGCCACCAAAATGAGCGGCACCAAATCGCGCTCCAAGTCGTAGTCCAACTTGGGGTACATGCTGGGTGCAATGGTGTGATGCACAGCACCCATGAAATAGTTGTAGCCATCGGGAGTCGACCTAGCGGCCACACCAGCACCTACAGTACCGCCAGCACCACCCTTGTTGTCAATGATGATTTGCCTGCTGGTGAGTTTGGCAAACACTGCAGCCAAAGGTCTGGCGAAGGCATCTGTGCCGCCACCCGCAGGGAACGGCACAATCATGTTGACAGGCTTGGTGGGCCAAGAGGCCTGAGGCCAAGCCGGCAACGCGGTGGCCAAGGATGCGCCAGCAGCCCATTGCAAGACGTCACGGCGCTGAAATTGGTTTTTGGAATGTTGCATTTTTGTCTCCTTAGATTAATTTCGAAAAATCAAGAACTTGCGTTCAAACTCAAACTCTTCATTCTGCATGGCTTGGCTTGTTAACTGCCAAGTACAGAAAGATACCAGCCACAATCATGGGCACGCACAACCACTGTCCCATGCTCATGCCCAAAGACAACAACCCTAGGTGTGCATCGGGTTCACGGAAAAATTCGGACACAAATCTGAAAAAGCCGTAACCGATCAAAAATACAGCTGACACTTGGCCCAGAGGCCTGTCTTTTCGAGCAAACACCCAAAGTATCACAAACAAGAGCACGCCTTCCAGCAAGAACTGATAAAGCTGTGAGGGATGCCGCGAAAAATCGCCCGCCCCTCTAAAAACCATGCCCCAGGGCAGGTCAGGGTCTGCCTGCCGCCCCCAAAGCTCGCCATTGATGAAATTGCCAATGCGGCCGGCGGCCAACCCCGTTGGCACGCAGGGTGCCACAAAGTCCATCACTTGAAAAAATGGCCGATGCCGCGTTTTGGCAAACCACCACATGGCCGCCATGACGCCCAACAAGCCCCCGTGGAAACTCATGCCGCCTTGCCAGACATAGGCCACTTCCCAGGGATGCAACAAGTAGTAGCCCGGTTGATAGAACAAGCAATAACCAATGCGGCCGCCCAACACCACGCCCAGCACGCCCGCAAACAAAATATCCTCTACGTCCCGAACTTGCCAATGGCTCAAGCGTGAAAAAGGCGGATGTTTGAGCCTTTGTGTTGCCAAAAAGAAAAACAGCGCAAAAGCAGCCAAATAGGTCAAGCCGTACCAGTGAACAGCGAGGGGGCCCAATTGCAATGCAATGGGGTCAATTTGGGGGTGAATTAGCATGAGCCCGATTGTGCCTTGTTGCAGGCCCAGTTGGACATCGTGAAACCCCTCAGTTTGGGCAAGCCTATTCAGGCCCAGCCAAGCGTCTGAGGCTTGGGGTGTCCCTTAGAATAAAGCCCAAACAGTCGAAATAGGCTTGTTTTGAGCCTCAAAGCCCTTAAACCACCCACAAAAATAGCCCCACACCATGAGCGACAAGATCATCCCCATTACCCCCGCCAGCCCCAGCAATCGCCGAAGTGCCAACATCACTCAAGGCAAATCCAGGGCCCCCAATCGCTCGATGTATTACGCCATGGGTTATGAAGAAGGTGACTTTGTCAAACCCATGGTGGGCGTGGCCAACGGTCACAGCACCATCACCCCTTGCAACAGTGGTCTGCAAAAGCTGGCCGATGCTGCTGTAGCTGGCATTGAAGAGGCCGGTGGCAACGCCCAAATCTTTGGCACTCCTACCATTTCAGATGGCATGGCCATGGGCACCGAAGGCATGAAGTACTCCCTGATCAGTCGTGAAGTGATTTCTGACTGTATTGAAACCTGCGTGCAAGGCCAATGGATGGACGGCGTGTTGGTGGTGGGCGGTTGCGACAAAAACATGCCAGGCGGCATGATGGGCATCTTGCGCGCCAATGTGCCTGCTATCTATGTTTATGGCGGCACCATTCTGCCAGGCCGCTATCAGGGCAAAGACCTCAACATCGTGAGCGTGTTTGAAGCTGTGGGCCAAAACGCTGCTGGCAATTTGAGCGACTTCGATTTGAAAGAAATTGAAAAGCGCGCCATTCCAGGCACGGGTTCTTGCGGCGGTATGTACACGGCCAACACCATGTCGTCTGCGTTTGAAGCCTTGGGTATGTCACTGCCCTACTCTTCCACCATGGCCAACCCCCATGACGAAACCAAAAACTCGGCCAAAGAATCGGCCAAGGTTTTGCTCGAAGCCATCAAGAAAGATTTGAAGCCGCGCGACATCGTCACCAAAGAAGCCATTGAAAACGCCGTGGCAGTCATCATGGCCACCGGTGGCTCTACCAATGCCGTGCTGCACTTTTTGGCCATTGCCCACACCGCCGGTGTTGAGTGGACCATTGACGATTTTGAGCGCATGCGCAAGAAGATTCCCGTGATTTGCGACTTGAAACCGAGTGGTCAGTATTTGGCCGTTGATTTGCACCGCGCAGGTGGCATTCCACAAGTCATGAAGGTTTTGTTGAAGGCTGGTTTGCTGCACGGCGATTGCATGACCATCACCGGCAAAACAGTAGCGGAAAACTTGAAAGATATTCCCGACGCACCTCGCGCCGACCAAGACGTCATTCGCACCATCGACAAGCCAATGTACGCAGAAGGCCACTTGGCAATTTTGAAAGGCAACTTGTCTCCCGAGGGTGCTGTGGCCAAAATCACGGGCTTGAAGAATCCCGTCATTACCGGCCCTGCCCGCGTGTTTGACGACGAGCAATCGGCGTTGCAAGCCATTTTGGACGGCAAGATCAAAGCCGGCGACGTCATGGTCTTGCGTTACCTTGGCCCCAAAGGCGGCCCTGGCATGCCCGAAATGTTGGCCCCTACCGGTGCGCTCATTGGCGCTGGCTTGGGCGAAAGCGTCGGTCTTATTACCGATGGCCGTTTCTCTGGCGGCACATGGGGCATGGTGGTGGGTCATGTGGCCCCAGAAGCAGCTGCGGGTGGCACCATTGCCTTGGTGCATGAAGGTGACTCCATCACCATCGATGCGCACAAACTCATTCTGGCATTGAACGTATCAGAAGAAGAAATAGCCAAACGCCGGGCTTCTTGGACCGCGCCTGCACCCCGATATCACCGCGGTGTTCAAGCCAAGTTTGCGTTCAACGCCTCCAGCGCCAGCAAGGGTGCTGTGCTGGATTTGTATTGATCTGAAAAGCTCCAAAAACTCTTCTCGAGCTTTGCAAAATCAGAGGCCAATGGCGGCAATGCCCGCCTTGGCAATCTGCGCGTCTTCAGTGGACTTGACGCCACTCACACCCACTGCGCCAATGCACGCGCCATCTTTCAGGATGGGGACGCCACCTTCCAGCATGCCTTCAATGAAGGGCGCTGACAAGAATGAGTATCGTCCGCCATTGATCACATCTTCATAAACTTTGCTTTCACGGCGTCCCATGGCTGAGGTTTTGGCCTTGGCTGGCGCAATGTGAGAGGAAATGGGTGGCGCGCCATTCAAGCGTTGGAAATGCAACAAATGACCACCCGCGTCCACAATGGCAATGCTCACAGCCCAGTTGTTTTTTCAGCCTCGGCCTGTGCGGCAGCGGCAATGGTTTGAACGTCTGATAATTCGAGGATAGATTGGGTTTTCATGATGTCTAAGATTTCAATGACTCGGGTTTAAAAACTGACCAATTAGCATACCCCAGTCGGGTCGTCAGATTGGTTTCTGCAGAGTCAGCAGACAAAAGACCCTGAAATCTTTGGCAAATTGGGCATTTGGCCAGACAAGCTCTACAATTTGCCAACCCGATACAGGGTCATTTATCAGGAGTTCACAAATGAGCGATCTTCAAAACATCGAACAACCCAGCTGGGGCGGCACAGTCAGCACGCCCGCTGAACGCAACAAGGTCATGCGCAACACCTACATGTTGTTGGCCTTAAGCCTCTTGCCTACCGTCTTGGGGGCATGGATCGGTGTCACAACGGGTATCACACAGTCCATGGGTGGCGGCTTAGGCTTGCTCATTTTCTTTGGTGGCGCCATTGGCTTTATGTTCGCCATTGAGAAAACCAAACACTCCTCTGCTGGCGTGCTGGTCTTGCTGGCCTTCACCTTCTTCATGGGTCTCATGCTGTCACGCATGATTGCCATGGTTTTGGGCTTCAAAAACGGCCCTGACCTCATCATGACGGCCTTCGCCGGCACCGCAGGTGTGTTTGCAGTCATGTCTGTTCTGGCCACCGTCATCAAGCGCGACTTGTCTGGCATGGGCAAGTGGTTGTTTGTGGGCGCCTTGGTGCTCATGGTGGGCGGCATCGTCAACATCTTTGTGGGCTCTACCGCCGGCATGATGGCTTTGTCTGTGGCTGCCATCGGCATCTTCAGCGCTTACATGCTGTATGACTTGAAGCAAATTTTGGACGGCGGTGAAACCAACTACATCAGCGCCACCCTCATGCTTTACATGGACTTGTTCAATGTGTTCCAAAGCTTGTTGGCCTTGCTTGGCCTTTGGGGTGGTGAGCGCGACTAAGCTCATCGAACTAATTGAACGCAGCCCACTGGTGTGGGCACTTCATCCAAGCACCTGAGTTCGAAAGAGCTCAGGTGTTTTTTTCATAGGCGCTCAAAAACCGCCATGCTTTCGACGTGGGCCGTGTGCGCAAACATGTTCACCACGCCGGCGCTGAAACACCGGTAGCCTGCTTTGTGAACCAAGAGGCCGGCATCTCGCGCCAAGGTAGCGGGATTGCAACTGACGTAGACAATGCGTTTTGGAAATTGCCAGGCGCATCTGAGCTCTGCATTTTCATGCAGCTCTGCCAAAGACTTGGCCAATGCGAAAGCACCTTCGCGAGGTGGATCAATGAGCCACTTGTCTGCAATGCCATCTGCCATCAGCATTTCGGGGGTCATCTCAAACAAGTTGCGGGCAATGAAGGTGGTGGGTGCCAAGGGCTTGGCATTGGTCTTGCCTCGCAGGCCTTGGTTGCAGGCCAAATTCTCGAGTGATCGCGCCACCAATGTCTCAGAGCCTTCAATGCCCACCACTTCTTTGGCTGTGGTGGCAATGGGCAAGGTGAAATTGCCTAAGCCGCAAAACCAATCGATCACCCTTTCATGCGCTTCAGGCTTGAGCAAACGCAAAGCCCGCGTCACCAACACGCGATTGATGTGCGGGTTGACTTGCGTGAAATCGGTTGGCTTGAAAGGCATGTGCACACCAAAGTCGGGCAAGTCATAAGACAACTCAGGGCCGCCTTCGTCCATGAGCTTGACCGTATCGGGGCCTTTGATTTGCAACCACCACTGCACGGCATGCAGCTTTGCAAAAGCGCGCAGTCGATCTTGATCGGCTTGGCTCAAGGGTTCTAAATGACGCAACACCAAGGCCGTGACAGTGTCGCCTTGCGCCAACTCAATTTGCGGAATGGTCTCGCGCGCATCCATGCCAAAAATCAATTCGCGCAGTGGCAACAGCATGGCGCTGATGTTGGGCGGCAGAACTCGGCAGGTTTTGATGTCGGCCACATAGCGGCTCTTGCGCTCGTGAAAACCAATGAGCACTTCGCCTTTTTTGTGAACATAGCGCACCGACATGCGGGCGCGATATCGGTAGCCCCAACTCGGACCCTCCATGGGCCGCAACAAATTCTCAGGTTTGACTTTGCCCAAATGCCACAAGTTGTCTTCAAGCACGCGTTGCTTGATGGCCACCTGCGCACTGGCTTCGAGGTGTTGCATTTTGCAACCACCACACGCCCCCGCATGCAAACCAAAATGCGCACAGCCCGGCTTGACCCGCTGCGAAGATTCTCGGTGAACCGCCGTGACCACGCCGGCTTCCCAGTTGTTCTTCTTGCGATGCACATTGACTGAGACCTGCTCAAAGGGCAAAGCACCTTCTACAAAAACCACCTTGCCGTCTGGCCTTCTGGCAATGCCTTGTGCCTCCATGTCGAGGGCATCGATGTGCAGCCAACCTGTGGGTAAATCAGAACGTCCAAAAATAATTTCTTGTGTCTGTTCTTCTCGTGTGGTGTCGCTCTGTTTGCTCATGGGCGGGCTGGTAACAGTTTGGCAGGATCGACGGGTTTGCCTTGCCTGCGAATTTCAAAATGCAACTTGACACGGTCGGCATCCGAGCTGCCCATCTCGGCAATGCGCTGGCCTTTGGTCACTGCTTGGTCTTCTTTGACCAACAGGGCTTGGTTGTGCGCGTAGGCCGTGAGGAAAGTGTTGTTGTGCTTGATGATGACCAAGTTGCCATAACCTCTCAAGCCTGAACCGGCATAGACCACTTTGCCATCGGCTGCCGCCAGCACGGGGTCGCCCGCTTTGCCCGCAAAATCGAGACCCTTGTTTTTGGCTTCATCAAAACCAGCTAACACGGGGCCAGGGTGTGGCCAAGCAAAGGCCAGACCTTCGTCATTCAAGTTGGTGGGTGATGAAGGCAAATTGGCGTTGGCTGAGCTGGGTGCTGCAGCCGTATTTGCGGGGGGTGGTGTCACACTGCCTGGCACTTGGCTTTGGGCAACAACGGGTTTGCTGGGTCGGTTGGCAGCTGTGTCTTGGACGGGCGGTGCAACACGCAGAACCTGATCGACCTCAATGAGGTTGGGATTGTCAATGCCGTTCCATTTGGCAATGTCGCGCCATGATTGGCCATGGTCTAAGGCAATTTTGGTCAGCGTATCGCCAGAGCGCACGCTGTAGTAGCCTGGCTTGCCAGCGTTTTCTGAGCCTGGTAAGGATGCACCGCCCATCGAAATGGGTGAGCTGGTGGCCACTGGTGCACTGGACACTGGCTGACTGCCCATAGGGGCTTTGGATGCAGGTGGTTTGGCCGCTTGGGGCTGCGAATTTTGGTTGGGGCGCGAAGTGCTTGGGCCTGCCACCCGATCTTCAACCGGAATAGGACCCCGCGGCCGGCTGGTACAAGCCGCCAAGACGCAAACAGCCAGCACACAGACAAGGGCCAAGCTCTGACGGTTTTTCAACAAAGTCATTCAAAATCCTTCAGGAGATACCCGATTTTAGAGGGACAAAATGAACCGCTTCCAAAACGCTTTGTTTGAACCCTTGGTCGGTTTTGTCTACCACCATGAGCGCTTGCTGGCCATTGGCCGTGACAGTGGGCGCCACCAATCGACCACCTACGGCCAATTGATCTAGCCAAGCCTGGGGCAGTATTTCGCCCCCTGCCGCAGAAATGATGGCGGCATAGGGGGCACCTTTGGGGTAGCCCAGCATGCCATCGCCAAACAGCAAGTGCACATTGGCCAAACGAAAATGGCGCAAGTTGGCGCGGGCTTTTTCATGCAGCCCCTTGAGGCGCTCAATGCTGTACACCTCGGTGGCCACATGGCTTAGTACAGCGGCTTGGTAGCCACAGCCCGTGCCAATTTCCAGTACGCGGCCTAGCTTGCCCTCGGCGCCCTCGCGCAGCAGCTCGATCATGCGAGCCACCACATTGGGCTTGGAAATGGTTTGACCCAATCCGATGGGCAGGCTGGTGTCCTCGTAGGCCTGATTGACCAAGGCGCTTTCGACGAAGCGATGCCGCTCAACGCTGCCCATGGCCAGCAGCACCATGGGATCTTTCAAACCTTGGGCAGCCAACTTTTGCACCATGCGCTGGCGCACCGCACTGGAATCCAAACCCAAGCCTTGTGGGTTGGTGGATGCTGGCTTAGACGCAGGTGCTTTGACCGTAGACGCTTTAACCGAAGGCGCCTTGTCTTTGGTTTGGAGCTTGATGGGAAAACCAGGGCGCTGCGCCATCAGCCCTCCCAGACTTTGAGCTTGGACAAGTTTTGGGCCCAAAAACCCGCATTGTCGTGGTCTGTGAGGTCGACCTTTAGAGGCGTGATGGTGACGTGTCCATTTTTGGCGGCATGAAAATCGGTGCCCTCGCCATCGTCCATGGCTTCGCCAGCATTGCCAATCCAATACATGGTTTCGCCGCGAGGACTGAGCTGAGTGATGACCGGCTCTGCTGCATGACGGCGACCCAATCGACACAGCTTGGCGTTTTTCCATTGCGCATTGGCGTTGGGAATGTTGATATTCAACAACCAAGGCGATTTGCCAATGAGCTGGGCATCTGCAAATTGAGCCACCATGTTTTTGGCAAACTCAGCCGCTTGATCTAAATGGGCCCAACCTTTTTCTGTTTGAGAAAAAGCCAGCGCAGGAATGCCAAACAAGTAGCCCTCCATGGCGGCGCCCACAGTGCCCGAGTACAGGGTGTCATCGCCCATGTTGGCGCCATTGTTGATGCCAGACACCACCAAGTCGGGGCGATATCCCAACAGGCCCGTGAGGGCAATGTGCACGCAATCGGCGGGCGTGCCGTTGACATATCGAAAGCCGTTTTCGCCTTGCCGCACATAGAGGGGGGAATGCAGCGTGAGGGCATTGGACTTGGCACTGTTGTTGTGTTCGGGTGCAACCACTTCCACCTCGGCCACTTGCTTCAGGGCGTGGTAAAGCGCCACAATGCCCTCAGCACGGTAGCCATCGTCATTGGAAATGAGTATTTTCATGGGTGAGTCCTAGGCCTCAATTGTAGGTCGCTACCGAGACATCCCGATGTCTAGATTGCCCTTTAT
>Ga0315906_10005450_pt1 | contig 16010 bp, 21 predicted proteins | sample LakEriMetagenome_4_FD_203526 | JGI IMG/M metagenome (GOLD analysis project Ga0315906, IMG submission 203526) | Freshwater fungal communities from buoy surface, Lake Erie, Ohio, United States - Buoy 2 MA122 | ecosystem: Environmental > Aquatic > Freshwater > Lake > Lake biofilm | place: USA...
CTTTCTGTAAATTAGAAAGTCTTGTCTAGATAAACGTCTCATATCATTTCCAGACATTCTTCTAAATTCATCATTTATGTTTTTAAAAGCATCTTTTATATTAATATTAGAATCTTCTATTCCGTGAATAGACAAGAAATTTTGAAAAGCTCCACCACCCATACCTTTTTGTATGTTTTTTAAGTTATCAAATGCATTTGTTAACTCACCAGGAGTAGGTATAATGTGTCTATCATCATCAGTCAATTCATATCTATCTATCGTATTTATACCACCGTGTCTATAATATGAAATACCGTCTGTTGTTTTTGCTATTACATCAGGTAACATACCCCCATCTTCAACAGTTACATTATAACTCAATTTTCTTGTTGCTTGTAGTTGTATAGCTAAATTTATAAAATCATCACCTGAATATTGTGATAAAAAAGTTGGTTTTGATTTTTCCATAATAATTTGACCAGTTGTTCGATTCTTTTTCAAAACAAATGGTTGATTTTCTTGAAATTGATTTCCTTGAAATTGATTTCCTTGATTTTGATTTTGTTTTTGTTGTCCAAAACTAGAACCGTGATTCATAAAATTTGAAAATTTACTTTGTTGATACATTTTTATTTATATAAAATAATAAAAAAAAATTTTTTTTTAAAAAAAATAAATATTAATTACAATTTACGTAATAATTTTAAAAGTTTCTTTGTAGACATGTTCTTAGATTTACTTCTACTACGTCTACTTCTTGACTTAGATCTGCGTCTTTTTCCGTGTACACTCTTAGATTTGGATTTTCTCTTTCCATCAACACTCTTAGATCTCTTAGATCTCTTAGATTTAGATCTCTTAGATCTGGATTTCCTACGTCTCTTTCCATCAACACTCTTAGATCTCTTAGATCTCTTAGATCTGGATTTCCTACGTCTCTTTCCATCAACACTCTTAGATCTCTTAGATCTCTTAGATCTCTTAGATCTCTTAGATCTCTTACTACTTCTTCTACGGCGTCTTCCATCCATTACTTGAGTAAAATTATTTTGATAAATACGTTTGTCATATATTTGGATAACACATAATAATACAAGAGCAATTAATCTTGGTGAACATGCACATTGAACAGATGATGCTGTATCATCTATTAAATGCTTTCTGTAAATTAGAAAGTCTTGTCTAGATAAACGTCTCATATCATTTCCAGACATTCTTCTAAATTCATCATTTATGTTTTTAAAAGCATCTTTTATATTAATATTAGAATCTTCTATTCCGTAAATAGACAAGAAATTTTGAAAAGCTCCACCACCCATACCTTTTTGTATGTCTTTTAAGTTTTCAAATGGACTTTTTCCTCTTCCTGGAGGAGGAGCAGTTATTAAATCAGGTACAAGATCTCGATCATTATTACTTAGATCTCTTGCATTATCAATAGATATAGTCTCTCTAGGATTATAAGTATTACCCGCTAACGTTTCTTTTATTGTATCAGGTAACATATCTGGATCAGTTACAGTATAACTTAATTTTCCTGTTGCTCGTAGTTGTATAGCTAAATTTATAAAATCATCACCTGAATATTGTGATAAAAAAGTTGGTTTTGATTTTTCCATAATAATTTGACCAGTTGTTCGATTCTTTTTCAAAACAAATGGTTGATTTTCTTGAAATTGATTTTCTTGAAATTGATTTCCGTAAGATTGATTTCCTTGATATTGATTTCCTTGATATTGATTTCCTTGATATTGATTTCCTTGATATTGATTTCCTTGATATTGAGAATTTCTATTTCTTCGTGAATACATTTTTTATTTAATAAAATAAAAAAAAAAATTTTTTTTTTAAATAAGTTTTGTTTTAATTATTAAAAAAATTAATAATTCATATTAAATTCCATAGAATTTGGTCTTTTTTCTTTTAATTTAATTGGTGCATAACTTCTCATACCTCTATTATTATAATCACCTAAAATAGTATCCCAAACAGTATATTTTGCAACACATTGTTCGTATCCTAATACATTTTTAATATCAAAAACAGCCTGTGTAATGGTTTGTCCTATTAAAGATTGTAAATATTCATTCGGAGTCCAAAATTGATCGAAACCTTGTTGAGGATTATAACTTAAATAAACAGTATTCATAAGATGTAAAATTTTATCATCAGGTAGAATAATTTCACGTCCTCTTTCATCAACATTTTTAGTCATTGAAGTAATTTTTTTAGAAATATGATCGACTGTATTTTTACTGAAAAATTGTTGCACGATAGGATTATCATCAATATTAGAACCAACAAATTTACGTTGTTGGTCAGAAAGATAAAAAGTATTTTCCATTTATTATAAAAAAATATAATATTTAAACTAAAAAAGAAAATATAAATAATTTTTTTAGCGAAATTTTTTATTTATAAAAGAAAATCCATAATGAAGAAAAAATAATTATCAATATCGTAAATTAAAAATTTGGATTTTTAGTTATATTTTTATCTTCTAATTCTCGTGATTTTTGCATTTGCATTGCAGCAGACAATAAGTTTTCTCTTTTAGCATGATCAGGTCTTTTTTTAGAAGATGAACCATTTCCGGAAACATCAAAATCTCTATAAGTACTTTCGATTTTAATATCACCTATCATACTTTCATCTTCAAGATTGGAATCGATATCATCAATAGAAGTGAAAGTATTATTATCAGGTATGACTTGTTGTTCTTGTTGTTTTTTAGGTTCATTTTGAATAATTTTTTGATTCATTTGATGTTGTAAGATGAGTTGTTGTTCTTGCTGTTGTTGAAGTAATAAATTCTTTTGCTGGATAATAATATCATTAATCCAAATAAAACAATCTTGACCTTCGTATTTATCGATATTTTTACCGGAAAGAATAAGAAGACAAGGAACTTGTTTGATATCAATATCATTTGAATTTTTAATTATGTCTCTGATATTAGAATTGTCGATACAAAGTAAATTAAAATTAATATTTAATTTAGCGTTTTCAATAATCTCAACGAATTTCTTGCAGACGGGAGAATATTTACTAAAAAGAATGACAAAATTTTGATTCATTGTTTTTAAATTTTATAATGAATATTTAAAATTTTAAATAATGTTTATAAAAATAAAATGATAAACGAAAATATTGAACGATACATTGATGAAAATGAAGATGATATATATACTAAATATAAGAAGAAGATAGATAGTTTGTATATAAATAATAAAGAAAACAAAGTTAAAGAAAATGATTATGAAAACGTTTATGAAAATGAAGTTAAAGAAAATGATTATGAAAAAGAAGAGGTTGTAAAAGAAATATATACAGATGATAGTATTCATAAGAAAATAAATATATTTCTTGATTTAGACCAAAGTATAATATCAGGCGAAATATTACAAGAAGAAGATGAAGAAGATGAAGAAGAAATATATGATATAGAATCAAATAAACATAAAGCAATAAATTTTGATTTTCATAATATGGAAAATTATTATGTAATATTTGGTCGACCAGGATTACAAAAATTCTTGGATTATTTGTTTCAAAATTTTAATGTATCTGTATGGACCGCCGCGAGTAAAGATTACGCATTATTTATAATAGATAAATTAGTATTGGCTGGAAGACCTGAAAGAAAATTAGATTATGTATTCTTTTCTTATCATTGTAAGATATCAAATAAATTAAAAAATGGATCGAAAGATTTAAGTATTCTATGGGATATATATAAATTACCCGGATACACAAAACAGAATACATATATTTTAGATGATTATGATGAAGTATATAACACACAACCTGAAAATACATTAATAGCACCTCCATTTTATTTTACAGATGAGAATAGCGAAGAAGATGATTTTTTACATAATTTGGTATCAAAGTTAAAGAAATTGAGAAAAGAATTAGGTAAAGGAGAACATGGATATGTAGTTAAAAATATCAATGATGGTAAATAATAATTTTATAACATTTTTTTTGTTATAAAATTTTAATTCTTTTATTCTATTCGTAATTTTTCTTTTACGTATAACACTTTTGCTCGCCTCATAAGTATATTTTGAAAAGGATTTTCAAAACCGTATCTTTCTAAATTTGTATTTCTAATTTTATCTTTTACTTCTTCATTCGATAAAGGATTTTCAAAACCGTATCTTTCTAAATTTGTATTTCTAATTTTATCTTTTACTTCTTCATTCGAAGAAGGATTTTCAAAACCGTATCTTTCTAAATTTGTATTTCTAATTTTTTCTTTTACTTCTTCATTCGGAAAAGGACTTTCAAAACCGTATCTTTCTAAATTTGTATTTCTAATTTTATCTCTTACTTCTTCATTTTGTAAAGAATTTTCAAAACCATATCTTTCTATATCTTTCTAAATTTGTATTTCTAATTTTATCTTTTACTTCTTCATTTGAAGAAGGATTTTCAAAACCGTATCTTTCTAAATTTGTATTTCTAATTTTATCTTTTACTTCTTTATTTGAAAAAGGATTTTCAAAACCGTATCTTTCTAAATTTGTATTTCTAATTTTTTCTTTTCCACAGTCTTGACACTTTCCTCCAATTCTAACCCTTGAATAACATAATTCTTTTTTTTCTCCACATATACATATAGCAGGAATTTTTTGTAAACCACCGGTAAAATTTTGACTAAATTCATCCTCATTCCATAAAAGTTTTATTCCGTTTTTTATAAATTCATCATTGACAGTTTTATATTTTAAAAGTTGTGCACATTTCTTACATTTAGAACCACGATTTATATTAAATAATGATTTCAATGATTCATCTTTACAATTAACACATATAACAGGTATTTCACTCTTCACTGTTGTAAATTTAAGATGATATTCTTCTTCATTCCAAACCGACTTAAAACCATTTGTTGATAGTATGTTTAACGAATCATTAAAACTTTTTCGATTTTTATTTTGAGTATTCATGATATAATAATTTTTAAAATTTTAAATTTTAAAAATCAATTTTTTATGTTATAAAATTTTTTCTGTTAATTATTGATAAAATTTGTCACACAGTTACCGGATTCCAGTCCACCATATGCTTTTAAAATGTCGGGGTATCCACCGCAAACACCTCCATAAGTCAAAGAGTTGGTATTAATGGGTGCATAGTTTGGAACATTGTAGTGGGGTACATAATCTGGGGAAACATCAGCATATCCTTCTGTTGTACCAATTTTAACATTTAGAGGAGTAGGGTTAGGGGTAGCAACTGGTAGTCCATCAGAACCAATCATAATAGAATTTACAGGGGCATTTTGAGATTGTTGACTTCCAGAAGGAAGTCCTCCTTTATAAGTGTAATCAGTAGTAGATAAAACAGGAGCCCTATTAACTTCTGCAGCAGAACATTTATTATATCTTCCCAATCTAACGTAAGAGCAAGATTGACCATTTACAGAACCGTATTCATTTGTATATGTCATTTTATTGATATACAAGAGAAAAAAGATTTTTTTTTATTTTTTTATTTTTTTATATTTTTTATATCTCATCAATATCTAATTTTTCATTATCTTCTTCAAAATCTATACCCAAATCATCTCCTTTTTCTTCTAAATCTTCAGTTAATTTTACTGAATCAGGTATTTCACCTAAATGTTTTAATTTATTTACTTCTTTTGACGTATATTTATATATTATATCGCATTTATTATCTTCGTATTCTCTTAAAGAAACAAGAACAACATCATTTACAACAATCCAAATCTTTTTTCTCATTGTTCCTCTGATATGACATAATCTATTTTTCCCATCAAAACATTGTGCTTCTAATCTACAATTTCCTAGTAATTTAGTAACTTGAGCATATTCTTGGTCTTCTGTTTTAAAGATTAATTCACGTTCAATTTCAACTACTGTGTTATTCTTCTTCTTCTTATGTTTATTACCACCACCAGTTTTTTTAACCATTATATATTATAATCATTTTATTCTTTTAAATTATAAATTAATTATAACTTTGTTTTCATATCATTAATTATTTCTATTATAATCATAATCTTATTTATATTTTCTTCATAATATCTTACATTATTGCATTTCCTCCACCATTCAGATAAATCATCACCAACATACCATAAACTTCCTTGTAAATATGATTTAGAATATTTCGAATTTAATTTATCATATAATGGTTGAATTTCAGTTAATATAATTTTTATTTTATCTATACTATTCATTACAATATATATTATATGATATTTTAAATTAGAAAAAAATTTAATTTTTAAATTATTTCAAAGTTAAAGGATTTTGATATTCCATTTCATCAGATTGACGAAAGAAAAGTAAAAGAAAAAATAAAAGTAGGAAGAAATAATTCTTTACAAATGTATACTTTTATATGACCTTAAATTCAAGTTTCATTTTTTAATATTATGAAAAAATAATATATTTGTTTTAATATATAGATGAGTAACAATTTTATTTTAAATTATAATAAAGTTGTTAATGAGCTTAAGAAACAATATCATCCGACATGTTGTGAAAATTGTATATGGAAACCATGTATAATAAAAGGAAAACTTTTTAGAATACCTATTCTTTTGAGAAGAATTAAGGAATTATGTTCAAAATGCGAAATACGAAGAAAAAGCGAATATAGACATGAATTATGTGATAAATGCGCTGAAATTTATAATGAAGTAGAATTCACATACTTTCATAAACATTGTTCTAAATTTTCATTATTAAACTTATTGAGTTTTAATTAATATCATTTCTTCTTATTTGCTAATGTTTGTTTCCGAATTGTTTAGATTAGCTAAACTTGGTTTTATACACCTAATTTCCTCATATGAGTCATTCTAGCAAACTTGTTAATTTCATTCATAAAAAAACTAGATATTTTTTCTAATATATAAATATTCTCTATACTTCCTAAATTTAATAATAAAAGTCTTTTTTTCTGATCAAGTCTGTTCCATTCAGATTTTATCATAACTTGATTACTGTCAAAAAAATTATCTACTTAACGCATAAACTCGATATAAGAATTCATACTATTTGTCTTTCTTGAAGGCATTTCTTTAAAAAAATCGGTTATAAATGTGTTTTTTATATATAATTTTCTTTTTTTGATTTGGTTAAACTTTTTTTGAATTAATCCTAAATCTCTTAGATCTTCTTAAATTTTTTGAAGAAGAACTTTTTATTACAGACAAAGAAGATGATTTTCTTTTTCTCTTTGTTGAATTTTTCTTACGTAAAGATTGGTTAAATTTTCTTAATTTAGCACGAACACTTTTAGAAACCGGTAATATTTTTTTTATATTTTCACTCAGCATTTTATTAAATTTCGTTGAAAGAACATCGTTTTTTAAAGTATTGTATTTATCTATGTCACCACCACCACTTAGATATGATGATTTTGAAGAAGAATAATTCGAATTACTGGGTATAAATGAATTTAATACTAATGATGATGGAGATAAAGGTGGTGGGAAGGTTGAAAAATATTGACTAACATCATTTACAGTCCTTCTATTTCTTATTTTATTTACATCTTCACGAGTAAAATAACGATCATATGTAGTTTTAGTTAAATATTCAGGTATGTTTTCTTTCTTAAAATATTTAAATTTTTTTGTAAATTTTTCAAGTGAGTCTAATTGACATTCTCTTAAAAATTTAACAAATTCTTCTGATATTATAACATGTGTATTTTTGTCTTTATCATAACTAATATATAAACTATAACAAATATTAATAAATAATATTTTTTTTTTTCCTTTATTCATATCTTTTAATATTTCTGATAATCTGATATTATCTTTTATCAAATGCTTATAAACAATTTTAACAGGATGTAAAATTCCATTTTTAATTTCTAAATTATTTGCATTATATATTCCACAAGAGTTTATTGAATCTTGTTTTAAATTAAAATAAAAATCAGGAATACATGAACCAGGCATATAAATTGATTTATTTTTAAGATAATGATATCTGTCTAAATCATCATTATGAACTAATAAAGAATCTTGAATATAATACTTATTATTAGTAATATTGCGTAAGAATTCTCTTTCATTTCTATGAGATAACATTGATACATCTATATCATCAAAAGATAACATAACAATTAAATTCTTAGGAACTTTTATAAATAAATTTTGATCATCTTCATGAATTTCTAAATCTCCATGTCCTGTGACTATGTATGCATCGTAAGTTCTCACTGTTTTAAGTAATGGATTATTTATTGACATTTATTATTTATAATAATTTTTTTATTTTTTATAATAAATGATATCACGACGATCAAAACGAAAAGAAAAATTTCCTTTACTAAAACATGTAAAAGGAAAAAGAAAGTCGAAAAGAAAATCACGTTCTAAAAAACGTTCAAGAAAAAGAATGAATGATGGATATATAATAAATGTAAATCAAAATTATGTTCCATTTGGTTGTAGAGTACCAAAAGCATTTATATAATTTAAACATTTATATTGTTAATAATATAAATGTTAAAGACAATACCTTATAAAAAGAAAAAAGTTCCGAAAGCATTAAGACAACAAGTATGGTTAAAATATAACGGAGAAGAATATAATAACAAATGTAATATTGTTTGGTGTCAGAATATTATAACAGTATTTAATTTTCATGTAGGACATAATATTCCAGAATCTCAAGGAGGAAGTACATGTATAGAAAATTTAAGACCTATATGTTCGAATTGTAATTTATCAATGTCTTCAAATTATTCAATAACAGAATGGAATAATAATTTTAAAAATAAAAGAATATCTTGTTGTAATAAAATTTTTAATTATTTGTTTAGAAAATAAAATTGAAATTGTAAAAATAAAAAAAAAATAAATAAATGGACGAAAAAGAAGAGTTTTTGGAAAAAATAAGTGATGTTTTAAATAATTATTTTGAAGTTGGTTCAAGATCTCCAAAAAAATTAAAAGAATTTACTGAATATATAGTTAAAAGTAAAAAAAATTCTACTGATTATCTTCATTTTGAAGATAAAAGTTTTCCGTCTTATATTAAAAAAATTAAAGGACGTTATTTTTATAAAGATAAAAAAAATAAAAGAAAAAAATTATATTTAAAAGATTTTAATTTTGAAAAAGGAATAGAAATTATATATGAAAAAGAAACAGATAAATATTTTCTTCATGTTTCTGTTGATAGTAATTGGTTTCCAATAGATGATAAACGCAATGATAACCAAATTAAGTTTAAAGTTGAAAAGGAAAATCGTATTATATCATTAGATCCAGGTGTAAGAAAATTTTTAGTAGGATACGACCCTACAGGTAGTTCTATTTTTATAGGAGAGAAGGCGAATAATGAAATATTAAATTTGTTTCATATGATAGATAAATGTAAAAATAAAAAAGAAAAATTTTTATTATGGAAAAAACTAAAAAATATGATAAGTGAATTACATTGGAAAACAATATCTTTTTTGATAGAAAATTATGATACAATATTGTTACCAGAATTTAAAGTAAGTGAGATGGTAAAAAAGAAAAAATTATCAAGAAGTACAAAAAGAATGATGATGATGTTTTCTTTTTTTTCATTTAAACAAAAACTAAAATGGAAATGTGATTTATATGGTAAAAAACTAATTATAGTAGATGAGAGTTATACTTCTTGTACATGTACGAATTGTGGAACAATAAATAAAACAAAAGGAAAAGAAACATTAAAATGTTATTCTTGTGAATTCACAGTAGATAGAGATGTAGCAGGTGCAAGAAATATTTTAATAAAGAATGTAATTTTAATACAATAAAAGCCCTTATACGCTAAAAATAGGGTTAATAAATATAAAATCAAGAACACTTTTGATTTTTATTTATTTAAAAAAGCGGAAGGATTAATATATTATTCTACAGAATTAGATGACGACAGGTCAGAAAAACTTTTTCGTATACTGATGAAATATCATAAAATAAAAGATCCGTATGCTCATTTAGAAGGTTATAAAGATTCTAAATACGCTGAAAAATTTAAAAGAATAATGAAACGTATAAAAGACGATGAAGATAAGTCAAAGAAAGGAGATGATTTTCCATCAGATGGACGAAAGAAAAGTAAAAGAAGTAAAAGAAGTAAAAGAAAAAATAAAAGTAGGAAGAAATAATTCTTTCCAAATGAATGTTTTTATATTACCCTAAATTCAAGTTTTATTTTTTAATATTATGAAAAAATAATATATTTGTTTCAATATATAGATGAAATGAGTTTTTAAAAATAAATCATGTTTTTAGAAATAAATTTAAAAATTATTACAGATTTAAAAAAATAAAATTATAATGAATAATGGTCTTATGTGAATTCTGTAATGCAGATCTATGTAATATGTACACTTTAAAAACACATAAATTAACAAATAGAAATTGTATAGAAATACAAAAAATGACTAATACAATAGATATAATAAGTTGTGAATTTTGTGATAAATCTTTTAATTCGAAAATACAATTAAATACTCATATAAATTCTTCTAAAATATGTAAAATAATACAAAAATTAAAAGAAAATCATAAAGAAGAAATCAATCAAGTAAAAGAAAATCATAAAGAAGAAATCAATCAAGTAAAAGAAAATCATAAAGAAGAAATCAATCAAGTAAAAGAAAATCATAAAGAAGAAATCAATCAATTAAAAGAAAAAAATTTTCATCTCCACGAACAAATAATAAAACTTGAAACATTAAATGAAATATATAAAAAAAATTATGATAAACCTAATACTGTAAATAATACAAATAGTAATAATATAAACAGTAATAATAAATACTTATTTGTTAATAATTTTGCACTTATTGATGATATTGATAAAATTAAAGACATTATAGATAATAAATTATCTGACGTTCATGTTATAAATGGTCAAAAAGGTATCGCTAAATTTGCTTTAGAATCAATTATAACTGATGAATCTGGTAATTTGGATTATATTTGTTCTGATCCAAGTAGAAATGTTTTCAAATATAAAAATAACGAAGGTATAATTGAAAAAGATTTGAAAGCATTGAAACTTACAAATGCTTTAATATCAGCAGGAATTAATTCTAAATCAACTAATATAGCAATCAATTTATGGACAAAAGATAACGGAGAAACAAGTATTGCAAAATTTGAAACATTTCAACCTAAATTACAAGAAATAATAACAATGAAAAATAATAATACATCATTTAGAAATGAATTAACAAATATGACATATTGAAATCTTATAACAAAATTGTTATAAGATTATAAAATTCTTTTCATAGGATTTCTTCTTTTAATAGAACATCTTTTCTTTAATTCTTTTTTTGAAATTTCTAATGCTGTTCTTGGAGATTTTTTTGTTATTCTTTTGAATGGTCTACAATAAGGATAATTTTTCTTCCATGAAGAAATTGATAATTTAGGTCTTCCACATGGTACAATTTTAGGTAATTTACACACATTTATCCATTTTTCAGAATACCATCTTTTTAATCCAACTGATTTACTTTTTTTTTTACCAGAATATCTTCCACCACGTCTTTTATATTCTTTTACTAACCAACCGCTTGCGTAGGCGGAAGGCCATTTTTTGAATTTTCTTTTTGCTTCTGATTTAATTTTATTGTATAAGATTTTATTAGAAGGAGTGCTCATTTTATTTTACAAAAAAATAAAAAATATTATATAAATAAATTATGGAAAGTTTAAAAAATATATCTCAATCTTCATCTTCTAAAAAGAAAAGTCCATTAACTTTAAAAAGAAAAAGAAAAAGTTCATCTCCTAAAAGAAAAAGTTCACCATCGCCTTCAAAAAGAAAAGTTTCATCATCGCCTTCAAAAAGAAAAGGTTCATCATCGCCTTCAAAAAGAAAAGGTTCATCATCACCTTCAAAAAGAAAAGGTTCATCATCACCTTCAAAAAGAAAAGGTTCATCCCCTAAAAGAAAAAGAAAAAATTCATCTCCTATAAAATTATCTTCTAAAAAAAATTTTGAAGAACAGTTTATGGTTATTAAAACATATAAAAAAATATTAAATGTTAAATGTATAACTCAAATAAATTTAGAAGGAAAACTTATAACAATAATAGGTGAAACACATTTATTAAATTCAACAAAGGTAATACCTACAACAAATAATATAACAATAGATGAATTTATATTAGAAAGAATAAAGAATAATGATAATATAAAAATAATGCTTGAATACATACCAGAAATTGAAGATGTAAATAATATTCAGTCGAAAAACATAAATTTAATATATAACACATTATTAAAAGATAAAAAACATGTAAGTAAGATAATTCCATTTGACAAAAGATTATATTTTTTAAATTACGAAACATATAGGGATTATTTATTAGGAAGTAAAGAATTTGAAAATATAAAATTTATATTTGATGGTTTTATAGAACCTTTTTATAAATATTTTTCGTATTTTAATTTTGACAGTAATTCATATACTGAAAAAAAAATAGACTTTCTAAATGAATACTTGAAATCAATAGACAATAACTTGAAACATATTTTAGATATTATTATAAATACACAAAAATATAACATGATAGAAATAAAATCAAAACTACTTACAGAGTGGGTAAAAGTATGTGATTTTTTTGTTCTAATTGAAATATTAAAAGAAAAAGATAAAATAAGTGAATATATAATATTAATTGGAGATAGACATAGACAACATCTTGAAGATATATTTAAAAATGAAATAATAGCAAAGACTAACAACGGGAATCTATCAGGTTTATATTATCATAAGAATAAAACATACGAAGAACTAAATGAAATAGCATTATCTCATTTTTTAAATAGTAAAAAGTAATTATTATATAATTTTATATATTTATGTACATATATTGTTTCATCAAAATTATTCATTTATTGTATTTTTCGTACCATGAACTAAATTCAGGTATTTTTTTCAATTCTTCTAATGCCAAATCTTGAAACAAACATAAAATTTTTAAGAAAATAATAAATTTTTATTTTCATTACCTAATATTCGTGTTATTAAATTATTTGTATTTAATAATTCATCGATATGTGATGACCAATCTTTTCGATGTTTAAAAAGAAAATTAACTATTGCTGACATACATATTTTTGTATCATTAATATAATCATAAAACAAATCAAATTCATTATTATCATTTTTTATTAAATCAAAAAATAGATTTTTAATATCATTTTTACTTGGATAATTCAATTCAAATATATTATCTATTCTTCCTATTCTAATTAATGCATGATCTAATTTTTCTGGATGATTTGTAGTTAAGAAAATAATAGAACCATGTTTATATAATATACCATCTAATACATTAAGTAAATTACTAAAAGAAATCATTGTATCATCGGTTGATGTTCTTTTATTGAAAAGACAATCGATATCTTCAATCAATAAAATACTTTCACTTTCAATATTTTTAATGGCGTGAATTAAAGAGTTATTATCAAATTTTTTAGAAAATGATAACATATATAAATTAAATTTAAATTTCTTACAAATTGCTTTAATTAAACTTGTTTTACCTGAACCTGGTATTCCAGTTAATAGAAATGTAAGTTTATAAGGAATACCAAAACGATTATATTCATCTTCTGAATTCACAAAATTTTCTATATCAGAAATTAGTTTATCTTTTATTTTCTTATTTATATAAACTGTATTCAAATCTCTTATCTGAATAGTATTATATTTTAACCAATCACCGTATTGATCAGATATAAAAATAGTATTTTCTGTTATATGATTCTTTTGAGCTTCTTTCATAATTTTTGTAATAGTTGAATGTTCGTCAGTAGTAATAGTAAGTCTTGTAAAATATTCAACATTTCTATCGAGTCCTTTTGGAGTATCTTCTTCAAAATAATTAACAGTAAATATTCTTCTGTCTTCAAACATTTTAAAAACGTATGCACCAAATCCAATTAAATATTTTGAATCTGCTTTATCATATTCATTGCATTTTTTAATAATTTCACCATTTATTTTGTCTTCAGTATTAATTATATATCCTCTATTTAAAAATAAATATTCAAGAATAATATGTTTTATTTTAGAATCTGTAATGTAATAAATCATTTCTTATTTGTTTTACACCTTTAAATAATGTAAAAAATATATTGATATGAACTAAATTCCAAATTTAGTTTCAACGAAGTCCTCTGGATATGAATTGTATCCAGAAAGATTCGTAAAAAAATGAATTTAAAAATTAATATATTTAGTTATATTAATAATAAATGGGTAATTATTTAACAGCGCAGACAAACGAAGTTAGATATAAAGGCAACCATGTTTTTGCCGATTTTACTGGTTTTCATGGTGATGAATATGTTTTAGGTGAATTTGTATATAAACTAATGATAAAAGCGATAGAAAGAACTGATATGAAAATAATACATAAACACCTTGAAATTTTAAATATAGATACACCTCCTGGATTTACGGCATTTTTACAACTTGATAGTTCACATATATCATCTCATTCTTATACAGAAAAATCACAAGGATTACTTGCGTTGGATTGTTTCACTTGTGGTCCAACTGATACATTATCGGTAATGAATTATATAAAAGATGAATTGATAAAAGAATTTCCAGAAATTAAATGTACTTATCTTCAAAATCATAAAAGATTTAATTTTTAGACTTTCTTGTGATTTTGTTTGACAACTTTTTTACTGGTTCTTTTTGCTATCATTGGCATAATAAATGGGCTGATAACTGTTGAATTTAAATTTATAAAAATCAAAAGATATATTAATTAAAATGATTTAAAGACATAAAATATATAATTGAAGATAATTAATTCTTCCTTTTAGTTTAACAAAAATAATTTACATAACAAGTAAATAATTAAACTAATCGTATTTATTTAGTTTAAAATGCAATATTTATGATAACCAAATAAATATTTAAACTAAACATAAAATATCAATAGATGAAGATGTTGGTTCGACCATAATTCTAAAGATTCTATTGTTTTTACGCTAACAAATAAACAATTATAAATTCTATTTATTTTAGATTTTTTATTGTTTAAAAAAGCGTTTTAAAATAAACGGCTGTAAATAAAATAAACGGCTGTAAATAATATAATATAAAACATTTATTGTTTTATAATTTATTGTAAACAACAACACAAAATATGTAAATAAATTTTTAAAAATAAAAATGCAAAATAACAAAGAAAAAGATCCTTTTAATACAAAGAATATATGTTGTGACATGGGTGGCAACTGTTGAATTTAAATTTACAAGAATCTAAATTCTAATTTAAAGATATACTTTCTTTTATAAAATACTATATCATTAAAATTTTATTTTCATTTGAAAATAAAATCACACTTGAATTTTTGAAACCTATCATCTAATCAAAAAAGTTATTCAATTTTTTAGTATCTATCCAATGATTTCTTTGAACCTAAAATAAATATTGTTTCTAAAACCAAACTTATCCAAATAAAAGTATTTAATTCTGTTGGTTTTAAATTATAACAATCCCTTATGAACGTTATACATCCAAGAATAACCCATATTAAGAGAAATAAATTAGAGATTATATATAATAAACCTGTGAAATTAGCACAACAACTATTTCTTTTAGATAAATGATAAATAATAATAAGAATTGAAGAAAATATTTTAACAGCACCTTTAACTAATAACCATAATGGTAATGATATATTAATAGAAGAATTACATATATCTTCATTTAAATAATAAAATCCAAAATATATATCAGTTATTGGAAGCGCTAAAAATATACTTAACATAACTAATGTTAATAATATAAAACACGAAATAGTTATACAATCTATTAAATTGAACATCACAAAATAATTTAAGAAAAATAAAAATTATAATCAATTTTTTTTTATTTACAGCCGTTTATTTTAAAATGGGACACTCAATTTTTAACTTAATAATAGCACTTGAATAAATTTTATATTTTTTTAAATTTTAAACTTTTATTCAGTTTAAAATTTGTTTTCAGTTTTAAGTAA
>Ga0315906_10005455_pt1 | contig 16002 bp, 21 predicted proteins | sample LakEriMetagenome_4_FD_203526 | JGI IMG/M metagenome (GOLD analysis project Ga0315906, IMG submission 203526) | Freshwater fungal communities from buoy surface, Lake Erie, Ohio, United States - Buoy 2 MA122 | ecosystem: Environmental > Aquatic > Freshwater > Lake > Lake biofilm | place: USA...
CTCAACAATTACGGATATGACTTATGTCTGGGAACCTGCGGGTAAGAATGTTTACAACATTCGAAATCGCAACACAGGCGAAGTTAAATACACAGCAACGCGAGTGGACTTAATCTTCGGATCAAACTCAATTTTGCGTGCGTACTCTGAGGTTTATGCCCAGGATGATAACAAGCGTAAATTCGTTGATGACTTTGTTGCAGCATGGACAAAGGTTATGAACGCTGATCGCTTTGATGTGAGTGCTTAAGCGTTAGCGCTTACTTTCAAGCAACCACTTCTTTCGTTCTCGTTCGGAGAACTTCTCGATAGAGTACCTCAACATTGTGCGAGGCATTTCGTGTGAGTGTGCAATAAGAAAGTTTCTGAGGGCGACTCCATTGAGCTTGCCTGCTTCACGCAACGCCCAACCGACAGCTTTATGAATCAGGTCGTGTTTGTCATGAAGCAATTTCTCTGACATTTCAAAAGTTGGGTCGATATCGCCTGCACGAATAAATGCGAATGTGAAAACAACAGAAACTCTGCGCTGCCAAAGAGATTTACTCTTCGAAAGTTTGTGGAGCAACACATACGGATCATCTGTGTCGATTAAATACTCACCAATGATTGGAGCGGTTACATCTACTAAATCCCAGTTATTTACATAGCCGGCGGTGATGGCTTTCATATACAAATCAAATAACTTCTTCTTTTCTGCTCGTTCTTTGGCGCTTTTATACTGGAGCGTCAAAATGACTAAGCCGCATAGTCGAACTTCGTGAAACTTTGAACGAGTAAGAACTTCAATTTCTTTGAGTGAAATCCCTTTATTCTCTTTGGCAATAGAACGGACTTGCGGCACCGTTAACCCGAGAAAAACATCTCCTTCACCGTATTGGCCAGGTGCAGTCTGAAAGAATTTTTGGAGATCGTGCGCTCGGCCACGATTGGCAAGGGCTTGGATCTCCTTTTGAACCTTTGTAGCGCTCATGTATCCATATTACTTTTATAATCAACCATGACCAAGATTTCAAAGAGTGATGAAAGAGATGAAGAGTGGCGAGCTATTGGTTTAGCTGCCCCTGCTCGTCGTGCGTTGGTCGATGCCAAGCTATATAAAGTCTCTGATCTGCGAAAAATCTCGCTAGAAGATCTCTCTAATCTTCATGGCATGGGTAAAAGTGCAATTGCTCGATTAAAAGTTGTAATGCACGGAAAGAAAATCACCTTTAGAAACTAAGGTCGACGCTATTATTTAGACTTAAGTAATCACGGATGAGGCGGTTGAGATGTTTGAAGCAATAATTCTCGGCATCATCCAAGGGCTTACAGAATTTATCCCTATTTCATCTAGTGCTCATATTCGACTCGCTGGAGAAGTATTTCCTAACGCAATCGATCCTGGTGCGATGTTTACGGCAATAACTCAAATTGGAACCGAGCTAGCCGTACTTATTTATTTTAGAAAAGAAATTGTCCGAATTATCTCTGCATGGTTTTCAAGTTTGACCGATAAGAGTGCACGTAATCAAGATTCGAAAATGGGTTGGTTGATCATTATTGGTTCGTTGCCAATTGTGGTGATTGGATATCTTGCACAAGATTTCATTGAAACTGATCTACGTTCGTTGTGGATTATTGCAACCATGATGGTTGTCTTTGGTTTGATACTCGGCGCCGCAGATAGATATGCATCGAAGACAAAAGAACTCTCACAGCTCACAGTTAAACACGGAGTTCTTTATGGATTAGCGCAATCTTTGGCACTTATCCCGGGCGTTTCCAGATCTGGAGCAACAATTGCTATGGGTCGTTTGCTGGGTTATTCACGCGAAGCCGCCTTGCGGTATTCGTTCTTGCTTGCACTGCCTGCAGTCTTTGGGAGTGGTTTCTATCAATTGAAGAACGCTTTATCTGATGATCAGGTTGCTGTGTATTCACTGGCCGAAACTTTTGTAGCCACCGCGATTGCTTTCGTCGTCGGATATTTGGTCATCGCTTGGCTACTCAAGTTTGTTACGACCAAGAGCTTTGCCCCCTTCATTATCTACCGAGTCATTCTGGGCACGACGCTCCTGGTTCTGCTTGCAACAGGCGTCCTCCAACCATAATCGCCCATAAATATCGCTCATCACTATTGGTATCTCTTTTTATTGGGTTTAGGCTTTGAACATGTCCTATACATCGGCCCTGACGATCAAGCGTCTGCGCACAATTCTAAAATTTGGTTCAACTGTTTTTGGACTCAGCGCACTATTTTTACTAATTGCTCCTAAAACATTTCTAGAACTACTTAATCTAGAAACCTCAGAGTCTCTTCAGTGGTCAATGCGCATGATTGCAATTACTCTGCTTGCATTAACTGGAAACATGCTCTCAGTATCAAGATTTGGCAGTGAGACTAGTGTTGTTTTCTCTGCTCGAGTAATGGTTGTGTCAGCTGCAGCACTCGGTGCTCTTACGCTCTTAATTCCTGCAGAATATGGTTGGTTCACAATCGCGTACGCTGCAGTTGGATTCTTATTTAGTTTGGCTTACCTAACTGCTTTTTTAAGAAAATAAATGAGTGAAAAAATAAGATCAGAGATTCTAGAAACCGGCAACGAAAAGATTAAATCGGCTCGAATAGTTATCAACGCTCCAGCAGAAAAAATCTTTGCAGTATTGTCCAATCCACGCCGGCACAAAGAAATAGATGGATCATCGACAATCCAAGAAAACATTAGTGGCCCAGATAAGTTAATTCTGGGTTCAAAATTTGGCATGAAGATGCACCTAGGCATTGATTATCGAATTAGAAATACAGTGGTCGAATATGAAGAGAACAAGCTGATTGCTTGGCGCCATCTTGGAAGATGGATTTGGCGTTACGAATTAGTGAACATTGGACCACAACAAACCCAAGTAACAGAAACTTTTGACGCATCCCGCGCGCCGTTAATTGCTAAAGCATGGTTATCTTTTCGCAAGGCATACCCTTGGACACAGAAAGCGGTCGCCAAAACTTTGGTGCGACTTAAGTCCACATGTGAAGGATAAAAATGTCCAAGAAGTTAACGGCTGAATTTCTAGGTTCTCTACTTCTTGCAACAAGTGTTGTTGGTTCGGGCATCATGGCAACTACCTTGACCCAAGATATTGCGATTCAACTCTTTGTAAATACGATTACCACGGTATTTATGCTCTTTGTAATAATCACACTTTTTTCATCTATCAGTGGCGCACACTTCAACCCACTTGTAACAATCATTGAGCTTTTCTATAAGAGAGTTACTTTTCAAGAGGCAGCGCTTTTTGTACTTTCCCAAATAATTGGCACCTCTTCTGGGGTTGTGATTGCTAACTTGATGTTTAATAAACCAGCGATTGAACAATCCACATTTACACGAAGCGGGAGCTACCTATTTCTCGCAGAAGTGGTTGCAACCGCAGGTTTAATTCTGAGCATTCTGCTTTTGCGTCATCAAAATCGTGGATCAATGGCTGCGGTAATAGTGCCAGCATGGATAGGTGCGGCGTACATCTTTACCTCTTCCACATCATTTGCTAACCCTGCAATTACATTTGCCAGAAGTTTAAGTGAGTCATTTGCTGGAATTTCAATTAAGTCGGTGCCGATGTTCATCTTTGCACAATGCATAGGAGCCCTCCTAGGAGTATTGCTAGCCGCGATATTAACGACAGAGAAGAGGCAAGACAGTGTCATCGCATAAGCCAACGGTGCTTTTTGTTTGCGTTCACAATGCCGGTCGTTCACAAATGGCAGCAGGATTCATGAAAACACTCGGGGCTGATCGCGTAGAAGTTTTATCAGCGGGCTCTGCACCTAAAGACTCAATAAATCCGATTGCCGTGCAAGCTATGCAAGAAATCGGAATAGATATTTCCAATAACGTTCCAAAGGTGTTAACTCCCGAAGCTGTCCAAGAATCAGATGCCGTGATCACTATGGGGTGCGGGGATGCATGCCCGTTCTATCCCGGAAAGCGCTATGAAGATTGGGTACTAGATGACCCAGCGGGACAAGGAATTGAATCTGTGCGCGTAATCCGTGATGACATTAAGAAACGAGTAGAGCAACTCTTATCTGAACTTCTCTCGTAATTTTTCTCTGCAGAATAGAATGGTGCTATGAAGCGCCTCTTTTCTCGCACCATTGCGCTATTTACTAACCGCAAAATCTGGGTCAGACAGATTGTTGTTGCAAGCCTTGCAGCGGGCGCCGCATGGCTAATCGGCGAACAAGCATTTGATGGCGGGGGATTAGTAGCAGCAATTGTCTGCAGCTTGAGCATTCGAATCTCCTTGTACAAATCTGTTCGCGAAGGCTTGGGCCAGATTCTGGGTACAGCAATTGGTGCAGGTATTGCGTTAACAACTGTTTACTTCTTTGACTTTGGAGTAATTGCTGTTGCAACAACTGTGCTCTTATGTTCAGTAGTCGCTCGTGCACTGCACCTCGGTGAAGTTGCTTCAGTAAACGTTCCGGTGACTGCGCTCATTGTTATTGGCCCTGGAATTAGCAGCAGCACTGCAGAGCACCGTCTGTATTCAACATTGATTGGCGCAGCAGTGGCAATTGTTTTCTCTTACTTCTCGCACGCAAGTACACCTGCTGGCAGAACTATTGATCAAATCACTCGTCTTGGAAAGAAATCTGCAGATCTACTTGGCAACATGGCAGAAGGTGTAGCCAGCGGGTATTCACAAGATGACGCAGGCAAATGGTTATTACGTGCACGTATCCTGATTGAAGAGATTCCCAATGTTCGCGCGCAAGCACTCGAAGCCAAGAAATATGCGCGTTGGTCTCCTTTGGCTGAAGCTGATCAAGCCGATGCTCTGTACTTACGTGGCGTCGCAATGGAGCACACGGTTGTCCAAGTTCGCACCATTGCTCGTACTCTCTTCGATTCTGCTGTTGCGGGAGGGGTAACTGAGTTTGCGAACCGCCAAATTGGAAACGCACTCTCTGCCACTAGTTACGCAATCGCAACAAAAGTTGAATCGATTGAATCTCAGAACGCGGAGCAACGTTCACTTAACATTGCTGAAGATTTGCGATTAGCGGCAGCAACTTTAGCCGAAGAGTTAATTGCAGAAAATGATCGCATTGATCAAGAAGAGTTTGTGCGAAATATTTCGCTAGTTTCTAACATTGAAAGAATTGCAGATTCATTAGATGAGAGTTCACCGGCGCTAAGTGATGTCAGAACCCCAGGAGAGCCTTCACATGTGAAGGTAATGAAAGTTTCACCAGTAACTCTTGCCATTAAATGGCCTAAGAGAATCTGGTTTGCGATTCGTAGGTTCTTGCGCCGTTAAGCGCGCTCTGCCAATAACAAATCAGTGAGATGGTGTGGCTCTATATCTAATTTCCATTGTGGGTTGTCGCGGCCAATTCCATGTGCGATAACAAAAGATGCACGCTCTTGTTCTGTGTCCCCGCCATGTCCACCTTCGTCTCGGTGTCCGTGATCTGTAACCATAACCAATAACCATTTTTCACCAAGAGATTCTGCGCGCGTTGTAATTGCAAAGTGCAAGCGAGTTAAATGAGCATCAACTCTTTCAATTGCTGCAAGGTATTCATCGCCCAAAATTCCGTATGCGTGTCCTGCTTCATCGATTCCACAGAAATAGACAAAGTTAACGTCAGCGCCAAGATTTTCTAGTGAGTACACCGATGCATCGGTAATTTCTGCATCTACACCTTGATATCCATATGTTTCGCCATCTCTCACGACCACAAAGTGCTTATATGCCAACTGTTGTTCTTTGCGTTGATGAATTACTGGACCGTGCCCAACAGGATCGACAAGTGGAGGCCAGCCAGCTGCTGCAAAAGTTGTGGTGCTTTGATCTTGATAGAAGGCACGACTGAGTAAATCAGGACGATTGAGTAAATCATGTCCAACAAAAGAGTTATCTTGAACGCGATGTTCGTCATACGTTGCACCAGTAAGCAGTGTGGACCAGCTCGGTCCAGACAGAGTTGGAACATTTACTTTCCACTCAGTGAAGAAAGATCTATCTTTTAATCCCGCAAGTGTCTTAGCTTTTCCACTTTGAAGGGCTCGGGAGAGCACTAGGCCGTCTATTCCGACGAGCAAGACCTTTGTTTTCATAAGGTGCTGATATTAACTTCATTTGTGAAATGATGCACCCATGAGTATTCGTGAAGCACATGCGAAGGATGTTGCAGATATTTTGCGCTTGATCAAGGATTTAGCAATCTATGAAAAAGCTCCTAACGAAGTAGTTGCAACGGAAGAGCTTTTACACGCTGCCCTATTTGGTCCACAACCGCATGTGTTTGCTCATGTTCTTGAAGTTGATAATCGAATAATCGGTATGGCTATCTGGTTTTTGAATTTTTCAACGTGGCAAGGCGTTCATGGAATCTATCTAGAAGATCTATACATTGAACCGGAATATCGCGGACGTGGTTATGGGTTAGCACTTCTTAAACACTTAGCAAAGATTTGCGTAGAACGTGGATACGGAAGATTTCAGTGGTGGGTTTTGGATTGGAATACACCGTCCATCGAGTTCTATAAATCTCAAGGCGCTGTTGCGATGGATGAATGGACAGTTTTCCGCGTGAGCGGAGAAGATTTGAATAAACTCGGATCATGAGCGCACGCGTCCTTTCAATTAACATCACCTCAGTTGTTCACCAAGGTGAATGGACAGGTAGCGAAGGACGCACAGGTATAGATAAACGAAGCGTTGCAGGCCCAATTGAGTTTAAAAATAATGGAGTTGTTGGCGATCGCATTATTGATACAAATGTTCATGGGGGATATGACCAAGCTGTTTATGCCTACGCACAAGAAGATGCACAGTGGTGGGAACGAGAAATCAACGAAGAGATTCCTGCTGGTCGCTTCGGTGAAAATCTGACAACCGAAGGGATCGACGTGAATGCGGCATTGGTTGGAGAACAGTGGAAAATCGGTTCAGTTATTCTTGAAGTTTCTCAGCCACGTATTCCTTGTCGAGTCTTTGCTGGATTTTGGAAACGCGCAACGTTAATCAAAGATTTCACACAAGCAGGACGTCCTGGTGCTTACCTTCGAATTATTCAAGAAGGAACTGCTCAAGCAGGAGATGTCATTGAAGTTATTTATAAACCAGATCACGAAGTGAGCATCAGAGATTTATTCTCAGCCAAGAGCGGAGAGCGTGCAAAGATTAATGAGATAAAAGTTGTACCGCATTTATCTCAAGGTTTTAAAGAGTGGGCAGAAAAGATTGCAGCTACACAAAACTAAGCAATAGCTGCTGCGATTGCCTTTGTGTGTGCAGGAGTCGAACCACAGCAAGATCCAACAATATTGACGCCCATCTCTTTCATTTCTGCGGCGTACTTAGCCATTTCATCTGGAGTACCTTCATAAATGAATGTATCGCCAACAAGTTTTGGTAAACCCGAGTTGGATTGAGTAATGATAAAAACACCATCTGGGCGAGCATTAACCATCTCTTGTGCAATCTGACGCATTTCATCTGTTCCACGACCGCAATTAGCACCGATGATGCGCACGCCAATTGATGAAAGATGAGTAACGGCCATCGCAGGCTTTACACCCATCATTGTTCGCAAATTAGTATCAAAAGACATCGTGGCAATAATTGGCAAGCCAGGTGCAACTTCCTTTGCTGCTTCGACAGCTGCCTCAACTTCTGCAAGATCACTCATCGTTTCAATCAGAATCGCATCGACGCCACCTGCCACCAAACCTTTTATCTGTTCGGCAAATAAGGCTTTGGCACTCTCTGGTGTCAACGTGCCCATTGGTTCCATTAATTCACCAGATGGTCCAATGTCGCCCATTACGAAACAACCGGGATGGCGGTCAGCAACTTTACGTGCAATTGCTGCCCCTGCTTGATTTAATTCAATAACGCGATCAGCCAGACCATGTAATTCGAGTCGCCCATGTGTGGCACCAAAAGTATTTGTTGTTATGAACTTTGCACCAGCTGCTGCATAAGCCTCTAGAACTGCTTCGATTTCTTCTGGTTTTTCAACATTCCATAATTCAGGTGCGCCACCGTCAGTTAATCCCCGCTCTTGCAACATTGTTCCCATTGCGCCATCAGATGCGAGAACAGCCTTTGAAAGTGCGTTATAGATTGCTGACATGTGTGATTCCTTAACTCGCAGGATTTATTGCATCAAGAATTGCTTGCAACTTACTTTCAGAAAACTCTTCTTCAAGTTCAGCCGTAATGCGTGCAGCTAGTGCTGCTGGTACTTCATCCGATGGAGTCCATGGATCTCTGTTCCATCCTGCGGTGTATGCATCAGCATCAATTTCGCCCATGCGCATCGCAGCTTCATCAATTGCCTCTTGAAAGCGTGCAGGCAACATAACTTTAATTGTGTCCGCACCATCTCGAGCCATCACCATTGAAGGGATTTCTCTCCATCGCATTACTTGATATTCGCTCATGAAAGTAAGGCTACCAAGTGATGTTCACTATTTCGCTCAGAGCTTTGCGAGTACGAGGCGCTAATTCACGTGCCTTGATCTCATCTGAGAGCGAGTCTGGAGATGTTCGCTTTCCAATGGCAATACATGTGACAGGTTCGATACCGGCTCCGAGTGGAAACTTAGATTTAGCGGCCGCGCTATCGAATCCACTCATCTGATGTACGTCATATCCACGATGATTCGCTTCTACAGTCATTAGTGAAACTGCAAGGCCGAGGTCATATAGCGCAGTTGCATTGGCTTTTCCATCTTCGCGAAATGTAATTGCGTTGGTCAGCACAAGTGCAGAAGCACGTGTTGCCCACTCTTGATTAAAGGCAATCAAGACAGAGGCAATGGATGCAAAGTTTTCATCACCACGTAAACCAATAATAAATTTCCATGGCTGCGCATTAAAGGCACTCGGTGCCCACCTTGCTGCTTCGAAAATAGCCGTCAAATCTTCGGCCGGAATTGTCGCGCTCTCATCGTAGGCACGTGGACTCCAGCGATCTGCGATAAGTGGATGTAGCGAAACTGAAGTATCTGCTCTCTTATTCATTTGGCTAGTGTATTAGGATTACGCAATGGCGTTCATTCGAAAAACTCCCAACCAAAAAGGTTGGTCAGAACTCGAGCAAGTTGCGGACCAAAAACATTTGGGTGCTGAATTTCCATCACAATCAACTCCGTTACTTGTGATGCATCATCTATCTGATTTGCATGTCTGTGATGCGCAATCTCCACTACGTCCCGAATTCCTTGATCGCTGGGCTGATCCAGATAGCCCAATCAGAGATGTTGTTGGAACAATTGGCTGTTATCGCCCGCATGCGATGTTGTCACCACATGTGGTTGAATCAATGATTCAGGCGCTCAATAAAGTCACAACTGGTCCGTTATCGGGACATCCAATTGATGCTGCAATCATTACTGGAGATACAACAGATAACGCCCAACAAAATGAAGTTGATTGGTATTTAGCGCTACTTGATGGCTTAGAAATCACACCTGACTCAGGTGATTTAACCAAGTACGAAGGCGTAATGGATGATGGCGCAGAACACTACGACGTTAAGTACTGGCATCCACACGGCACGCCCGCAGGAAAAGAAGATGATGATGCACGCGCAAAATATGGATTTCCTGTTGTTCCTGGATTGTTAGATTCTTGTCGCAAACCATTTAAATCAACTGGATTGAAATTTCCTTGGTATGCAGTTCATGGAAATCACGACGCACTCTTGCAAGGAACCGTAACTCCGGACTCAGAAACACAAGCAGCGCTCATGGGTAACAAGAGATACGTGGGCCTTCCGTCTTCATTAACGCTGCAAGAAACTCTCGAAGCTTTCGATGAAGTGGGACCAGCGGCGCTACCACGAGCAGAAGATGCACCCTATGAAGTTGTCACTGCAGATCTTCATCGACGCGCAGTTGAACGTGGCGAATACGCAGCTAAGCACTTAAATTCTCCAGGTGCACCAAAGGGGCATGGATTTACAGAAGAACATGTTGAGAAGAAACATATGTATTACTCAACAAATGTGGGAAAGATAAAGTTAATTGTTATCGACAGCGTCAATGAGTTTGGCGGTTGGCAAGGATCTCTCGATGTTGCACAATTTGAATGGCTTGAAAATGAAATCAAGAACAGTGACCGCTTAGTTGTATTAGCTTCGCACCACCCTTTGAGCAAGATGTTTAATGGCTATGCACCAACAGGCAAACGAGTATGCGTAGAAGAAATCACCGAGATGCTTCTTAAGTACCCACGAGTGATTGCATGGTTTGCAGGTCACGAACATAGACATCACGTTGCGTGGATCGGCTCTGAGATTGAAGAAAAAGGTTTTTGGCAGATAGAAACAGCTTCACACGCAGATTGGCCACAACAGAGTCGCACAATCGAAATTGTTCAAAGTGGCAGCGGTGAAGTCTTTATTGCTCTAACAGTTATTGATCACGCAGCTGGTACTGCTTTTAATTCGGCAGAGACGCCATTAGAAATGGCTGCGCTCTCTCGTGTTATTAGCGCCAATGTTTGGCAAAAGCGTGATGCACTGGGTGCGAAACATCCAGCAGATTGGGCAATCGGTGCACCGCACGAACGAAATACAGTGTTGCGCTTAAGCGCTAGAAGTTAACTAGCGCGCTTCAATAATTGCTGAAGTTGCGCTAACTGTTAGACCAGTACGGGTCCCAGGTGTCATCGACGTTGTTTCGGCGCTTGCGATGTCCAAATCAACATTGGTTCCATCAGCAAGTGCAACAACGATACGAGTCATTGGGCCACGGAATGAACGTTCTGTAATTGTTACAGAGTCACCGGAGGAAATTGAGAATTGCTCTGGTCGAATCATCACGTTAACTGAGGATCCTGAAGATAATCCGTGTCCTGAATTAGCAACTGAAATCTTCTTACCCAAAACTTCTACGCTGCCGGCATCGATTAGTTTGCCAGGCACGCGGTTCATGGCTCCAACGAATGTTGCTACGAAAGCAGAAGCTGGATTGCTATAGAGAACATCTGGCTTATCGAGCTGCTCAAGATTTCCCTTATTCATAACGCCCACGCGATCTGAAATAGCCATTGCTTCTTCTTGATCGTGAGTTACGAATAGCGTTGTGATGCCTACTTCTTGTTGAACGCGACGAATTTGATCACGCAAGTGCGTACGAACCTTGGCATCAAGTGCTGACAGCGGCTCATCTAGAAGTAGAACATTTGGCTCGATAGCAAGTGCGCGAGCTAGAGCTACACGCTGTTGCTGTCCACCAGACATTTGATTTGGAAAACGATTTGCTTGCTTTCCAAGGTCTACTAGTTCAATCATCTCTTGCGCACGCTTACGACGCTTAGCTTTATCAATTCCACGAACACGCAAACCGAACTCAACATTTTCGATTGCCGTCATATTTGGAAATAGTGAGTACGCCTGGAAAACCATTCCCATGTTTCGCTTTGATGGTGGAAGAGAATTAATAGCATTGCCATTAATTTCGATAAGACCTGAATCTGCGACATCAAGACCTGCAACCATGCGAAGCGCGGTTGTCTTGCCGCAACCTGAAGGACCAAGCAGTGTTACGAGTTCGCCTGGCTTAATGTCGAGTGAGAAGGAGTCCAGAGCAACAACTTCACCAAATGTTCGGCGAAGATTACTAATTGTTACTCGACTACTAGATGATGTGCTCACTTTGTTTCCCCTTTGATTTTCTTATTTAACATTACAGACGGGCTTTCTGACGACGCTCTACCGCTGAAAGTGCAAGAAGTAGAACCCAAGCAAAGGCAAGGCTGAAAATTGAGAGAGCAACTGCCAAAGTTGCTTCTTGTTGACCGACAAGTGCGATCCACGTTGGAAATGTGTTCCAGAGCAACAGCGCTGCCATGGTGAATTCACCCATAACCAATGCAAGCGTTAGGAATATAGAACCGAAGATTGCACTTCGGATATTTGGCGCAATGATCTTTACGAAAACCGTGCGCCAAGGTGCACCTAAACCGCGAGCAGCGTCAACAAGAGTGCGAACGTCGATCGCGCCCAAACCAGCATCTAGCGCTCTGAAGGTGTACGGCATTGAGAGCATCACGTATTCAAACGCCAACAAATATGGAGTTCCTTTGAGTGCAACTGGCATTGTTGCAAGCACACCCAAAACTAGAACCACTGGTGGAATTACAAGAGGGAGAAGTGAAACGAATTCAACGACTCTACGGAACTTCTTGGCAGTTAAGTGCACCAAGGTCACAGTTGGAACCATAATTAAAGTGGAGAGAACTACTGTGACAAGTGCTAGTCGAGCGGTAAGTCCAACAACGGTTCCAAAGTCTGGCTGAGAAGTAATTCGTCCATAAGCTTCTAGGGAGTAAACATTATTTGCTCCACGAATACTGAATTCAAATGAGCTAATAATTGGAATAAGGAAATAAAAGGCGACGACTGCCAAACCAAAACCAAGTCCTGGACCAAGTTTTGGAGTAAGAGTCATACCCTTTTGAACTTTGCGTTTCTTAACGCGCGCAGGTGCTGTAATTGTCGCCATTAGTTAGCCAACCATTTCGCCGTTTTTCGCTGAAGCACTGCATAGCCAGTCATGACTATGCCAATGATGACAACCATTCCAAAGCCAAGGGCGTAACCAAGATTTGCCTTATCTGCAACCACGTTACCAGCTACGAGTGCCCCAATTTGAAGTGGAACCAGAGGAATTGTTCCGCTGGTCAAAGCAGATGCAGTTGCATATGCTGCAAAAGAGTTAGCAAACAAAAGCAATAGCGCGCCTGTAAAGGCTGGGGCTAATAAAGGAATTGCAACATAGCGCCAGAATTGCCACTTTGATGCGCCAAGACTTCCGGCTGCTTCACGCCATTCAAGACGGAGTCCGTCAATTGCAGGCAGAATAACAATAATCATTAGTGGTATTTGGAAGTACAAATAAACAAGAACTAATCCGGAAAATGTGAAGAGAGTCCAACCGCCTCCATATAGATCGATTCCCATTTTCTTAAGTGTTGTTGTCAATAAACCGTATGTTCCAATGGATGCGATAAAGAAGAACGCAAGTGGAACACCGCCAGTGTTAGCAAAGACGCCTGAGGCGGTTTGAATAATGCGTCTTAGAACACCAATATTTGAAATTGTGATCGCATAGGCTGCGATGAAGCCAAAAATTGCTGCAGTGATAGCTGAGATTGCAGAAAGATAAATACTTTGTTGGAAAGAAAGCCAATAGAGACCAGTGGATGCTTCCTTGAGATTATCAAGAGTCCATGCACCTTCTTGACTTCTAAACGCCAAGATAACAACTTGCAGAGTTGGGACTGCTAAAAAGAAAGCAGAATAAATAAAGAATGGGAAAAGCCCAATGTAGGTTCTTAATGAACGGAGAGGGCCTTTAAGAGAACCACGACCGGGGTTGCCCCCGGTCGTGGTTTCACTTACAGACCGCATTTCTGCGGATGTCATTGTTTAGAGAGTTCCCCATAGTTTAGATACGAGATCTCTAGCCAAGAGTGAGTCATCCAAAGGTGGATAAATTGGCTTTGCACCCTTTTTGGTAGCAGGCAGAGCCTTTATCGCAGATTTGTTGGCTGTTCCCTTTTTGACCATTGCATCTAAGCGAATTGGACGAGCGCCACCCTTTAACCAGATGTTCTGTCCTTCATCGCTGTACAAGAACTCTTGCCACAAACGAGCAGCTGCTGGGTTTGGTGAGTTCTTTACAACAGCTTGTGCGTATCCACCGAAGAACACAGCATCGCTTGGAACAACTAGCTTCCAGTCGACCTTACCTGCGGAGTCCTTTGAATACTTAGCTTGTAGGTAATCCCAGTCAAGTGTGATTGGTGTTTGACCACTCTGCACTGTTGCTGGTGTTGACTCAACAGGGATGAAGTTTCCGATCTTCTTCATTTGTGCCCAGAACTCAAGTCCCTTAGAGATGTCTTGTAGACCACCACCGTTAGCAATTGATGTCGCATACACAGCAGAGAATGCTGCTCCTGCGCGAGCTGGGTTTCCGTTTAGAGCAACTTGACCCTTGTAACGTGGGTTAAGAAGATCCTTGAATGACTTTGGTGCAACTGCTACGCGCTTTGCATCGTAACCGATTGCAACATATCCGCCGTAGTCGTAGTACCACAAACCATTTGCATCCTTCGCATCAGATGCAATGTCATTCCATGTTGCTACCTTGTAAGGAGCCCATAGACCTTCATTTGCACCTTGCACTGCGAATGTAGGGTTAACGTCTACAACGTCAGGTTGACGTGATTGACCCTTAAGTGTTTTAACAGCCACAAGTTCATCTGCACTAGATGCATCTGGGTTTTGACTATTAACTTTAATTCCATACTTCTTGGAGAAAGTATCAATCATTTCGCCGTAATTAGCCCAGTCACGTGGAAGAGCAATTACATTGAGCTGACCTTCAGCCTTAGCAAGTTTAATTAAACCTGCAAGACCTCCAACATCTTTCGCTGATTTTGCTGTTGCTGCCTTTGATGCTGCAGCACCAGCAGGCATTGCTGCGAGCATTGAAGCTGCAAGTGCAACTCCAGCTACGCCAGCAAGGACTTTGAGTCTCTTCGACACAAGTAACCTCTTTCTATTAGGCCTAAGTAGGGGTAAATCCCGAAGGCGCTAGGGACGCCCTCTTGGGCGCTAAATATTCACCTATTTGTCCGAAATTGCTAGTGGCAAAGGGGAATTTATAAGTTTTTTTTGGTGGTTCTGACGTGCGAAATTAGTCGTGGTGGCGCAGACCCGCAGCTTTTTCCATTACCTGAGTGGAGCGCAGGATGACCAAAATAATGATGGTCATGCCCAGACCAGATACCTGAAAGCCCAGGCCAACGGCGCAACCCATTGCGGCGGTGGCAAAGACTGTGGCGGCGGTGGTCACACCCTGAATTCCTGCATTGCGGTTAGTAAAGATAAGTCCGGCGCCTAAGAATCCGATGCCAGTAATGATGGCGTGCAGCGCTCGCGTTGGATCGCCAAAATCAGCGGTCTTATTTAGTACCGCACCGATGGCGACGATTCCTGCAGCTGAGGCTCCGACAAGGGCCATGGTGCGCGGTCCGGCGGATTTACCGGCGCGGTCACGCTCCCAACCAATGATTGAACCCAAGATGGCTGCGATGGCGGTATTTATAACAACGGCGGCTTGTTGCCACAGGTCTACTGATTCAAGACTTAACATGAGGAGAACTATACGTCTGATTTGTGCCGATTTCTAGAGCCTAAGCGAAATACTTTAGCCGTGAAACTAATTCAGAGCGATCGTCTCGACCTGCATCACATCGAAGCCGATGATCTGATTTATATCTTTGAAAAGCGCGATGATTCCGAAGTCCTAGCTGGTAAAGATTTTAGAAATCCATTTCGCGTGCTCATTGATTTTCAGGGTTCTCTTGCATCCAGAATCCCACAGATACAAAAAGACCCGTCAGTAAATAAATGGTTTGTCAGATGGGTTGTATTACGAAGCACCCAAGAGATTATTGGTGCCACAAGTTTTCATGGCGCTCCCGATGAAAATGGAGTTATTGAAATTGGATTAGAAGTTGAAAGTGCTTTTCAACGACAAGGGTACGGGAAAGAGATTCTGCAAGGAATGTGGGGATGGGTTGTTACTGAACCGGCTATAAAGATTTTGAGGTACAGCGTTAAGGAAAACAATGTGGCTTCAATTGCTCTGATCAATTCATTTGGATTTAAATTAACGGGCGAGCAGATCGATGAAAATAATGAAGTGGCTAACGTTTATGAAATGTCAGCAGATGATTACCGAAAGAGATTTGCTAGTCGTTAGATTGCCCAGATTTATGCTTATATCGGCCTAAGAAATCAGCCTTCATATCTCTGAAATTTCCATCCAAAAGCGCCTGTCTCATCTGATCGACTAAGCGAACGATGTATCGCTCATTATGAATTGTGGCCAAAGTTGCGGCGATGATCTCTTTGCCGCGAAATACATGGTGTAAATATGCGCGTGTGTAATGAGTGCAGGTATAGCAATCGCACTC
>Ga0315906_10005456_pt1 | contig 16002 bp, 15 predicted proteins | sample LakEriMetagenome_4_FD_203526 | JGI IMG/M metagenome (GOLD analysis project Ga0315906, IMG submission 203526) | Freshwater fungal communities from buoy surface, Lake Erie, Ohio, United States - Buoy 2 MA122 | ecosystem: Environmental > Aquatic > Freshwater > Lake > Lake biofilm | place: USA...
CACGAATTGACCAAAATTGAAGTCCCCATTTCCAATTTTTCGTCTGTTATCAAAGCCATCACATCACCTATAACCGATGCCTTAAAAATATCTTATAAAGAATTCTTCCTAAATCCAGCTAGAGAATTTGGAAGTTTGGCTCCTCAACAACCCGAAAAAGCCACGACTTATGACCCAGTTAATCATATTATGAAAACTACTATCAAAGAAACTACTCTTAATGAAGATGATGTAGGTAATTTGACAGGTAATAAGGAGACTTATTCAGCTTTATATGATGATGCCAGAACTACGGTTAAAGAAACTACTCTTAATGAAGATGATGTTAGTAATTTAAGTGGTAATAAGGAAACTTATTCAGCTTTATATGACGACGCTAGAACTACGGTTAAAGAAACTATGATTAATGAAGATGATGTTGGTAATTTAAGTGGTAATAAGGAAACTTATTCAGCTTTATATGACGATGCTAGAACTACGGTTAAAGAAACTATGATTAATGAAGACGATGTTGGTAATTTAAGTGGTAATAAGGAAACTTATTCAGCTTTATATGATGATGCTCGAACTACTATTAAGGAAACAAATATTCATAATGAATATAGTGGAAATCTTAAAGGTGTTGATGGAACTTATATGAAAAATAATGATAAAACTAAAACAACAATTAAAGAAACTTTGCCAAAAATAGATAGTCAAAGAAATATTAAAAATATTACTTATAAATCTACTTATGTTTATGACCCGTCAATAGTAGCAAGAACAACTCTTAAACAAACAACAATTAGTGGAAATGCCAATTCCTACGGATTTATTGGTGGAATTATTAATCAAATCATTGGAGGATATTTAAATAAAAATGTTGATGCTAAAAATACTCAAAGACAATATTCACACGTAGAATATGATGGTGCTCTTAAATCAACCGTAACATTTGTTCCTATGGATAGAGAAGCAGATATGAATGCGGAAATTGATGGAACACGAGAAATGTTATTAATAAAATCAAGCAGAACTGCTAATGGTTCTGGTAATTATAAAGGAATTGATAAAGAAGATGTTAATATGAATGTTAATAAACAACTAGATTTATATGAAAATATTTCATATGAAAATATTCCTGATAAGGTTTATCAAATGACACCTTTATCTATTGATGAAGAAGCATTAACAAAAACTATTGATAAACAAAATGCGTTCAAAGACCGTCTTGATAGTTCTGTATTATCATCTTTAATAGATAATAAAGATGTAATTAAAATAAATCCTATTATATAATTAAGAATTAATGTCGTCAAAAAGAAAAGTTGAAACATATTTACAAGATTTTCACAATATAAGTAAAAAAACAAATGATTTGAAAGAAAATATAAGACAATATATAGAAAGACTTGCTAATATATTACCAAATACAGAAAATTTAACAAAACAAAATTATGTCGAATTCATGGACATAGAAAATGAACTCGAACAAATAAAAATAAAATTGTTTTTATTATTAAAAAGTTTAAATATTAAAGATACGAATAAAAGAAGAAAAACGAGCGATTTTTTAAATTTCACCGAAAAAAGTTCAAATGTAAAAACACTTAAAAGACATATTTTAATGTTTCTTTATTATTTGGTATTTAAAAAAATTCATACGGTTTATGAAGATACAGATATAGATTCTGAAGATGAAGAAAGTATGAGTAAAATTGAAGATAAACCTAAATATCAAGAAACATCAAACGAAATAGAAGTTAATCAAATTAATCGTTATATACCAGAAACAAATATTAATTCATCACATTGTTTTAATTATTATGATTATTATCCTTTAAAACATTATTTTATGATTACAATTGATAAGATTATCGTAATTATTTTAGTAATAGTTAAATTAACGAATAATGAAAATTTAAAAAAAGATATTGATTTATTAGAAACATCAGTCCATACAACAACATTAGAAGACACAAAAGAAGAATTAATATTAGAAGGTCTATTTAAATCATTCAAATTTCAAGGTAATGAAAATAATTATGAATTATTAAATAATTTACTTGAATTATCAACAAGTATTTTTAAAAAATTTACAAATAAATTTGGATTAATTCAAACAAGTTTGCCTTTAAGAATACAGCAGATTAAACCAACGTTTAAAGATGTTTTTTATCAATAAATATTAATTATTTATGATGTTTTGTTGAATATATCTCTCTATATCTTTCTTTATTTTTTTTTCGTCTATTAATATCATCAATAGTTGGTAATGATTGTGCTATTTGCTTGTTTTCTTCTCTAAATTTACTTAATAATTTTTCTCGAGATGCTTTCCTTTCCATATTTTCCCTTTTCCATCGAGTATAAACTGCCAATTGTTTATCTTCGTTAGTTGGAATTTTAGGATATCCAAAATATATTTCGAATAATTCCTTTTTATCTTTATGTTTTATAATATATTCATCTATTTGTTTTATTAATTCAGCTGAATTATCTTGAACACCACTTATTTCTGTCAAACATCTTTCGCTTAAAAATATGTGATTATTTAATTTATGTTCTTGAATTTCCTCAGGTGTATCTATTTGATATTCATCGCCAACAAAATAATCTATAATATCTTCAGTATTATCTAATAATATATATAAAAACATTGCTAAATAAAAACGAACCAATGTTGTTTTATCAATTACTTTTGATGTAATATAATAAGTATAAACTAATAAAGTTCTTAAACGTAGCATTAAAACTTCATAATAAAGAACTTTTTTGGGAGATTTATCATCAAGTTTTGGTTTTTTTAAATTAAATTTATCTTTAGTTAATTTTCGCGAACTTGTTAATAGTTCATTATATTCTTCTAAATCTTTACCTTTAATGTATTTACTTTTAGATTTTGATTTTTTTCTTTCGAATAATAATTTTGATGGTGTTGTTATACCACCAATTTCATCAGCAAAAGCTACAGCAAAATCTATTTTTAAAATCGTAATAACTCTGGTTAAAATTTCATTTTCATCTTCTTTAGTATATTTATCCTTTTCATCTAATAATGTTTTTGCAAATGCTTTTTCGAATTTATCTTTACATAATTCATCTAATTTTATTAAAAGCGAAGGTTCTTTTAACATTAAGGCAATTTCCATAACTAATTTATGATATTCATTAACTTCATATTTAATAAAATCTTTACCTTCTTGATTGTAAAAATACAAATTTTTTAAAATTATACAAATAAAATTATTAGATATGAAATGTTTTATTTTTAATTCTTCCAATTCTTTAATAATATTTTCTTTTCCTTTTTCATTACATTTACTTATTAACTTGTCAATAGTTTCAATAGTTTCACTTGCAGAACATTTTATATTAGCCTTTGAAATAGATTGTTCGAATAATTTTTTATCATATTTAATATTTTTTCTTAAATATTTATCAAATTCAGTTGATATATCAAATGACATTCCTATATTATATTAATTTTTTAAATTAAATGAGGTCTTAAATGACCTAATTGTTTAAAATGTGATTTTCCATATAATTTATAAGGATTACTTACATCACTAACTTTTAATTGATTATAATTATATATATCCTTAAATCCCTTCAATTTTTTTAATAAATCTTCATCAATTTCACTAAAATTATTACTATCTAACAACGTTCGTATTCGTTGAAACATATTATTAAATTGTTTATCAATTCTATCTTTAAAATTAGTATTCGTTTGATATTCATTAAGAAAAGCTTCATTAATTTCTTTTAATAATTTTAATTTTTCTTCATCGATTTGATTATTAGTAATTAAATGCCAAGCGAGGTTTTCACAATAATATTTTATTACACTCATAATTCTATATTATATATATTTAATATTTGTATTAGTTTTAAAAAATGTTATTAAAAAAATGATTTGGCAATTTTAATGAATTATTGCGGAATTATGGAAGATTTCTACGTTTCTGTTGATGAGGTTTGCGACCAAATTAATGAAATGCTTGACAATTCTACTTTGGTTGATTATGTTGAGGTTTTCGGTATTCATCGAGACGCTCTTCGTGAAGATTTTGCGGAAGTTTGTTCGCAAATTCTTAACGCAGACGTTGTTTCGACTGCCGACAATTTCTCCGTCATTGACCTAGGTGAAGACGGTCGTTTCCTCGTCGAGTATGAGAACGATGTTAGTTCCACAATCTTCAAGATTTCTGTAGTTTGAATTATTCAAAAAAAAGACAAGTGTTTTTGTCTTTTAATTTAAAATACGATGACGATTATTAGTAATATCAAATAAATTGTCATAAATACGGAAGGATTTAGATACTTGAGATGAATGAAATTGAGACTTTCCATCGCTAATTCGTTGGTTTCGTCAATGACCGTTTCAACAAGTTCCTTCTTATTTCGCAAAACCCATTTACAAATCTTTTTCTTCATATAAAAGGGATTTCTGTCAATAAGTCGTTTATTTCTCGTCAAGGTGGTCGTTGAACGAGATAATAAATAAACGGCAATGCTGGCAGTCGTAGGCTCAAGCATAATAGGATTTATATACATCATAATTGATTTATATATAATTCTTTTTATGGAATTAATTAATCAATTTTTTTCTTTAAATCCTTTTAAATGAAATTAAAAGTTATTTTTAACAGGGCACATAAAGAGGAGGCGTTTAGAGATGAGAAGGCGATTATTTTTTTTTCTGCTAATTGGTGTGAGTATTGTAATAGGATAGCTCCATATGTATCGCCGATAGCGAATGAGATAAATGATATTAAGTTTTATAAGACGGATATATATGATATGAATGAATTACTTGAAAAGTTTGAGATTAGGGCGATACCTGCTTTTATATCAATTAAGAAGGGAGAAAAAACGAGAGAATATGTGGGATGTGATATTGGAAAATTATTGGAATTCGTTCAAGAAGTTCAGGAATTATAAAAATCGCCGATATAAAACTTATTAATTAATAATTCAATCATACTATCTTTTTCAGGTCTTTCTTGAAGGAGTTTTGTAAGAACGTGATTAAAAAAGAATGGATAAATTAATGATATTTTTCGTAATCCATATTCATAAATCCAGCTATTATTACATTTACCTAGACTAATTTTATTAATTCCTATTAAATGTTTTAATTTATCTAAATCATCTTTATGACATAATTTAAATTGGATAGCGTGTCTTTTATATCCAAATTTATTGATAGCTCCAGCGTGAATTATATCACAATTAAATAGAATAGTAGTATTTTTATTTCCTCTAATTATAAGAGGTCTTTCGAATAAAAATGGGGTTGTTTTATGACTAGAAGGGCAAATTGTTAATAAATCACCTTTATTTTTATAAGTTATACAAGTATATACTGGATATTTGGTTTTAAAGATGGTTTGACTTGAAGTAACGTCGCGATGAAATGTAGATAATGAACAACCTTTTATTTGATATTTATAATCAATAAATCCATAACCATCAGGAAGTTCATTTAATATTTGTTTCGTATCAAATTCCATAAAGACTTTATAACCATCTACATCCAATCTTCTATAATATTTGTAATAATCATAGCTTTCATATAAAATAAAAATTGTTATGAATATTATTAGGATTAAATAGATAATTATTAGGATATTTATAATATCCTTATCCATTTAATACACATTTAAATCAAATTAATTTTTAAATATAGATAATATTTTTATAGATGATATTAATAATGATAACGATATTTTTATAGTTAATTTAGAAAATATTGCTAATTTTTAGAAACACCAAAAGGAGATTTAGAAGAATTAATAAAAAAATATTTTAAATACACATTAAAAGGTTTAAATAATAATACTGTTTAGGTAGTAATATTATTTAATCGCCGAATAATTCTTCGATATAATCATAATTAGGATGTTTAAAGACCCGTGATGGTAGCATAACTTCTCTAATTAGTTCCTCATAAATTCTTTCATTATTTTTTAACATATTTTCATAATTTAATTGAAATATTGATGGATTTTTACTTAAATAAGTATAATCAAGTTTATTGCTATTATTTTCAAGAAGCTTAATAGCATTTGGATTATAACATATTGTTAGCCAATCAATATTTATAGAACTCTTTTCAAGCAACTTAACAGCATTTGGATTTTCGGAAAAATAATACCAATTAATTTTATCAGGATTAGCTTCTAGAAGATGAATGGCATTTGGATTAGAGGATAAATATTTCCAATCAATTTTATCAAAGTTTTTCTCAATTAAGTGAATACCATTTGAATTTTTTGACAATTGTTTCCAATCAATTTTATCAGGATTAGTTTCTAATAAATGAATAGCATTTGGATTTTTTGACAATTGTTTCCAATCAATCTTATCCAAATTTTTCTCAAGTAAATGAATAGCATTTGGATTAGCAGATAATAAATTCCAATTAATCTTATCCAAGTTTTTCTCAAGTAAATGAATAGCATTTGGATTAGTAGATAATAAATTCCAATTAATCTTATCAAAGTTTTTCTCAAGTAAATGGATAGCATTTGGATTTGTTGATAATTGTTTCCAATTAATCTTTTCAAGATTAGCTTCAAGAATATTTATGGCATTTGAATTACCTGATAAAGTATGCCAACATAATTTATCTATATCTATCCAATCCCTTAATTTCCATATAGGTCTGTTTAAACTCATTGACAAAAAAAATGTCAATAATAATAAGAATATTGACGAAATCCTTAAGTCCATTATTAAATTAAAGAGATATATCATAGAAATCCCTCTCCATCTCAACAGATATTTCCTTCAACCTCGTTTTCATCTGCTTATTATAAAATTCAATAATTTCATTTTCATCCACCTCCTTAAATTTATCACTAATCTTCTTTCTCAAATACCATCCATTCTTTCCCCTCTTCATTAACTTATAAATCCTCGCCGTTTTATCAATCTCTATTATTACCCCTTTAGATGTCTGTTTATATCCAATAATTCCTATCTCTCCTTGATGCTCCTTTTTATGACATTCCTCACATATACTCACAAGATTATGAGGAATATTCTTGTCAAAATTACTAAACTTTCCATTCTCATCCGCATTCACCTGATAATTAATATGATGAGTTTCTTTCGCCGGTCTCTCATTACATACCTGACACATATCCATATAAATACTCGACTTATAATTAGATTTCTTCGTATTTATCAAATTCATATCCATTCCCATCAATTCCTTCCTTACATTCTCCGCATTCTTCATAAAATCTATTGGCATATCCAATGAACCACATACATCTATTCCATAAACATTTGAACCCTGTCCCTCCCTCAATTTCCTCTCATAAACAATCTTATCATCCACTATCTCAATATGTATATGAAATATTCTCAATTTCTCTCCTATTCTTTCCCTAATTATCGATATTGACGTTAAATCGTGAAGATGACTAGTAAAGATAAATGATGAACCCTTCTTAATTAACTCATTAATAGCTGATGATACTATTGCTACCGCCGATATTGCCTCCGTTCCACAACAAATCTCATCTCCTATCACCAAACTCCTCTCATCAGCCCTTTGAAGAATATTTCTCAATTCACTCATCTCAACCACAAAACTACTCATCCCCCTATAAATATCATCATTTCCACATATCCTTGTGAATATATGATGATACGGACTAAACTCAAATGAAGTCGCCGGAACATACATCCCCGATTGAACCATTATTATCGCCAATCCTAATGCCTTCATTAATGAACTCTTACCTGACGCATTAATCCCATATAACAATATTCCATTTTGATTTAAAGAAATGTCATTTCCAATATATTCGACATTTGTAATAAGTCTTTCGATAATTGGATGTCTTAAGTTCTCTGCTTTAACAAATGAACTATTGTCATCACTTATTTGAGGACGATAAAATTGATAATCATAGGCATTTCTAGCATTACAAACGGATATGTCTAATTCCGTCAAATCTTTAATAATATTCATTAATAATTCCATTTGATTTGAAGAAATATTAGTTAGAAAATTTAAATATTCATAATTAACCTTCTTACTAATTTCCTCTTGTCTTCTTTCAATTATCGTAGAAGCTTCATTGATTTCCGCAGATGTTAATTTATAACTACTATTATTAGTCGTTAAACGTTTATCAAATTTACTCATATAATCACGAGACTTCTTAAATGCCGTTTCAAATCTCTTCTTCGTAATAGATATGAAATATCCATCCTTCTCATTAAATTCCAATTTAGAACTCGTATCATCTATTCCCGAAATCTTATCAACTATCTCATCCAATATCCTCAAATATTTCCTATAATCATTCATCAATTCATCCAATTCCTGTGAATAACCCTCCTTGAAAATATTCGTCTTAATATCATTCAAATTATATTTAGAACATTCATCCAAATTTAAATTAGAAAATGATTGAATTAAACTTCTAATTTCATTCGTATCTTTCCCAATAATCTCATAAGCCTCCATCGCAAATTCCAATGAACTTATAAAACCAACAAATTCACTTGGATGAATTTTCCTCAATAATATCTTCCTCTTAATCCTCTCCAAATCATTAATATTATTTAACTTCTTTCCAACTAATTTAAACCTCTGTTCCTTCAATAATTCCTCGATTTTTCCATATCTCCTATTTAATTCCTCCTTATCACATATAGGATTTAATAAACGTTCTTTAAATCCTCTTGAACCAAAAGCAGTAGAAGTTCTATTCAAAATTTCCATCAATGTCTTATCATTATTATTATAACTCACCAGATTTAATTGAATTGCCGAATTATATTCCAATAAAAGTTTATTCGTATTTTCCAAAATTATTGGAATATTCAAATCCTTAATTATATCCGCATTATGTTCATATGCGAACTGAAGAAGACAACAAAAACTCATAATTCCTATTGTCATCCTCTCCATATTAAGAAATTCAATTATAGATAACATCGACGAATTCTTAAATGACTTCTCCAATATCTTCCTTTGATATTCCAATTTTCTCATATGAGTTAAATCATATTCCTCAAATTTCCTATGAATAAGACAATTAACATTTATAATCTCATTTATCTTCTTCTTATATTCATCACTAATTCCATCACTAATTAATAAAACCTCCGTTGGATTATAAATTGATAATATCCTATAACATTCATCTAAAGTTAATTGTTGGTCTTTCTTATTAGAACCATTCTCATATACAAATGAATTTCCTGTCGTTAAATCAACTCCACTAATACCTACATTAAGAAGTCCTTTAACTTCCTCAAATAAATAAACAAGTATATAATTACCATTCCTAATATTATTATTAATATTCGTGGATGGACTGATTATCTCAGTTATCTTCCTCTGTGGATTAGGTGGTGCCGTTATCTGTTCTATTAAAACCACTGTGAATTGATGATTACTTAATATTTGAATAAACTTATTTAAGGCATATAAAGGAAATCCCGCCATCAATGGATTGTTCTTTCCAACCTCCTTAATTGCCTTATTCTTCTTCGATATTTGAATATTACATATATCTCCAATTCTATTCATAAAAGAACAATTCTCATTAATCGAATATAATTCAAAAAAAGAACCCACCTGAATTAATATCAACGTCTTCTCTCCATATTTCTTTCGAAACTCAATCTCATAATTCAAATAATCGTCAATAATCATCAAACGCAAATCATTAAATATTTATCAAGTTTTCTTTATATCTCTTGATAATTATTTAGATGAAACTACTGTGGAGGCTTTTGATAATGATTTAGATGATGGTTTAGGAGATGTTTTTAGAGATAAAGACCTAATAGACGGTTGAAAATCACTAGGTTCTAATGACATATTATAAATATCATTATAATGTTTAACTATCATAGCTTTTTCTTCTTCAGTAATATCATTTAATTTAAACATCTTTTTAATATATGTGTGAGAATTAAGAATACTTTCTTTATTAAAATTACTAATTTCTTGATTATATATTAAAACTAATGCTATTCTTATTACTTGTTCGAAACCATTTTCTCTTGCGAATTTTATTAAAGCCCTTGAACTATATTTATCATTAATAGTTAAATTAACATTATAAATCAATTTGTCAAATTTATCAGTAGGTTCATCACAATCATCGTCATATGTTAATAAGTTTAATAAGTGTTGAACTTCTTTAGCATCACTTTTACATCCTTCAGATACTTGTATAAAAAAATCCATTATTATTATTAATATAAAATAAATGGGCGATAATATTGATTATATACATAAACACGAAAATGTTGTTTATATTTTTAGTTTAGGTGCTGGCTCTAAATACAAAGAATTCAGTGATTATGAATTTAAAAAAAATAATATTGTTGAAATAATTGATTATAAAACTGTAAATAATTTTTTAGGAATACCAATTCGTGATTTTTTAGATGTTCGAGATGATATTAAAAAAATACGTGCTGAAAAACCAATAACAGAAAAATATAGATTAAAAAAATTATTCGAATTATTACTATTGTATTTATTAAATACTAAATTAGATATAGTCTTAATAGGTTTTTCACACGGTTGTGTAATAATTCACGGAGCTATTTTAAAATTGAAAATGAAAATACAAAAGAGTAGTTATATAGATAGAATTACTATTATGGCAGTAAATTCTCCAAATTTAATTCCACCTGAAATTATAGATACAGATAGAACAAATAAGGTTTTTAATATTTATAATATTAAAGATAATATATTATCATTAGGAAATTTTTTTAGGATTACTAAAAATGATTATTTACCAGATTTATCACATTCTCATATAAAAACTTTAAATTTCACTAAAGGAAAATTTGTTGGTTTTAGTGATAAAGTTATATTTGAATATTTTTTCGATAAATATAAAAGAATTATATATATAAATATTGAAAATATATTTAATTATTTAAAAATAAGTAAATTATTATTAAGACAATTATTAAGACACAGTGCTTATTTAAATTTAATAGTATTATTTAAAACATTAAATTCTATATATTATTCACCTTTATTTTTAATTAATTTTAATATGAGATTACAAAATCTATTTTTATTTGATAATTTTATAGAATTTGACAGATATTTATATTTAGAAAATAATGTTCCAAAAGATACACAAATTACGATAATTCAAAATACAAATTATAATGATTTATTGGAATTATTGGACGAAAGAGAATTCTCTCATTTATATCTATATTTTTTTCCATTAGAAGAAATTGATATTGATGTTTTCGAAATTATAGATTTATTACCTGATGATTTTATTGTAAATAAATTAAATTTATTAACTTTTAACGAATTAAAATTATTATTGAGAGGAGAAGCAAAAATATATAATATTTCTATTGAAAATAGACACAAATTATTATCAATATTTAAAAAAGAAGGGAAAATAAATTTAATTAAAATTGCTATGAGAATAGATTTAAAAAAAAATAAAAGTTATGCTGAAACCGTTAGAAATATTTTTATTGTATTATATTTTATGTATAATATGGAAATTAAGGGTGTATTAAATATGTTAATATTAAATGATGATAATAAAAAAAAATTTAATGAATATTTGGAAAAATTAGATAAAGAAATATTATTTTCTATTTATCTCAAGGTCAAAAATCACGATTTAAACGGTCAAATTTATCAAAGACAAAACTCAGCCTAAAGTCATAACTGCTCGCACCATATAATCAGGAACGTAATGATGATGAGGACTTTGGGAAAGGAGTTTGAACTTGTTTGCCGTTCGTTGAAATTGAACCAGAATTGCGAGATAGTGATAGGTTTCAGCGTCAGTCTTAAAGGAATTCCTGATTTCATCAATATATTCCTGTGGATAGAAGAAACGAACCATATCATAGCAATTGATGTGAATGATAGCCGAGAAATTTGAATTATGCTCAACGAATTTCCTAAGATAGATGTCAATAAGCTCGCAAATATCCTTGTAATTATTAAACTGAGGATAATGAATAATAATCATAAGAATGAATGCGACACATCTGTTAAAATAAACAGAATGCTGGTTGAATGAATACAACATCACAGAGGATAAATATTTAAAAACAATCCTTTAAATCAATTTTTTGATATATTTATTTTTTTCTTAAACAAATTATAATGGAAGAATATATAAGATATACAAATATATCTTTTGATTTTATATTGAAAGAGATTTATGATTGTCATAATAAACAAGAATATAATCGTATTTTGGCGATTAATTTGTATTATAAATACATAAAAGTTGTAGAAGAATATATTAATATAACAGATTCAATTAGAATTTTTTATAGATATCATTATTATGATTATCATGATATGAATGAAAAATTTAAAAAAAAATATGTGTCAAATACACAATTTTGTCAAGAAATTGATTATATATATGATGAACAAGATATATATGAATTTATGATATATATTAGAATATTACGAGATTTTTTTTTAGAGCTATTAAAACAGAAATATTATGATATTAAAAGAATTTTTGATGATTTATATAAAGAAATTAGCGATATTTTAAAAGATTTAAATATCAGATTATTAACAACTCATCAAAAAATTTGTGAATATATTTTAGATGTGTATTTATTTTATTTAGTAGGAAAAGATTTTTTTGATAAGTTCAAAATTTCTTATAAAGATAATTATGGCAAATATAAAGTATGTTCTACATTAAATACTTTAATATATAATAAAACAGATAATTTAGACCTTTTATTAGAATATGAAAATGAACCATATATAACTGGTTATGTAATAGAATATCGTAAGAGTATCGGTAATCCAATAGAAAGCAAAAGAAAATATGTAGTTGTAAATAGAGAAACTAGAAAATCAATTTCAGATTACGAAAAAAATAAGTATGGTGATGAAAGGATTGTAATTCAAGGATTAATAATAGATGATGATGACAAAATTTATATATTTTTAAAATATAATGAAATAATAAAAAAATTATATTCATTATATTATTTAGATGAATTTGAATTTTCTTTTAAATTAGCTCAAGAATTAAAACTTATGGAGTATTTAAATGATGATAGTATAACAATTTTTTTTAGAGGTAATCAAATATCAACCAGAGATTTATATTTTTATTTAAGACGTTTTTATAATATTTCAAGTAAAAATGAAATAATTTTTTCTATTTTTTTTAATATAATAACCAAAAGAAAAGAAATCCAAGAAATTAAAAGAACTGAATTAACCGAAGATAATAAAATTGAAATATATAAATTAAGATTGAGTATATTATTAAGTCAAAAAAAAAATATATTATATAAATTATTTTATTTAGATATTGAATATATAGAAAAAGAAAAGGGTGAAGAATATAATAAAATAAGAGAAAAAATTCTTGATAATTTAAATTTAATCATATTAAATATACAATTATATCATTATAATTTACAACGAATAAATGCTTCAGGTTCAGAATTATCTTGTGATAGTTTTGATATAATTATTAATGAATTAAAAACTAAAATTCTAGAAATTATTAATGAAAAATTATTTAATTTAAAGGATGAAGAAAAAAGGCTTATGAGTATTATTGATGAATATAATACAGAAAATAAGAAATTAACTCAAGAAATTAATGAAATAAATGCTCGTATTAGATATTTAAAGAAAAGATTGAATATTTTAAACGAAGTTATACCGACAAAAAGAGAAGAATTATCAATAAGAATTACAAAAAGTAATTCTTTTGTATCTAAAATGGTAAGAAAAAATAATATTGATAAATTACGAACAGAATTAGAAGAATCAATTAAAAACTTTAGTGATTTTAATACAGAATTGAGTGAATTAAAAGAAAAAAAATTAAATCTTGAAATATCTTTATTAGAATTACAAAAAAATAAAGAATATATAGATGAAGAGAAAGATAAATTATTAATTTTAAAGAAAAATATTAAAAATTTAAGTGAAGAAATTGAAGAAATTGAAAATATAAATATATCAACCGGAGGAAATAAAAATATTAAAAAAATTCGTAATATTCGTAAATATAAAATTAATCAACGGAACTCAATGAACTCATTGAAGAAGCATCATCCAAATCACTAGTAAAAGGTTCAAAACCTACATCAAAATTATCATTTATTTTTGATAAGATTTTAGGGTCTATATCCTCCTTAATTTCCTTCACCATTCCATTCATATCTTTCGGGATATCCTTTGATATTCCATTGAAATCACCACCAACCATCATTTTATTTAAATTAGGAAACTTCCATTTTGATACATTTAAATAATATGCCCCTATTGTAAAAACTATATATAAGATTACCAATAAAAGCATATTATTCATACTAAATAATGAATAAGGTTCTATATAAAAATTATTCACATTTTCATCAATTTCCCTTTTATTCTTATTATACTCATATATTTGAATTATACCAAAAATAAAAATCGTTATCACCAGAGAAATCAAATAATATTCCATTCTTCTATTAATGATTTAATAATTAATTCATTTATTATTTACGCATCATTTGATATAAATAAATATTATTATAATAAATAAGATATATTTAAATAATGAAATTGGAACTTAAAAAGTTTAATCCACAAGAAATGAAACAGGATGCTGTTTGCGTATTCATTGGAAAAAGAAGAAGTGGTAAGAGTTTTTGTTTAAAAGATATATTATCGTATCACACTGGGATATGCTGCGGCATAATAATCTCACCGACGGAGGTGTCTTCTAATTTTTTTCAAAAATTCATTCCAAATATATTGATTTATGATGAATATAAACCAGAAATAATTAAAAGGTTTTTAGATAGACAAATTAAAGTTACTAAACAAAGAGCAGATGAGATTAGAAAATATGGTAGAAGTGATATTGACCCAAGAGCATTTATCATACTCGACGACTGCCTTTATGACAAATCGTGGCAGACTGATAAAAACATTCGCAGTATATTAATGAATGGTCGTCATTATTCTATTTTAACTATAATAACATCTCAATTACCTCTTGGAATTAATCCTGCTCTTCGTAGTCAAATTGATTATGTTTTTATATTTAAAAATAATATTATTAAGGAAAGAGAAAAAATTTATAATCATTATGCTGGTATTTGTAATTCATTTGAAGTTTTCAATAAAATTATGGATAGCACTACAGAAAATTTTGAAGTAATGGTAATTGATAATACATCACAGAATAATAGCATTACAGACCAAATTAAATGGTATAAGGCGACAGAAAAGAATTTTAAAATGTGTTCGCAAGAATTATGGAATTTGTGTGCTTTAGAAGAACAAAGACAACAAAATAGATTATTTTATGATAATGCTGAAGAAGAAGATGAAGAAGAATTCAATCCCAATGCTTTTATTAAAAATAGTAATAAGATTAAATTAAGTGTCAAGAAGAAGATTAATTGAATCTAATTTACCTTTTTTTCTATTTGATAAATACCATCTATATAATGTTTTTCCTAATGGAATAGTATCTCTCATTCTTGGCATTCTTTCATTATCTTTAATGAATTTTTTCAATAATTCTAATGTATAATTCCATTTTTGTTCGTAATTCATAAATAATTCTGGATATCTTTCCATAAAATCTTCCCATTTTTTTCTAATACTTTCATTTCTCATACTATCTTCTTTATTTTTATAATTTTTCTTTTGATTACTTGTCCATTGACCTAAATTAGCATCAGTTTTATTTTTCATTTTTTCGTTTGGAAGTTTTCCATTTTTAATAACATATTCTTCTAATAATTTAAATTTATTATTCCAAATTCTAACAATATCTTTGAATAAATAATCATATTTATTCACAAATTCTTCCCATTTGGTTTTAATATTTTCATTTTTCATACAATGGTTATTATTTTTATAATTTTGAATTTGAACTGATTTCCAAGTTGCTAATGATTTTATTTCATTATTTATATCTCTACAATTAGGAAATTTATTATGAATTTTTACATAATCTTCTAATGATTTTAAATTTTTAAACC
>Ga0315906_10005457_pt1 | contig 16000 bp, 16 predicted proteins | sample LakEriMetagenome_4_FD_203526 | JGI IMG/M metagenome (GOLD analysis project Ga0315906, IMG submission 203526) | Freshwater fungal communities from buoy surface, Lake Erie, Ohio, United States - Buoy 2 MA122 | ecosystem: Environmental > Aquatic > Freshwater > Lake > Lake biofilm | place: USA...
CCGATGCTCATCAAGCCGACCCTTGGATTTTGAATATGGTAAACATCTTCGGCAAAGATGGAACCTAAGATTGCAAACTGCTGCAGCATCTCAGGTTTGCAGTCGGCGTTGATGCCAACATCGAGCAAAATTCCCACACCGCCGTCCTCTTTAGGAATGATGGACGAGATGGCGGGACGCAAGATACCGTTCACGGGCTTGATGGAAAACATGGATCCCACCATCATGGCACCCGTATTACCGGCACTGGCGAACGCGTCAATCTTCTTCTCCTTTAGGAGATGAAAACCAACGGTGATGCTTGAGTCGGGTTTTTGTTGGAATGCCTTGGTTGGATTGTCGGCCATGCCGATCACTTCGGTTGTGTTTACAAACTCGAAGCCGGATGGATCCGCCCCATGTTGCGAAAATATGGCACGGATATCCTGTTCGGGACCAATCAATACCAAAGTATGGTCGCTAGCAAGCTCCTTGCGGGCATGAATAGCCCCAAGGGTTGTTTCGAGGGGTGCGTAATCGCCCCCCATCATATCAATGCCGATTCTCATCGAAGGCGACAGGATGTGTTAGGAGAAAAAGACCCGTTATGCGGCGGGTTGCTCCATGACCACCTTGCCCTTGTAGTACATCTTGCCCTCATGCCAGTACGCACGGTGCATCAAATGCGATTCGCCGGTGGTAGGACATACGGCAACAGTAGGTGCAGTGGCCTTGTAATGGGTTCTCCTTTTAGCGCTTCTGGATTTCGAATGTTTGTGCTTTGGATTTGGCATCTTGAATTATTATTTATTCGTTTATATTCTTGTTTTTTGTGTCAATCATCAATTCATTTCTTGAGCTTCTTCAACGCTTCCCATCTGGGATCCTCAATCGGGTCATGATGTTCGGGTTCCTGTTCGAGTTTACGAATCACATCCGGATTACATCCTGAACGGCCTTGTGGGTCATCGGGGTGCACCACCCGCATAGGGACCTGCAAGCTGATGTATTCATAGATGTGTTGAGCCACATCCAGGACCAATTCACCATGTGGTATCACGATGATATCGTCCGATTCCTCCCGGGCCTCGTCGCCAAACCGCACCATGAGTGTTTGATGGAAATCCAACGGCATGTTGAAATCATCCAAACAACGGTCGCAGCTCAGAGCGATGAACCCTTTGAAGTGAAACACCAACGTTAGCACGGACGGGGATTTGTTGAAATCCAAATCCACATGCACCTGAGCATGGTGAACCACTGCGTGTTCGAAGCGTTCAAAGAACGAATCACCGATTTCGTACTCAAACCGATGACTTCCTTCGGCAAGACCAGCAAATGGAATCGAATATGTATTAGGACTATCCGCCATTCGGTACCTCTCCAAAAGAAGCAGGCAAAGTTACAAATTCGGCTCGGATTATTAAAGCCCTAACTGAAATACCCAGAAACCTATTTTCAATCAACTGAATATCAGTCTCTTAAGTTGGGGTGTTGCTTGACTAGCGAATAACCAATTTCTTGTTATAATAACCTGATTCTGAAGTTATTTGAACATGGTAAAGCCCCGCGGCCAAAGACTGTGTATCGAAAAAGTATCGGTTCTCGCCAAAATGGGTTAAGCCATTGAATACCTGTAGTATAACTCTGCCTTGAGCATCTTTTAAAACAACCTCGAGGGACCTTGGTTGGTGCGGCTCCTCAAGAATCAAGCAGGTAATACCTTTGGATGGGTTTGGAAACAGTTCTAAAACAGAAAGTTCCATTTCATTTATACCCGTTCCAACTAGATTGCCCAAAACATTAAAATCCCAATATCCATCCGGGGCGGGCATGGGTCGAACCTGCTGCTTTCCCGAATTAGCAACGGCCTCCACATAATACATGACTTTTGTTCCTGGCGCCATGGGTGGAATGCCAGCCATCCAATAATCAGGATTTGCAGTTTGCATCATGGTTACTGAAACGTATGGCTGCAGGGTGTCGGTTCGATACCAGAGTGTGGCGCTGGCAATCCCCGTACGGTGACGGATCAAGGCCTGCACCGGATAAGCATTCAGTGTATCGTATGTGTCGCTCAAAGGCTGATGGCTGATCAGCAATGGATCGAAGGTTCCGATTTCCTTGGTGATGCAATGCAAAGCGCCAAGTGAACCTATACTGGAAAGGGAGTTGATTCCAACCACCTTATAGCCGGGCATGGCCTCACGATAAATGCGCAAGGCCGTTGTATCCGTGGGAACATTATACGTTGGTACGATGATGGTTTTGTTGACAAATGATGAATTCGTGTAAGTGAAGTACCTGCCTCCACTGCCCGGATACTGCCCATTGTCGGCAGGCATTGGAATGCGTACCACCTTATACGGTGTTCCATACACTGAGTTGAAGTTGTTGATCACATACAACAGGTTGGCTTCTATCTGCGGACCATCCGCAACTCCAGGAGGATATTGTCCCATCAAAATGGTCTCCTCATCCAGCAGCTTCATGTGCATGTCAATATGATGGATCTGGTCATAGGGCAAAATATTCATCTTGATATACCTGTTGATCCCCATGAAACGATTCATGATGGTATCAATTTGCGCAACGGTTTTGTTGGGATTCTCGTCGACAATCAGGTTGGATGAAAATCCCGTGCCGAAACCATCGGTCATGAAATTCCCACCGGTGTGAATCAGGTCCCAAGGAGCAGTGGTGGTTTGGTAAACCGGTATGCCAATGGTGTTGGAAAGCTGAACAGGCGAAGCATCATCCAATGGACGGGGACGGTTATAAATCCAGTCTACCGTAATCAGCGAGTCGACATCGTTAGTGTAGGCGCTCCACAAACCGTAATCGCGACACCAAACGGAGTTGAAGGGGATTTGTAAACAGGTGACATTGACCGTATCCACGCCACCACCCGCCAGATAGTTGATGGTTGACGAGGGATTGCTCGTAAGTATGTACACGCGTGTTTCCTGCTTGGCGCTTCGTACGATCTCGCGAAGCATACTGTTGTAGGAGGTCCAGGAAATAGTCAATCCTTGAAGCTCCTCCCATTCACCAATGGTACGCACGGGCGATGCCGGAGGGGTGGTGACCAGGTTGGCGGATGCGCTCTCGGCAGCCCGCGATTGCAGGTAGGCAGGCATTGCATATTCTTCCCCAGGAGCCATTTGGTGAGGCAAAAACTGGGCAAACGAAGTAAAGGGAATTGTTAAGCTGGCTAAAACGAGAATAAAGCGTATCATGAATCTGGATTAAGCAGGATGTGCCAAATTAAAAAACGTTAGGTAATAAAAACATGGATATTCCATTACTTTGAGGTCGCATTCAAATCTGCCTTGAAACTTAGCATCATCATCGTCAATTACAATTCGTGGGAGGACACCTTTGAGCTGGTGCGACAAGCCGTGGCATCAAAGCCGGTGAATGAGGGATCATGTGAAATCCTGGTCGTCGATAACCAATCCACTACAAGCCCTTCCGCGCCGAAGGTGGAACATCATGCCCTGCAATGGATCAGTCGATCGGAAAATGGGGGCTTTTCGGCTGGGGTAAACGAGGGAGCGCGGCACGCTACAGGCGATTGGTTACTGCTGCTGAATCCGGATATCAAACTTGAGCAAAACACCTTGGACAAGGCTTTGCAATTGGCAAACAAGTATAATGACCATGACGATCAAAAAGTCGGAGTGGTGGGATGCCAGCTGTTTAACAGCGATGGAAGCCATCAACCATCGGTAGGAGTGTTCCCCTCATTTAGCCGTATCACGAAAGAGCTGTTCATGCCGAAAGACCGGAGAAGATACGAAAACATTGACCCCGCAGCCGCCACCAAATGCGACTGGGTGACCGGGGCTTTTATGATGATACGCAAGAAAGCATTTGCAGATGTGAATGGATTCGACGAGGAATACTTCCTTTACTTCGAAGAAACCGACTTCTGCCTACGAGCCGCTCAGGAGGGATGGATTTGCCTTTATGACCCATCCGTGCAGGTTTGTCATCAAAATCCGTTACAAAATCGATCCACTCCTCCACACATACGTGCCTATACCCGTCATAGTAGAATGCTTTATTTCGAAAAAAACCGGCCTCGATGGGAGGGGAAACTCATGGCATTGGCCATTTGGATCGAGTCGGTTATCCGCGGACTTTTATGCTTGTTGGGAAGAAACAGGGCTTATTCGCAAGCATGGAGCTCCATTCGTTACATGGCCTCCACTTTCATCAACGGCCGCTTCCCTGTGGGAACCACGGTACGCGACCTGGTTGCTCGGACCTATACCAAGGGCTGATTGTCCTCGGCAATTAGGAGTATATTTGCCATCGAATTGCCGAAATGAGAGTCGCACTGGTTCAGGATTGGTTCGTAGTAAACGGAGGGGCCGAAAAGGTGTTCCGTGAATTCGTGAACCTTTATCCCCAAGCTGATGTATTTGCTTTGGTTGATTTCCTGAACGACCGCGATCGTGCCGATATCCTGGACGGGAAACCCGTAAAAACCACCTGGCTTCAAAATCTTCCCAACTCCAAAAAATCCTTCAGGAACTTCCTGGTGCTCTTTCCGCATGCGATTCGCAGCTTGGACTTGTCGTCATATGACCTGATCATCTCCTCATCTTACGCCGTTGCCAAAGGCATCCGCAAAAGAAATGGTCAAACGCACATATGCTATTGCCATTCCCCTATCCGCTATGCGTGGGACTTGCGAGAATCATACCTTTCCAGGTTAGGTCCGTTCAAAAAAACCTTGGCGGGATGGATGCTGGACCATGTTGCCAAATGGGATTTGAAGACCAATGCAACCGTGGATCACTTCATTGCCAACAGCCGGAATGTGGCCGAACGGATTCATCGTACCTATGGCAGGGAATCGACCGTTATTTACCCTCCTGTGGATACAGTGGCTTTTGCACCCGAGCATCATAAAAACGATTATTACTTCACCAGCCTGCGAGTGGTGCCATACAAGCGACTCGACCTGATCGTGGATGCGTTCCGCAAACTGTCCAAACACAAACTTGTTGTGGCAGGCGATGGACCGGCATTGGCAAAAATAAAAGCAAACGCCCCGTCCAATGTCTCATTTGTTGGCTTCGTTGACAAACCAGCACTGGTTGATTACATGCAAAAAGCCAAGGCCTTCATATTGGCAGCCGAGGAGGATTTCGGCATCACGAGTCTAGAGGCACAATCATGTCTCACGCCCGTCATCGCCCTACGAAAAGGCGGTTACCTAGAAACGGTTGTTGATGGCAAAACAGGCGTGTTCTTCAATGAGCAAACGGTGGAATCATTGGTGGATGCGATTCATCGTTTTGAGAAACGCGATGTGCCGTTCGATGCAATGGATTTCGAAAAAAATGTAAAAGGGTTTTCGCCTGACCGGTTCCGGAGTGAAATGCAGCAATTCATCAACTCACATGCCGCGATTTAAGCTAGATCATTTTCCTCTTTATCTTCTGGCCTGCTTCCCGCTGCTGGGCATGAAAATCACCGTATGGGCCATTATCCTTTTTGTGTTGATGGCATTGATCCGTGGACACTACAGCTTGGGGAACAAAGCGGAGATGACCGTATTGGGATTGACTTCTGGCTTATTCCTGTTCATCATCATCCGTTCGTTGATTCCAGCTTCAAATCCCGAATCGCTGTCCTATATAGAGGTTTCCATCAGCTTATTGGTGCTTCCAATAGCATTCCATCTGCAATCCAAACAGCTCAACCAGCAAGTGATTGAAACATCGTGGTGGATCTTCATCTCATCAACCCTCATCAGTTTCACTTATGGCATGGCATACTCCCTTTATCAAGTGAGCCGGATGACCATTGCCAGTCAAGATGCCTTATCATACCACATCCGTACCTTGTTTGAAAATGCAGTCGACTATCACCCCACACATGCTTCGATAGTGCTGGGAATTGCGTTGCTCAAGCTGTTGGACAAGCTAATGAATGGTGAAAAACCGAAATGGCTCCTGGTGGCATTGTTTATCATCGCCATCGTCATACAAGCTTTATTGGCATCGCGTACACCCATTGCTTGCACCTTGGTGTGCTTATTGTTGTTGTCATTTCTTAAAACAAGAAGCTTTAAAAAAACCGTTGCATTGTTCGCGATTTTGGCGGGAGGCGCCGTTATTTCATTCCTTTCCATACCATCCTTTTCGGCACGATTCAAAGAGGTTTCGGTTGAGAACGCCAAGGTCCCAAACAAGAAGTCCGAAGACTCCTTCAACCTACGGACTGGGATTTTCAAATGCGGAACCGGCATAGTAAAGGAACATTGGCTGTGGGGAGTAGGCCCGGGACAGGTCAAGTCCGAACTTAATCGATGCTATGACTCGGTGGCCCCTGAAGTTTACCGCGACAAGAACTTCAATACACACAACCAATTCATAGATTACTGGGCCGGTTTGGGACTGGCAGGGCCACTGATGCTTCTTGGAGTGTTCCTGGCTGGAGCAAGTCTGCTATGGCAGCGGGCCGATTGGTTGGGTGTTTGCATGCTGATCCTTTTCCTGGGAGCCATGCAAACCGAAAACGTGCTTACGCGTCAGAACGGCATTGTCACCTTTTGCTACTTCATCGGTTTGCATATTTTTGCCATGCGTTTACTCAACCGTACCAAATCGGACGCCTCCGGCTCCTAAAACTCCAACTAACTGACACGATACTCAAAATACATTCGCAGGATCCACATTGTTGTGGAATTTCTGCTGCTTAATGCGGCGTTTGTGTCCATGTTCTATTACAAACATGGCGCCTTCCACCCTCCTTTTGAATCGTTGTTGCTGTATGTGAATGTGGCCTGGATCATTGCAGCAGCCATCACCAAGCCGTACGACATCAAAAGGTCGAGCAGTCTTTTCTCTATTCTGATATCCGTATCATCAGTGCTGTTGATGCACATGCTTCTGGTTTTCGCGTTCTATGTTTTCCAACAGCAATACCGTTATTCGAGGGAATTGCTGCTGATGTTCTACAGCGGATCCTTCGCAGCCATCATGCTGTACCGCGTGGCATTCCATTTGGCAATACGCCAGTTCCGTAAGAAAGGGTTCAACTACCGGAACATCGTTTTGGTGATGCATGAAGAGGAGGAGGACATGCTATCGCCGTTCATCGGCAAACGACCCGAGTACGGCTACCATGTCAAGCAAGTGATCCGCATCCCTGCATCCGATCGCGATCGCACCAACGACATCATACGTTCAAAATGCGAGGGGCAGGAGATTCATGAGATTTTCTTCCCCATCTCCATGGTCAATTACACCTCACTGGCCAACCTGATCCATTTCGCTGAAGAAAGTCTGATCCGCGTGCGGTTGGTGGCCGACTTCCGTTGGATCAACTTCACTGATCTGGAGATTGAGCGTATTGGCGACCTGCCGGTGATCAAACTGCACACCACTCCCCTCGACAATTGGAACAACCAACTGCTGAAACGAATATTCGATATCGTATTCTCCATCCTGGTGATTGTTGGACTACTCAGCTGGCTGATGCCCTTGCTTGCGATCGCGGTGAAGTTGGATTCGCGGGGACCCGTGTTCTTCCGACAAAAGCGAACGGGTAGGGACAACAAGTCCTTTTGGTGCTACAAGCTTCGCACCATGTATGTGAACAAGGAAAGTGATGAGAAGCAAGCCACACGGAACGACTCTAGAATCACCAAAGTCGGTTCGTTCCTGAGGAACACCAGCTTGGATGAGTTACCGCAATTCTTTAATGTGCTGTTAGGCGATATGTCGGTGGTGGGTCCGCGACCACACATGCTCAAGCACACCACCGAATTCAGTGCGGAAGTGGATCGTTTCATGGAGCGCCACAAAATCAAGCCAGGCATCACGGGATTGGCTCAGTCTAGGGGGTATAGGGGCGAGACCGACGACTTCGAAAAACTGAAGAATCGGGTGAAACTAGATCTATTCTATGTGAACAACTGGACCTTCCTGTTTGACATCAAGATCATTTACGACACCATCAGGATGATTTTGCGAGGCAGCTGAGTAACATCCATTATTGGTATCTTCGCCACCGATTCCCAAGCTCCACATGAACGTTTTCAAAGACCCCTCGAGTTTTGCCAGGTTGGTGATTGTATTGGGAATAAAAAACCTCAAGCTCAAATACAAGAATTCCATTTTCGGGTTTTTGTGGGGAATGTTCAATCCCATCATCTATCTGGTCATTTTTTCATTCGTTTTCGGCAACATGTTTTCCGAAATTGACCGGTATCCGTTGTATGTGTTGAGCGGGTTGCTGTTCTGGACCCTGTTCACCACCACCAGCATACAGATCATCGAATCCATCACACGAAACACGGGAGTGATCAAAAGCGTCAGCATTCCAGCCATAGCCATGCCGCTGGGCGGGATGTATTCTTCACTGGTGGGATTCTTCCTCATGCTGATACCATTCTCCATCATGATGGCTCTGTTTGGCATGCGACTGGGTTGGGAGGCGCTTATGTTTATTCCGGTTCTGCTCATCTTCTCAATCTTCACCTTTGGCGTGTCGTTGGTATTGACCGCCTTCAACGTATATTTCCGTGACGTGCAAATCGCATGGTCATCATTCATGCCGGCCATTTTCTATGCAACACCCATTGCCTACACACCTGAAATCATCCCTGAAAAATACCGCCTGGTGATCGAGCTCAATCCGATACACCATTACGTCTCGGTATTGCGCGAACTGATCTATTACAACCGCATGCCCGACACCTTCCAACTGCTCCTGATAACGCTGATTGCAGGAGCATCCCTCTGGTTCGGAATGTTCATTTTCAACAAGCTCAAGGGAGGGTTCATATCGCAGTTCTGATGAAGGAAACCGAAAACGACATAGCCATCGAAGCGAGGGACCTGCACGTGAGTTTCATGGTGCAAAAGCAAGGTCTGCGCTCCATCAAGAGTTTCCTGGTATCGATGGGTTTCCAATCCCCTTTTGAGAAGAAACCGGTTTTAAAGGGTCTCAACCTGAAAGTGAAGAAAGGTGAGTGCTTGGCCGTGATGGGGCGAAATGGTTGCGGAAAAAGCACATTGTTGCGTGCCGTTGCCGGCATCATGACACCGACATCCGGCTACTTGCATGTGGAGGGTCGCGTTGCCCCGCTGATGACCCTGGGAGTAGGCTTCGAAATGGAGCTTACGGGAAGGGAAAACATAGAGTTGGTTGGTACGCTCATGGGATTCACCAAAAGCGATTTGGTTGACTCCATGAACAACATCATCCTTTTTTCGGAACTCACGCAACAGGAATTGGACATGCAGATGAAACGCTATTCATCTGGCATGATTTCACGACTTGCCTTCTCTATTGCTGCTGCAAACACCCCAAACGTGTTGATTGTTGATGAAGCTTTGGCCGTAGGGGATTTGGGTTTCCGAGAAAAATGTGCCGAACGAATCAAGCAGATCAAGAACGAAGGAACCACCATCCTTTACGTATCCCACCACCTGGATGAAATCAAGAACATTTGCACGAGGGCCATTTTCATGGAGAACGGAGTCGTCATTGCAGAGGGCGCCGTGGATGAGATTTGTGATTATTACAGCAAGCACGTAAGGCCCACCATCGTGGAGCTGCACGGCTGATCAAACGAAACTTCCTGAAATCAATCTGCGGAGCGCAGTTCTACGATTCGATCCATCAACTTGTTGGCAAGAGTCTGGCGCTGGAAGCGGTACAGCAGCTCACGAGGAACCGATATCGATGGCTTGACTTGGTTTTGTAAAAGCTGCAGCAGCTGGATTTGCAAAGCCATTACATCCTTGCCGAAACACATGCCTGCCTGCGCTTCCATGATCACTTGACCTGGGCTTGATTTTTCATCAACTCCCACCGCCCAAATGGACGTGCCTGATGATAGATACTCGAATAGCTTACCGGTAAGGATTCCCTCCACACCTCCGTCGTTATTCTCCAAAAAAAGCAATACGTGGGCATCCCGCTGCATACGCAAGGAGTCTTCCCGGGATACGAACCCTTCAGAAAGCACCCAACGAGACACTCCGTATTTTTCGACCAGGGGTTCCATTACATGGATGTTGCCTCCCACAAATACCACTTCCAAACGATCCAGGCAATCTGCCGCTTGCCCGTCAGCGGCCAGGTTTGATATCGCTTGGAACAGCAGGTCGGGGTACTTCCCCGGATACAGCGAGCCGGTATAAACGATTCGGACCTTGTTGGGCCGACCAGCGAAAATGTTTGCGGCTGGCAACGACTGCAAGTCGGAGGGATCATAACCATTCTCGATGGTCAACACCTCATTGCATGACTTTTTTGACAGCACTGCAGCCAACGGATCACTTACGGTGACAACCAAGTCCGCCGTAGCGAGATACCGCCTTTCCAGGATGTGCTCGTACCAACGCGTGACCGCTAGTCCTTTGAAAATATGATCATCGGTCCATAGGTCCCTGAAGTCGGCGACCCAAAAACCTGCAGTACCGTTTTTTATAAGTTGATATGCTGCTGCGTGTGTGGTGTAAGGACCGTATGTGCTTACAACCAAATCCCACTTTTGCCGGCTCATGGCAAAACGCACCACTTGCTTCGACCAATAGGAGCTGAAATCAGGGAATCTACGAAAATGAAATATCCCTTTGCTGATGCGGTATTGATCCAGCTGCTTGAACAGCCATCCAACCATCTTCTTGAGCGCCCCTTTTTTTTGAGGCATCGATTGCGCTATGTCGGACTGTTTTCCTTTGTAGGACTTCACTAGCTTGTCCAACACCTTGCCATACCCAAGCTCGACCACCTCAAAACCCTGAGTGCTCATGTGCATGGCTTGGGATGTGTTCCTGGTTTTGGGTGTGGTAACCACGCACACCTCATGGCCGGCCATGGACCAATATTTGGCCCATGAATAAGGTCGATGCGAAGCAATGGAGTTTTGCGGCGGGAAAAACGTGGAAATGATTAGGATTCGCATGATAGTCAGCGACAAAGATATTCAAAAATAGGTGCGAGGGTGGTACAAATCAGCTGAAAAACAAAGCGATGAGATACATCCGGGCGAACTGGTTTTTTGCTAATTTTAGGGTGTTGAAGCTTAGCCCATTTGAGACTGCCATGACCCGCCCAGTAGCCGGATACCATATGCTGATGATCCTTTCAGCCATTGACGGAAAATTCAATGTCAAAGAGGATTTGGTCATTCGTGAGTTCATGGAGCAAATTCCACGTGGCGCCATCAATTACGACGCAGAGCTGGCCATCATCAGCACCATACCCGAAATCGATTATCCGGTTCACTTCAACAATGCCATGAACCACTTTTATATGCAGTCGACTCCCGAGGAGCGTAACCGCTTTTTGGACTTGGCTACGCGATTGGTGGTTGCCGACCGCGAAGTGACGCATATCGAAAACCTTTTCCTCAAAGAGCTTTACTTCGCCTGGGAAGAGGAGACTGAGGAATAATCACAACTTTATCCATACGATGAAAAAATCCATGACACGTCTTGTTATCCTGACGGTTCTGTTGATGTGCCAAGGCAAATTGTTGCTTGCGCAATCTTTTTCCACAGGACACACCGCCATTACATTTACGGATGCATCACGCAACAACCGCAATGTGGCTGCGGAAATCTATTATCCCGCGGATAGCGACGGCGAAAATGTTCCGTTGGCTGTACAAGGTGGAACGTTTCCTGTGGTTGTATTCGGCCATGGCTTTGTAATGGTATGGTCGGCGTATGAAAACGTCTGGACACCATTGACTGAAAACGGATTCATAGCCGTATTCCCTACCACCGAAAGTGGCTTCTCGCCCAATCATACCGAGTTCGGAAAGGACATCGCCTTTTTGGTTTCTGCCATGCAAGGCGAGGGAACCAATTCCTCATCGCCGTTTTTCGGCCGTGTGGATGTGACATCGGCCGTTATGGGACACAGTATGGGAGGAGGCAGTAGCTTTCTGGCCATGCAATACAACCCGAACATCACTGCAGTGGTGAACCTGGCCGCTGCCGAAACCAATCCATCCGCAATTGCCGCTTGCAGCACCATCACGCAACATGCGTTGGTTATTGCAGGCGCCAACGATTGTGTCACTCCTCCAGCCGCAAACCAGTTGGCCATGTACAATGCGTTGTCTAGTAACTGCAAGGTGTATGTCAGCATCACAGGGGCCAGTCATTGTCAGTTTGCCAACAACAACTTCAATTGCAGTTTTGGCGAATTGACCTGTTCTCCCGCTGCTGCGATTTCTCGAGCCACACAACATTCCATTGTGAATTCATTGGTTGTTCCTTGGCTGAAATTCGAACTGGAGAACGATTGTACCGCGGGGCTTGCGTTTGAACAGCTGGTGTCCAACCCATCCGGGTTCACCGCTCAAAAAAACTGTTACTTCTGCACCGTGAGTGGCGGTTTGGAGACAAATCCGTTTCAAGAGCTTACTGTCTTTCCAGCCATCAGCAATGGATTCTTTCAAATCAGGAACATCTCTATCGACCGTGTAATCATCACGGCTGCTTCCATTGATGGACGCAACATAGCCATTTCGAAAAAAATGCTTGGAGATTCAGAAGCATCCATCGAGCTGACAGACGCAGCGCCGGGAATCTACTTCCTTCGTTTCAGTGACACCAACGGTTACAGTGCCGTCAGGAAAGTCATTGTAGGCAGATAACACATCACGACTGCCAGGTGCGGCGTAATGCATCGTAGGCGGAGCTTAGCTTCACCCCGATCTCCTCCTTCTTTTGTCCCATATCCGTTTTCACCGAAGAAACGATTTGATCAAACTCCTGTTTGAAGCGATCGTGTTTCTCCTGCATCACATCTCGTGCTTCGAGCCGCCCCAACTCATAACGGATGCGGAGTATGTCAAGCTTGAGCCGGAACTTTTCAAGTTCGTTCTGGATTCGCAATCGTGTTTCGGGCGATAGTCCCAATCCCTCGTTCTTGAGCCAGTGATCGAACTCCACCATGGTGCGACGCATCTCCTCTTTACGCTCCTCATAAACCTTTCCTGCCTCTGCTTTCCCCAAGGCCACTTGGTAACGGATGCGCTCCATGTAATCCTCAACTTTTTTTGAGAGGTCGGAGCCCTCATTCCTCAGCTCCTTGGTGAGTGCCTGCAGGTTGTGGTTCATATCTTTGCTCATCTCATACAAAACATCTGCGGCATCCATACGACCCAAAGCGGCTTTTACCCTTAATGTATCGATTTCCTCCTGTGCCTTTTGAATGAACGAAGTGAGTTTTTGTTTGATTTTAATGGTTTCCATTTTAAAATATTTGGTTCAAAAATATGCGCCCCTGTTTTCGTGAGGTATGATATTCATCATGTACGAATGGAATTAGCCAGAATAGGCACCCAATTCCTATCTTCGTAGTCCGATGGGATTTCTGAACCGACAGCTTTACTATCTGGTCATCAAGCCGATTTCATTGATGCCCTCCTTCCTGCTGTACCGATTATCGGATTTCATTTTCCTGCTGTTTTATTACCTGATTGGTTACCGTAAAAAAGTGGTTTACGACAATATCCGCCGTTCCTTTCCGCAAAATTCAGAACAGGAAAACCGGAATATCATGCGTCGCTTTTATAGGCACTTTTGCGACCTTTTGGTGGAAAGCTTGATGATCTTCAGCATCAGCTCCGATGCGGCAACCAGGCGGATGCGGTTCCGTAATCCAGAGCTACTGGAAAAACACTTCCATGAAGGCAAGACGGTCATCATTGCCGGTGGACATTACAACAATTGGGAGTTGTTCGCTGTTGCGGTCGACCAGTCGTTGAAGCATCATACCATTGCACTTTACAAACCGTTGAAGAATCTGTTTTGGGATGAGAAGATGCGTGTTTCGAGAGGCAAGTTCGGCTTGGAGATGGTTTCCATCAAAAAGGTGAAGGATCTGTTCCATCGTTTGGACCCTGCGAATCCTTCAGCTGTTGTGTTCGGAACAGACCAGTCGCCATCCAATCCCGACCGCGCCTTCTGGACACGATTCCTGGATCAGGATACGGCGGTGCTGTTTGGAACGGAAAAGTTCGCCAATGAATTTGATTGTCCGGTTTATTTCTGCACCTTGAACAAACTGAAGCGAGGGTATTACGAGGGGGTTTTTCAACTGGTCACCGACAATCCAAAGGCGCTGCCTTACGGCAAGCTGACGGAGTTGCACACGGCCATGTTGGAAGCCGACATCCGCCAGCATCCGGAGTTTTGGCTATGGAGCCACAAGCGGTGGAAGCACAAGAAGCAAAGCTGAGCTACAATGTGAACCGGAAATGCGCACCGGTTTGGATATTGCGAGCATAAAATCCATTTCTCTCCAAAATCACCTTACCGGAAACACCAATGGCAAATCGCCTGATTGGAATACTCAGCACCATGTTTGCAAACGTATAGTAGGAGGGAAGCTCCGCAAAGACCGACGATCGGCCACGATGACCATATCCGATCATAACACCTACCCAATTACGATGGATGAATCCAAGTCCATATTCCATTTGAGTGGCATATTTTTCACCGTATTCCCATTTATCAAACAAGGCCGAGTCAGATGAGGTGAACAGTGCTGTTGAGCCGTAGATTCCAAAAACGGATTTCTGTCTCTTGATGCCGAACTTTATTCCTAAAACACCCTCTACGGACCCATAAAAGCGATTGTCTTGCAATGAATCAAAAGCAACCTCTGTTTTATTGTGAATATAGTTGCCGGATACGCCTAAGACAAATGCGGCTTTGGTGCGACCAGAACTTTTTGCACGTGCGGCGTTTGAATTGGTTTGACTGACGGAATTCTTCAACTGCTCCGATTTTTGAGGACTGACCGAGACCGGTTCCGATATGCTACTTGGTTCGGGTTCTTCACCAAACCAAACAACTGCATACCCTTTAAATATTCCAATACCCATGGCCCTCCAAGGTTTTGATGCCCATTTGCCTTGACTTATGATGACAGCATTATGCGATGGGCTGTCTTTCCATATGTCCAAAGCGCTTGCCGCATCCAAATCCTCGGTACTCATACTTGCGATCTCATATCCATACCCAGGATATGAAGTAAGCTCTTGTGGCTTGCTCCACATGCACTTTGCCTGGCTGTGATCAGAAGTGTAACAGCATGGGCTCCATTTATCGGAAGATGACCAACTATGAAGATTGCAATTCCCATTGTTAGGTTGGTTGAAATGCAAGTCCCTGACATGAAATTGCGCCACCGTAGTCAATGATGGGGAATGAGGGATAGCCGACAAACCGTTTTCCTTGCGGTAGCCGTTGATCATATCAAACAGCTTCTGCTCCTCGGGACCTAGCACCTGTGCTGTGGAAGGAACCTGAAACAGAATTAAAATTGAAAAAATCAAAAAGATAGATGCTTTAGAGAACTTCATATTGATTTGTATAATAATTCAAACGAGAGGGGTTTTCCTGGAATGAATATTTATATAACAAGCACCTTACATCCACTCGGGCATGAATCCGAACTCAGGACAGTTGTTTTTCAGTTTGCCTCCGGGGCCGGAATCTTTCCTGAACAACCTCGAGCCTTCAAACAGAAAGCTGATACCGATTTCATGTGTGCCACGCGTGTTGGTTGATAGTTCCGAAATGGTCATGTCATATGCATAATAAAAATTCATGATCGGTCTTTTATACAATAAAGACGTTCCGACAATATAAACCAGGGACTCACTTGTTTTTAGACCATAGATGTTCTCGTTCTTATAAAACACGGAAGCCCAAACCCCTCTGGTCATCAAGGTCGTCCCGATTCTGAAGCTTTCAAAGGACTTGCCAGTAATACCTTTTTGCTTCATGTAGACAAATCCCGGCTTCACATAAAACGGAGAGTTGGTTTGATCTGGTCGAAGGTTGCCTATGGCATCAACATAGGCCACATAACGCAAGGGCAACCGAGCTTCTTGATTGACCAGCGATAAATTGGGTTGGTTAGCGTTGTGAATGGCAAAGCCCAGATGCCAATAAGTGTCACTTGAGGTCCTGTTTTTAGTGAAATGACTGCGAAGTGAAGCCCCAACATTGAAATT